>Ga0187773_10000782_pt1 | contig 12780 bp, 11 predicted proteins | sample 0216_BV02_MP05_1_FD_133133 | JGI IMG/M metagenome (GOLD analysis project Ga0187773, IMG submission 133133) | Tropical peat soil microbial communities from peatlands in Department of Meta, Colombia - 0216_BV02_MP05_10_MG | ecosystem: Environmental > Terrestrial > Soil > Wetlands > Peat | place...
CTGCCGGGCGTCGCACAGGTAGTAGCGGACGCCGAACAGCTCGAGCTTGTGGCGCGGCACGTAGCCCAGCCGCAGCAGCCGCCGCGGGCTGCGCCGCGCGCTGCCGACGCAGACGATGCGCGCGCCGCCGTCGCTGAGCGCGAGGAACTCGCGCTGTACCTCTCGCGGCGAGAGCGGCGCGGGCTCGACGCTCGGGACGATGCGCCGCTCCAGCGCGGGGCGCGTCACGCGTCGTATTCCAGGCGCGCGCGCTCGAGCCGGCGCAGCGAGTCGGCCAGGCCCCCTTCGCGGCTGCGCAGCAGCCAGCACGCGCGCTGCTCGGCGATCAGCTCCTCGAGCTCGTCGTGCAGGAGCTCGGGCTTCGGCCCGTCGCCCAGACACGCGTGCATCAGCCGGAACGCGCCGTGGCGCGCGAGCCCGGCCGCCTGCGCGAGCTCGCGCGCGACCAGCGCCCCGCCGAAGCCCTGGGGCTTCGCGCTCGCGAGCTCGGCGCGGGTGCGGTCGATCTCCGCGACGATCGCGTCGAGGCGTTCGCGGCTGGTGCGGCCCCAGGTGGGCGCGTAGCCCTTGAACGGGCGCAGCAGCGCCATGGCCAGCGGGCTCGAGTTGAGCGCGCCGATCCCGGTCTCCTGGTACAGCCCGCCCAGGCGCGCGAGCGCGGGGCCGATCGTGCGCGTCGCGTCGCGCACCACCAAGGCGTCGATCGCCGCGAACAGGTCGAGCTCGGCGTGCGAGTCACTCGACCAGGCGAGCGCCGCCGCGTGGCAGACACCGGGGAGCGACACGACCGGCGGCTGGAGGTGGCCCATGTCGCCCCAGTCGGTGACGAGCAGCCCGCGCGCCCCGTGCGTGGCGGCGACGCGCGCGGCGTCGCGGATGTTGGCGAGCGCGTTCGGCACGCGCCCGACCAGCGACAGCCACGACGAGGTGCCCGGGCAGACCACGAACGGCACGCCGGACTGCGTGTAGCGCCGGGCCTGCGTGGCGAAGCCCTGCAGCGCCTCGACGTCGACGCCCACCTGCGCCAGGTTGGCGCGGAGCTTCTCGGGCAGCTCCGCGAGCTCGAGCGGCCCCTCGTAGCCCCAGGCCAGCGCCACGAAGTGGTCGTGCGGCAGCTCCGGGATCAGCTCCGGGTGCTGGCCCAGGATGTCGCCCCACATCTGCACGGTCCGGCCCTGCGCCGCGAGCGGGCGCACCAGCTCGAGCACGTAGTCGAGGTAGACCCGGCCCTTGCCGAGCGCCTCGCAGCGCGCGCGCGTGCGTCCGCGGCCCAGCTCGAACGGCTCGTCGCAGCCGATGTTCACCTTGCGGCTGCGGAAGCAGGGCAGCAGCTCCGCGTAGAGCGAGCGCACCAGCGCGACACTCTCTGGTGTCGGCGCGAGCGTGGTGCCGGGCCCCTCGGCGCTCTCGGCGAGTTCGGCCAGCGGCGCGTAGCGGGGGTGGCGCAGCCAGCGCTCCATGTGCCCGAAGCCGTTCTGGTTGGGCACGAGCTCGATCCCGCGCGCGGCGCACCAGCCGTCGAGCGTGCGGATCTCCTCGGGCGTGAGCGGGGAGGCGTCGCGCCAGACCTCGGCGTGCTCGCGGTAGGCGAAGGTGTGCTCGGTGTAGAGCTGGAGCTGGTTCAGCCGCAGCAGCTCGCACAGGTCTACGATCTCGGCCAGCGTCGCCATGGTCGGCACGCGGTCGCGCGAGACGTCGAGCATGTAGCCGCGCTCGGCCAGGTCGGGCCAGTCGCGCAGCTCCAGGCAGGGCAGCTGGGGCGCGCGCTGCAGCGCGATCTGCAGCAGCGCGCTCGCGCCCCAGTTCAGACCGGCTGGATCGCGCGCGGTGAGCTCGATGCCGTCGCGCGCGATGCGCAGGTGGAAGCCCTCGGGCGGCAGGTGCAGCGCCGGGTCGACGCGCAGCTCGATGCGCGTGCCCAGGTCTGCGAGCCGCGCCCGCGCGCGTTCGACGCGCGGGTCAGGGTCCGCCGCTCCGCGGATCCGGGCCGGGCCTGCGAGCGCGGACACCTCGGGCAGGAACTCGAGCTCGCGCGGAGGCGGGAGGAGGTGAAGCTGGCCTTTCATCGGAGTAGCATCGGCTCCATATCAACCAGGGAGTAGGCCATGCGAGCACGAAGAGCGCTGGGACTGTTCGTATTCTGCATTTCGCTCGGCGCAGGCGCCGCGCGCGGCGACGAGACCTGCCTCTCTCCCTACCTCCCGAAGATCACCGGGCAGGAGGACTATGTCTACGTCTACACGCTCGGGGTCCCCGGCCTGGGCGACGGGAACGACAAGCTGGTCACGATCGGCGCCAACCCGAGCCGGCCCGGCTACGGCAAGGTCGTGAGTCAGGCGTCGATGCCGGGGCGCCACGAGGCGCACCACGGCGACTTCACCGACGACCGCCGCTACCTCTGGCTCGGCGGGCTCGACACCAGCGAGATCTTCGTGTTCGACGTCGCCACCCAGCCCGGCAAGCCGAAGCTGGTGAAGCGCATCTCGGACTTCGTCAAGAGATCAGGCGGTGTGGTGGGCCCCCACACCTTCTACGCGCTCCCGGGCCGCATGCTGATCACGGGCCTCTCCAACGCCAAGGACGGCGGTGGGAAGACCGCCATGGTCGAGTACTCGAACGACGGCAAGTACCTGCGCACGATCTGGATGCCGGCGGGCGCGGAGTACGGCTACGACGTGCGCGTGAGCCCGGACCTGAACCGCATGCTCACGTCCTCGTTCACGGGCAGGAAGAACTACATGCGGCCGCTGGGCGACCTGATGGCCGACGCGGAGGCGATGAAGCACTTCGGGAACACCATGGTGGTGTGGGACTTCCACGCGCGGAAGCCGCTGCAGACGCTGTCGGTGCCCGGCGCGCCGCTCGAGATCCGCTTCGCGCTCGGCCCGCGCCACTACTACGCGTTCACCTCGGCCGCGCTCACCGGGCGGCTCTGGGGCGTGTTCCGCAAGGACGACGGCAGCTTCGAGGCCGTGGACCTGGCCCCGATCGGCGACCCGGCGAAGCCGCCGCTGCCGGTCGACCTCTCGCTCTCGTCCGACGACAAGTACCTGTTCGTCGACAGCTTCGTCGACGGCACGGTGCGCGTGTTCGACGTGTCCGACCCGCGCAAGCCGGTCGTGGTGCACGAGCAGAAGATCGGGGCCCAGCTCAACATGGTGTCGCAGAGCTGGGACGGGAAGCGGGTGTACTTCAGCTCGTCCTTGCTCTCGAACTGGGACAAGGGCGGCGCCGACGATGAGCAGTTCGTGAAGGCGTTCAGCTGGGACGGAAAGACGCTCGAGCCGCTGTTCGCGGTGGACTTCAAGGCGGAGAAGCTCGGCCGCCCGCACATCATGCGCTTCGGACAGGAGGGCTTCTGGGCGCGCGCAGCGGAACCTTCGCCCGCGGAGTAGCGCGCGCGCTCGCCGCCGCGCTCGCGCTCGCGGCGCCCGCCGCCGCGGCGGAGGAGGCGCCGCTGTACCGCGCGCCCGCTGCGGGCAGCTACGAGCTGCCCGCGATCGCGCGCGTGCACGAGCGCGAGCTGGTCGACGCGAGCGGCGCGCGCGTGCGCTTCCCCGGTCTGGCGCGCGGCCAGGTCGCGCTGGTCGCGTTCGTCTACGGCAGCTGCCACGAGGCGACGGGCTGCCCGGCCTCGCTCGCGCTCTTGCGCGATCTGGACCGCCGGCTCGCCGCCGACCCCGCGCGCGCGCGCCGGGTGCGGCTCGCCTGCGTGAGCTTCGATCCCGCGCGCGACACGCCCGAGAAGCTCGCCGAGCTGCGCGCGCTGATGGCGCCGCAGGGCGACTGGCGCTTCCTCGTGCCCGAGAACGCCGCCCAGCTCGCGCCGCTCTTGCGCGAGTTCGGCCAGGACGTGGCGGAGCTCCAGGGCGGCGCGAAGCGCCACGTGGCGAAGGTGTACCTGGTCGACGCCGCACTGCGCGTGCGCAACATCTACGCGCCGGGGCTGCTCGACCCGGCGCTGGTGCTGGCGGACATCGACACGCTCACGGCCCCGGCCCGCTGACGCAGCCTGGGCTCAGCCGCCGCGGGTGGAGAGGATCCGCTCGAACACGGCGCTCGCGGCCTCGACCTGCTCCACCGCTACCCACTCGTCGCGCGTGTGCGCCTGGGCGATCGAGCCCGGCCCGAACACCACGCCGGGCCAGCCGCGCGCGCTGAACTCGCCGGCGTCGGTGCCGAAGGCGACACTGGATGGTGTCGTCTCGAGCCCGGCCTCGGCCAGCGCGGCCTGCAGCGCTCGCACCGAGGGGTCGTCGGCGGGCGTCGCCAGCGGCGCCTTCTCCAGCGTGCACCACTCGACCCGCACCTCGGGCAGGTCGTGCTTGGCCAGCGCGCCCTCGAGCTCGGCGCGCACGCTCTCGTCGTCCTCGTCCGGCAGCAGGCGCCGGTCGAGCAAGAGCCAGGCGTCGTCGGGCACGATGTTGGTCGCGCTGCCCCCGCCGCAGCGCCCCACCGAGAGCGTGGCCGCGCCCAGGTGCGGGTCGACGCGCGTGCCGAGCTCGGCGGCGAGCTCGTCCAGCGCCAGCACCGCGCGCGCGAGCGCGACGATGGCACTCTTGCCGCGCGCCGGCTCGGAGCTGTGGCAGGCCACGCCGGTCGCGCGCAGCTCGGCGTGCACGATGCCCTTGTGCCGCGTCACGCAGCGCAGCTCGGTCGGCTCGGTCGCGATCACCCAGTCCGGCCGCTGCGCGCCCAGATGCGCGATCACGTCGCGCACGCCGGTGCTCCCCAGCTCCTCGTCCGCCTCGCCCACCACGATCACGTTCCGGCGCAGGCGTCTGTGCGCGAGCACGCGCTCCAGCGCCGCCACCAGCGCCGCCATCCCGCTCTTGGTGTCGCAGGAGCCGCGGCCGAACACGCGGCCGTCGGCCAGCCGCGGGTCGAACGGCTCGATCTCCATGCCGTCCACCGGCACCGTGTCCAGGTGCGACGCGACCAGCACGGTCTCGCCCGCGTCGGCGACGCGCGCCTCCGCCACCAGCGACGGCCGCTTCGAGTCGCCCACCAGCTCCGCGTCGAGCCCCAGCGCGCGCAGCTGGGCACGCAAGTGCTCCGCGTAGCGGCGCTCCCCGGCGATCGCCGGGTCGAGGTCCGTGCGCCGCATCGGGTTCACGGAAGGAATTGCAACGTAGTCGCGGGTGTAGCGGATGCAAGCGCTCTGTCGCCGCGGTCCCGCCATGCCGTGACCTCCGGCGGGCATTCTAGGGAACGCGGGCCCGCTTGACTGCGCGCCGCGCGGCTCTAGAAGATCGGCGCGCCCCAAGGACACGAGGGCCGCGAAGAAAGGGGAAAACTTCATGGCGCTGTTCACACTCTCCGATCCCGTGAACGCGTTGCTCCGACTGCAGCAGGAGCTGGAGCACGCGTTCGAGAACCCGCGCGGGCTCGACCTCGGGCCGTCCGGCCGAGGCGTGCTGCCGCCGGTCAACGTGTTTCGCAAGGACGCCGACGTGGTGATCCGCATCGAGGTCCCGGGCTTCGCGCCCGAGGATCTGTCGGTGGAGAGCCGCGGTCAGACGCTGCAGGTGAGCGGCAAGCGCTCGCAGGAGCAGGCCGCCGAGGGCGCGTACCACCGGCGCGAGCGCATGGCCGGCGAGTTCTCGCGCTCGATCCAGCTGCCCCGCGACGTCGATCCGTCGCAGGCGGTGGCGAGCTGCAAGCACGGCGTGCTGACGGTGCGCGTGCCCGCACGAGCCGAGACCAAGCCGCGGCAGATCGCGGTGAGCTCGGCCTGAGCCCGGAGGAGGAATTCGCGATGGCCACCGAGCAGAAGACCCAGAACACCCGACCCGGCCGCGTGTTCCAGCCGAAGGTCGACATCCTCGAGAACGACGCCGGCCTGCGCCTGTGGGCCGAGATGCCGGGCGTGGACGAGAGCTCGATCGAGGTGGAGCTGGTCGATGGCGTGCTCTCGCTGCGCGGGCGCGTGGCGACCGACGAGTACGCGAACCTGAAGCCGATCTACACCGAGTACGGTGTGGGCGACTTCGACGCGCGCTTCCGGCTGTCCAACGCCATCGACGGCGAGCACATCCAGGCGAAGCTGCGCCACGGCGTGCTCGAGCTCGAGCTGCCGAAGATCAAGGCGGCCCGCCCGCGCCGGATCGAGATCGCCGCGAGCTAGGCCCGCTCGATCTCCTTCAAGTAGCGCGGCACGCCCTCCTCGACCGAGAGGAAGGGCGTGTCGCAGCCGGCCTCGCGCAGCCGCGCCAGGCTGGCCTGCGTGAAGCTCTGGTAGCTGCCGCGCAGCGCGTCGGGGAAGGGCACGTACTCGATCCGGCCCCGGCCGTGGTGCGCGATCACCGCGCGCGCCACGTCGTTGAAGGTCTGCGCGCGCCCCGTGCCCACGTTGAAGATGCCGGAGACCCCGGGGTGTGCGAGGAACCACAGGTTCACCGCGCATACGTCGCCGACGTACACGAAGTCGCGTCGCTGCTCGCCGGGCGCGAAGCCGTCGCTGCCCTCGAACAGGCGCACCACGTCGCCGGAGGCGAGCTGCAGGTGGTGCTTCCAGGCGACGCTCGCCATCTCGCCCTTGTGCGCCTCGCGCGGGCCGTACACGTTGAAGTAGCGCAGGCCCACGACCTGGCTGCGCGGCTGCTGCGCGGGCTGCCGTACCCAGCGGTCGAAGATCAGCTTCGACCAGCCGTAGAGGTTGAGCGGCCGCTCGCACGCCGGCTCCTCGCGGAACGCCTGCGACCCGCCGTAGATCGCGGCCGAGGAGGCGTACAGGAAGGGGATCTCGAGCCGGGTCGCGAACTCGTAGAGCGCCTTCGAGGCCTCGTAGTTCTCGCGCAGCATCACCCGCCCGTTCCACTCTGTGGTGTCGGAGCAGGCGCCTTGGTGCAGGATCGCCTCGATCTCGCCGCGCAGCGACCCGGCGGCGAGCTGCGCGTAGAACGCCTCCTTGTCGAGGTAGTCGGCGAACTCGCAGTCGGCCAGGTTCTTGAACTTGCGGCCGTTCGTGAGGTCGTCGACGAGCAACAGGTCGCTGCGGCCGCGCGCGTTCAGCGCGCGCACCAGGTTGCTGCCGATGAACCCCGCGGCCCCCGTGACGACGATCAAGCGCGTCTCCCTCTCTGGTAAGCTGCCGCGCCGTGACCTTCGCCGCCACGCCCCGCGAGCTCGCGGCCTACCGCGAGCAGGGCTACTTCGTGCGCGAGCGCGTGTTCGCGCGCGCCGAGCTCGAGCAGCTGCGCGCCGCGGTGGAGCGCGTGCACACGCGCGTCGTCCTGGAGTCGGGCTCGCCAGCGGCCGGCGCGGTCGAGCGCATCGACGGCAAGCGCTTCCAGGACCTGCTCGGCGCCTGTGTGAAGTGGGAGTGGGACGAGGCGCGCGCGGAGATCCGCTCGCTGGAGCCGTTCCTGCACCTCGACCCCGTGCTCGAGCGGCTGCCCGACGACGCCCGGCTGTGGCAGCCCGTCGCGGCGCTGCTCGGCGAGCCGCGGCTCGCGCTGTTCACCGACAAGCTGAACTTCAAGCGCCCCGGCGGCGCGCCCTTCCCCTGGCACCAGGACAGCCCGTACTTCGCGTTCGAGTGCCCGCACGTCGAGCGGCTGGTCTCGGTGCAGGTCTACCTGGACGACGCCACACCCGAGAACGGCTGCCTGTGGATGATCCCGGGCTCGCACCGGTGGGGCGTCCTGCCCGGGCAGTCGCAGCGCGGCGTGCTCGGGCGGCTCTACACCGACGTGGATCGGGTGCTGGCCGAGGCCCCGCGCGTGCCGCTCGCCGCGCCGGCGGGCTCGGCGATCTTCTTCCACGGCGACGTGGTGCACGGCTCGCAGGGCAACCGCTCGGGCGGCTCGCGCCGCGCGTTCGTGCTGACCTACCAGCCCGCCGGCCACCCGCAGTTCCGCCGGCCCGGCGTGCGCGCGGTCAGCGCCGCGGCCGGATGAGCCCTTCCTGGGCGACCGAGGCGACGAGCCTCCCGTCGCGCGTGAACACCGAGCCGCGGTTGAAGCCGCGCGCGCCCGAAGCGCTCGGGCTGTCCTGGGCGTAGAGCAGCCACTCGTCGGCGCGGAACGGCCGGTGGAACCACATCGCGTGGTCGAGGCTCGCGGTCTGCAGCTTCTCGCTCCACCACGACACCGCGTGGGGCAGGATGCTGGTGTCGAGCAGCGTCAGGTCCGAGGCGTAGGCCAGCACACATTCGTGCAGGGCCGGGTCGTCGGGCAGGGCGCCCTTGGCGCGCAGCCAGACGTTCTGGTGCGGCTCGCGCGCCTCGGGGTCGAACTCGTCGATCGGCGCGACCGGCCGCACCTCGATCGCCCGCTCGCGCAGGAAGATCGAGCGCATTGGCTCGGGCAGGCGATCCGCGATCGCGCGCCGCCGCTCGAGCTCGGTGCGCAGCGTCTCGGGCGCGGGCACGTCCGGCATCGGCAGCTGGTGCTCGAGCCCGGCCTCGGCGACCTGGAAGGAGACCTGCATGTTGAAGATCGCCTGGCCGTGCTGGATCGCGACCACGCGCCGGGTGGTGAAGCTCTGCCCGTCGCGGATCCGGTCGACGTCGTACAGGATGGGCACCGCCGGGTCGCCGGGCCGCAGGAAGTAGGCGTGGAACGAGTGCGCGAGCCGCCCCTCGACCGTGCGCCGCGCCGCGACCAGCGCCTGCGCGCACACCTGCCCGCCGAACACCCGCTGCCAGCCCTCCTTGGGCGACACGCCCCGGAACAGGTTCACCTCGATCGGCTCGAGGTCGAGCAGCCCGATCAGCTCCCGCAGCGCGTTCGACATGGACCACACGATCTCCACAGGAAGGGAGCAAGGCAAGCGCCGCAGGCGCGAGCGCAGCGAGGCGCAGCCGAGCGCAGGGGGTGGGCGGCGGCCGCCCGCCGCCCGGGCCCCCCAAGACTGGACGTGGACTGTAAGCCGGGTTCTGTGCCGCCCACACCTTGCGACGTGGGCGCGAGGATCATTCGTCTAGGCCCGCCGTTGCCGGCGGGCTCGAGCACTCTGACCCGAACGCTCCCGCGCCTCGCGGCGCGGATCGGGCGGGCCGCCCTCGACAGCGTTCCTATTCGAGCTTGCTCCGGGAGGGGTTTGCCTCGCCGCCGGTCACCCGGCTGTCGCGCGTGGGCTCTTACCCCACGATTTCACCCTTGCCGCTACACACCGGAGTGTGCAGGTAGGCGGTGTGATTTCTGTTGCACTTTCCCTGAGGTCGCCCTCGGTGGCCGTTAGCCACCTCCCAGCCCTGTGGAGCCCGGACTTTCCTCTCCCGGCCGCCTCGCGGCGGCGCGGCAGCGATCCTCCGTCCACCTCCAGCGCAGCGAGTATAGTTCCGGCCCCAGGGGAGGTCACCCAATGCGCCGAGCGCTCGGCATCCTGGCGGTCCTGATCGTCGCGGCCTTCTTTGCCTGCAGGCTGTTCATGCCGGAGCGCTTCGCGGTGAACGCGCCGATCCGCGGCATGCTGATGGGGGCCAAGCCGCCCGAGAAGAGCGCGTTCGAGAAGCGCATGAAGCTGCCGCCCGGCTTCGAGATCAACGTGTTCGCGGACGGCATCCCGAACGCGCGCTTCCTGCGCTTCACCTCGGCCGGCGACCTCTTGGTGAGCTCGCCGCGCGAGGGCACGGTGTTCCTGCTGGAGCGCGATGCGAACGGCGACGGCCGCGCGGACGGGGTGCGCAAGCTGCTCACCGGCCTCGACGCGCCGCACGGCCTCGAGTTCGTGGGCGACTGGCTCTACGTGGCCGAGACCGGCGCCGTGAAGCGCGTGCGCTACGACGCGGTCGCGCGCGCCACGCAGGGCGCGGTGGAGGTGGTGCTGCCCGGGCTGCCGACGGGCGGCAATCACTGGACCAAGACGATCCGCCTGGGCCCGGACGGCTGGATCTATCTGACCATGGGCTCGACCTGCAACGTCTGCATCGAGACCGAGCCTCGCCGCGCGACCATGGCGCGCTTCCACCCCGACGGCTCGGGCTACGAGACCTACGCGACCGGCCTGCGCAACTCCGTGGGCTTCGACTGGCGGCCCGCGGACGGCGCGCTGTACGCGACCGACAACGGCCGCGACCTCCTGGGCGACGACATCCCGCCCTGCGAGCTCAACCGGATCGAGCAGGGCAGGTTCTACGGCTGGCCCTTCCTGTACGGGATGAACGTCCCGGACCCGGACTTCGGCAGCCAGGGCGGCGACAAGCTCAAGGGCGCGGTGCCGCCGGCGCACGCCTTCGGCGCGCACGTCGCCCCGCTCGGCATGCGCTTCTACCGCGGCACGGCGTTCCCCGAGGCCTACCGGGGCCAGGCCTTCGTGGCCGAGCACGGCTCCTGGAACCGCACCCGGAAGAGCGGCTACAAGGTGGTGCTGCTCAGCTGGGGCGGCGACAGCTCGATCGCGGAGTCCGACTTCCTGACCGGCTTCGAGCTGAACGAGGACGTGATCGGCCGCCCGGTCGACGTGCTCGACGGGCCGGACGGCGCGCTCTACGTCTCGGACGACTTCGCGGGCGCGATCTATCGCGTGCGCTACCGCGGCTCGGAGTAGAATTCGGGGCCATGACGGCGGCGATCGATCCGGCGGAGGCAGAGCGGCTGCGAGCGGCGGGGATGGCCATCGCGCTGCACGCGCGCGAGGCGCCCGAGCGGCTCGCGATCCTCTCTCCGACCGGCGACCTCTCCTACCGCGAGCTGAACGCGCGCGCGAACCAGCTCGCGCGCTTCCTGCGCCGGCGCGGGCTCCAGCGCCGCGACGCGCTCGCACTGCTCTGCGGCAACCGCCCCGAGTTCGCGATCGTGTACGCCGCGGCGCTGCGCAGCGGGCTGCGACTCACTCCGCTGAACTGGCACCTGCAGATCGACGAGGCGAGCTACGTGGTCGAGAACTGCGAGGCACGCGCGTTCCTGGCCGATGCGCGCTTCGGCTCGGTGGCGACGAAGACCGCCGAGGCCTGCCCGCGCGCCGCGATCCGGCTCTCGATCGGCGGCGAGATCCCGGGCTTCGAGACGCTCGAGTCGGCGCTCGCCGGCGAGTCCGAGGCCGACCTCGAGGATCCCGTGCTCGGCGGCACCATGCTCTACACCTCGGGCACGACCGGGCGGCCCAAGGGGGTACACCGCAGAGAGACGCCTGCGCCGACCGGCGTCGCGCGCCTGACCGCGCAGGCGTGCGCGTACCGGCCGGCGACCGACCGCTCGCTCTGCACCGGGCCGCTCTATCACGCGGCGCCGCTGGCCTTCAATCTGGCGGGGCCGCTCGCGGCGGGGCTCGGCGTCGTGCTGATGGAGAAGTTCGACGCGGAGGACGCACTGCGCGCGATCGAGCGCACGCGCGCGACCCACACCCACATGGTCGCGACCATGTTCCACCGCCTGCTCGCGCTGCCGGAGGACGTGAAGCGCAAGTACGACGTCTCCTCGCTGCGCACCATCCTGCACGGCGCTGCGCCGACTCCGCCGCACGTGAAGAAGGCGATGATGGACTGGCTCGGCCCGATCCTACACGAGTACTACGCGGCGACCGAAGGCGGGGGCACGTTCATCTTCGCGGAGGAGTGGCTGCGCAAGCCCGGCAGCGTGGGCCGGCCCGCCGACTCCGGCACGCTCGAGATCCGCGACGACGAGGGCCGGCCCGTGCCCGCGGGCACCGTCGGCACGGTCTGGTTCCGCGCGCCTGCGCGCGGGCGCTTCGAGTACTGGAAAGACACGCAGAAGACGGCGTCGTCCTACGACGGCGACTGGTTCACGATGCGCGACATGGGCTACCAGGACGAGGACGGCTACGTGTTCCTCACCGGGCGCACCGCGGAGCTGATCATCTCGGGCGGGGTCAACATCTACCCGGCCGAGATCGACGCCGTGCTGCTGATGCACGACGCCGTCGGCGACGCCGCGGCGGTGGGCGTGCCGAACGAGGAGTTCGGCGAAGAGGTGAAGGCGGTGGTCCAGCTCGCCGACGGCTACGAGCCGTCGGAGGTGCTCGCGCGCGAGCTGCTCGAGCACTGCCGCGCGCGCCTGGCGCACTTCAAGTGTCCGCGCACGATCGACTTCGATCCTGCGCTGCCGCGCAGCGATGCCGGCAAGGTGCAGCGGCGCGCGATCCGCGACCGCTACTGGCGAGCGCTCGGCCGTCAGATCTGAGGGCGAGGTGAGCCGCATCGCCAAGCTCCTGCTGGCGCTGGTCGCCGTCGCGGCGGCCGCGCGCGCGGCCGAGCCGCCGCCCGAGCGCTGGACGCTGGTGCAGTGCGGCTCGGCGCTGGTGGTGCCCGGCCAGGCGCCGCGCGGCGAGACCACGCTGGTGGTCCACGACGGCCTGATCGCCGAGGTGCTGAACGGGATCGCCGCGCCCGAGCAGGTGATGGCGGGCAAGACCGGCGCGGCCGAGGTGGTGGACCTGCGCGACAAGTTCGTGCTGCCCGGCCTGGTCGACCTGCACGTGCACCTCACCTCGGAGTACTCGGCCGACGCGCGCCTGCGCCGCGTGACCGAGAGCGACGCCGACGCGGCGCTGCGCGGCGCCCTGTTCGCGCGGCGCACGCTCGACGCGGGCTTCACCACCGTGCGCGACCTGGGCGGGAGCGGCGCGGTGTTCGCGCTGCGCGACGCGATCGCCAATGGCACCGTGCCCGGCCCGCGCATGGTGGTGGCGGGCTACCCGCTCACCATCACGGGGGGACACGGCGACCGCACGAGCGGCTACCGCGCGGACCTATTCGACGCGCCCGGCCCCTACCAGGGAGTCGCCGACGGACCGTACGCGGCGCGCGCGGCGGTGCGCGCGCAGGTGAAGCTCGGCGCGGACTGGATCAAGATCCACGCGACCGGCGGCGTGCTC
>Ga0187773_10000783_pt1 | contig 12777 bp, 13 predicted proteins | sample 0216_BV02_MP05_1_FD_133133 | JGI IMG/M metagenome (GOLD analysis project Ga0187773, IMG submission 133133) | Tropical peat soil microbial communities from peatlands in Department of Meta, Colombia - 0216_BV02_MP05_10_MG | ecosystem: Environmental > Terrestrial > Soil > Wetlands > Peat | place...
ACAAGGCGGCGAACAAGGCCGCGCTGCAGCGCGCTTTCGGCCTGCCTGAGGCGCCGGATGCGCCCCTCGCGGCGATGGCGAGCCGCCTGGTGCCGCAAAAGGGCGCCGACCTGGTGCCCGGCGCCGCCGACGAGATCGTGCGCCGCGGCGCGCAGCTCGTGCTGCTCGGCACCGGCGAGCACGAGCTCGAGGACGCGTGGCGCGCGCTCGCCGCGCGCCATCCGCGCCACATCGCGGCGCGCATCGCCTTCGACGAGCGCCTGGCCCACATGGTCGAAGCGGGCGCGGATCTCTTCCTCATGCCTTCGCGCTTCGAGCCTTGCGGGCTGAACCAGTTCTACAGCATGCGCTACGGCACGGTGCCGGTGGTGCGGCGCACCGGGGGTCTCGCCGATTCCGTGAGCGAGCAGACCGGCTTCCTGTTCGACGAGCCGAGCGCGCGGGCGTTCAGCGCGGCGCTCGGGCGCGCGCTCGATGCCTGGAGCGACCGCGCCGCCTGGCGCGCGCGGCAGCTCGCCGGCATGGCGCGCGACTTCGGCTGGCGCGCTCCCGCCGCCGGCTATCTCGAGGCCTACCGCCGCGCGCTCGCCCGCGCCTAGACCTCGGCGGGAACCTCGCGCGGCGGCTCCTCCGTCTGCGCGATCATGCAGTCGGTGGTGAGCACCAGGCCGGCGATCGACGCCGCGTTCTGCAGCGCGCTGCGCGTCACCTTGCAGGGATCGAGCACGCCCATCTGCACCAGGTCGCCGTAGGCGCCGCTCGCCGCGTTGAAGCCGAAGTTGCCCTTGCCCTCCAGCACCTTCTGCACCACCACCGCCGGTTCCTCGCCGGCGTTGGCGACGATCTGGCGCAGCGGCTCCTCCAGCGCGCGCCGCACGATCTGGACGCCCGCGTCCTGCTCGGCGTTCTCGCCGTGCAGCGCGTCGAGCGCCGGGCGCGCGCGCAGCAGCGCCACCCCGCCTCCCGGCAGCACGCCCTCTTCGACCGCGGCGCGCGTCGCGTGCAGCGCGTCCTCGGTGCGGCTCTTGCGCTCCTTCATCTCGGTCTCGGTCGCGGCGCCGACGCGGATCACCGCCACGCCGCCCGCGAGCTTGGCCGCGCGCTCCTGCAGCTTCTCGCGGTCGTAGTCGCTGTCGGAATCCTCAATCTGCTCCTTGATCAGGTCGACGCGCGCCTTGATCGCCTGCGCGTCGCCGGCGCCGCCGATGATCGTGGTGTTGTCCTTGTCGACCTCGATGCGCTTTGCCCTGCCGAGGTCCTCGGGCCTGAACTTCTCCAGCGTGCGCCCGGCCTCCTCGGCGATCACCGTGCCGCCGGTCATGATCGCGATGTCCTCGAGCATCGCCTTGCGCCGGTCGCCGAAGCCCGGCGCCTTCACCGCGCAGGCCTTGATCACGCCGCGCAGCGTGTTGACGACCAGCGTTGCGAGCGCTTCGCCCTCGACTTCCTCGGCCACGACGAGCAACGGCTTGCCGCTCTTGGCGACGTGCTCGAGCACCGGCAGCAGGTCGACCACCGCCGAGATCTTCTTGTCGTGCAGCAGCACGCAGGCGCCCTCCAGCACCACTTCCTGCTTGTCGCGGCTGTTGATGAAATACGGCGACAGGAAGCCACGGTCGAACTGCATGCCCTCGACCACCTCGAGCTCGTTGGCGAGCCCCTTGCCATCCTCGACCGTGATGACGCCTTCCTTGCCCACTTTCTCCATCGCCTCGGCGATCAGTTCGCCGATCGACTTGTCGTTGTTGGCGGAGATCGACGCCACCTGCGCGATCTCGGTGCGCGTCGCGCAGGGCCTGGCGAGGCGCTTGAGCTCGACGACGATCGCCTCGACCGCCAGGTCGATGCCGCGCTTGAGGTCCATCGGGTTCATGCCGGCGGCGACGTACTTCATGCCTTCGGTGACGATGCCCGCGGCGAGCACAGTGGCGGTGGTGGTGCCGTCGCCCGCCACCTCGGAGGTCTTGGCCGCGACCTCGCGCATCATCTGCGCGCCCATGTTCTCGAAGCGGTCCTTGAGCTCGATCTCCTTGGCCACCACCACGCCCGAGTTGATCACCGTCGGCGGGCCGTAGGAGCGCTCGATCACGACCGTGCGCGACTTCGGGCCGAGCGTGACGCGCACCGCGTCGGCGAGCACGTTCATCCCCTTGACGATGCGCGCGTGCGCCGAATCGCCGAACATGAGCTGTTTCGCTGGCATGGTTCTCTCCGGGTTTGTGCGCCTAGAGCGTAGCGCTCACGCAAGGGCGGCGCTTGACGGAGATCAAGATCGCGACCCCGCCGCTGCGCACAATCGTGAGACACGGCGCGTTCGGAAAGGAGGATCCATGAAGATCACCCTCTCAGTCATCAAGGCCGACATCGGCTCGATCGGCGGCCACATCCAGCCCTCGCGCGAGCTGTTCCAGGCGGTCGAGCGGCATATCGCGCAGCACGGCCAGGGCCTGATCGGCGACAGCTACATCTCGTTCACCGGCGACGATATCGCCATCCTGATGACGCACAGACGCGGCGTCGGCGACCGGGACGTGCATCGCCTCGCCTGGGATGCCTTCGTCGCTGGCACCGCGGTCGCGCGCGCGCAGGGCCTGTACGGCGCCGGCCAGGACCTGCTCAAGGACGCGTTCTCCGGCAACGTCAAGGGCATGGGGCCCGCGGTGGCGGAAATGGAGATCGAGGAGCGCCCGAACGAGCCGTTCCTGTTCTTCGCCGCGGACAAGACCGACCCGGGGGCCTACAACCTGCCGCTCTACCTCGCGTTCGCCGACCCCATGAACACGCCCGGACTCATCCTGTCGCCCAAGATGGCGAAGGGCTTCCGGTTCGTGATCATGGACGTCAACCACGCCGAGGCGGACCGCGTCATCGAGCTGGTCGCCCCCGAGGAGAGCTACGACATCGCCGCGCTGCTGCGCGATGCCGAGCGCTTCGTCGTCGAGTCGGTGTGGTCGCGCGCCACCGGCGAGCAGGCCGCCGCGGTCGCCACCTCGCGGCTGCATAACATCGCCGGCAAGTACACGGGCAAGGACGATCCGGTGATGCTGGTGCGCACGCAGATGAACTTCCCCGCCACCGGCGAGGTGCTCGCGCCCTACGCCATCGGCCACTTCGTCGCGGGCGGCATGCGCGGCTCGCACAACATGCCGCTCATGCCCGTGTGCCTCAACACCGGCACCAGCTACTTCGACGGACCGCCGCTCGTGTCCTGCGCGGCGCTCGCGATGCACGGCGGCAAGCTCACCGAGGCGCTTGACTGCTTCGCGCACCCGTTCTGGAACGCGGTGCGCGACCGCATCGCCGACAAGGGGCTGGAGATGCGCCGCCAGGGATTCTTCGGCGCCGCGATGCTGCCTATGACCGAGCTCGAGTACACCGGCATCACCGAGAAGCTCGCCGCGCTCGACGTGCGCTTCGCGCTGCGCAAGGCGGCCTGATGGCACGCACGGCGGCATGGCCCGCGGCCGGCGACGCGCTGCTCGTCGTCGACGTGCAGAAGGACTTCCTGCCGGGCGGCGCGCTCGCCGTAGCGCGCGCCGGCGAGGTGGTGGCGCCGCTGAACGCCGCGATCCGCGCCTTCGAGCGCGCCGGGCGTCCCGTGTACGCCTCGCGCGACTGGCATCCCGCGAACCACTGCTCGTTCAAGGCGCGCGGCGGGCCCTGGCCGCCGCATTGCGTGGCCGGTACGCGCGGCGCCGAGTTCGCCGACGGGCTCGCGCTGCCTCGTTCCGCGGGCATCGTCTCCAAGGCGGACACGCCCGACGTCGACGCCTATTCCGCCTTCGGCGGCAACGACCTCGCGGCGCAACTGCGCCGGCAGGGCGTGCGCCGCGTCGTGATCGGGGGGCTCACGACCGACTACTGCGTCGTGAACTCCGTGCTCGATGCGCGGGCCGCCGGATTCGAGGTGGTGGTGCTGGCCGATGCGATACGCGCCGTAAACGTCCAGCCGGAAGACGGCGCGCGCGCGCTCGAGGCGATGCGCAAGGCGGGCGCGCGGCTGGAGCCCGCATGAATCCCTATGGGCGCGATCCGGGGGCGAGCGCGCTGCTCACGGATCTGTATCAGCTCACGATGCTCAAGTCCTACTTCGAGCGCAGCATGAACGAGGTCGCCGTGTTCGAATTCTTCGTGCGCAAGCTGCCCGCGGCGCGCAACTTCTTCCTCGCGGCGGGCCTCGAGCAGGCGCTCGAGTTCCTCGAGAACCTGCGCTTCACCGAGGACGATCTCGCCTGGCTCGCCGGCCAGCCCGGCTTCGACGCACGCTTCCTCGACTGGCTCCGCGAGCTGCGCTTCACCGGGGACGTGGACGCGATGCCCGAGGGCACGCCGTTCTTCCCCGACGAGCCGATCCTGCGCATCGCCGCGCCGCTGCCGCAGGCGCAGCTGGTCGAAACGCGCATGGTGGCGCTCATGCACTTCTGCTCGCTCATCGCCAGCAAGGCCGCGCGCTGCGTGCTCGCGGCGCCCGGCAAGCTGCTGGTCGACTTCGGCCTGCGGCGCGCGCACGGCGCCGAGGCGGGCCTGCTCGCCGCGCGCGCCGCCTACCTGGCGGGCTTCGGCGGCACGGCGACCGTGCTTGCCGGCGAGCGCTTCGGCATCCCGCTGTACGGCACCATGGCGCATTCCTACGTCCAGGCACACGACGACGAGCGCACGGCATTCCTCGATTTCGCGCGCGCGCATCCGCAGAACACGACGCTGCTCGTCGACACCTACGACACCGAGGTCGGGGCGCAGAAGGTCGTCGAGCTTGCGCCGCAGCTCGAGCGCGAAGGCATCCGCATCCGCGCAGTGCGGCTCGATTCCGGCGACCTCGGCGCGCACGCGCGCAAGGTGCGCGCGATCCTGGATGCCGGCGGCTGCGCGTCGATCCGCATCTTCGCGAGCGGCGGGCTGGACGAATACGAGCTCGAGCGGCTCGCCGCCACGCCGATCGACGGCTTCGGCGTCGGCACCAGCCTCACCACCTCGTCCGATGCGCCCGGCCTGGACTGCGCCTACAAGCTGCAGGAGTACGCCGGCGTCGCGCGGCGCAAGCGCTCCGAGGGCAAGGCGACCTGGCCGGGCCGCAAGCAGGTGTTCCGCGCGCCGGAGGGCGACGTGCTCGGGCTGGTCAGCGAGCGCCATCCCGGCGAGCCGCTGCTGCGCCCGGCGATGCGCGCGGGCCGGCGCCTCGCGCTCCCTGAGCCGCTGGACGCAATCCGCGCGCGCACGCGCGCCGCGCTCGCCGCCTTGCCCGGCCGCCTGCGCGCCCTCGCGCGCGCCGAGCCCGCCTACCGCGTCGAAGTGTCGGCGGCGCTGCGCGCGCTCGCCGCGGAGTGCGACCGCAGGCGCACGTAGCGCGTGCCCAGGAGCGCGTCCCACAGCGCGCTCGTCACCCCGAAATTGCGCCCCGGGTGGTGGTGGTGGATGTGATGCCGCGCGGCCCAGCCGCGCAGCAGCGGATGACGGAAGCGCCGGCGGTGAATGACGAAGTGGCAGATGCCGTAGGCGACGTAGCCGAATGCGATGCCGCTCGCGAGCACGTAGGCATCGCCAGGACCCGCCCACGGCACGCACAGGCCGATCACCGCCGCGAGCACCAGGGCCGGCACGAAGAACGGCAGCGCGTCGTAGCCGCGCGGCTCGCCGTGGTGGGCGGCATGGCCGCGCGCAAACGCCTGCAGCGGGCCGTGAAATACCCAGCGGTGCACCACATATTCCATGAAGCTGAAGGCGAACAGGCCGGCAAGGAAGATCAGCGCGGCAACCTGCGCAGGGACGTGTCGCCTGATCGCATCCGCCAGCAGGACGCACGCGAGCGCGGTGTCGACGACCGGTTCGAGCCAGTAGTTGACGCGCGTGTGCGTCAGCTTGTTGACAAACTGGGACATGGCGGCTGCCTTTTTTCGAGGAGGGATTACTCCTCAGGCACGCGATCGCGCCAGACGTTCAGCGCCGGCCGCGGCGCGCGTCGAGCAGTTTCCTCAGCTCGGCGAGCGGGCGCGTGTTCAGGACGTCCTTCCGTTCCAGCCAGCCGCGCCGCGCCTGCCCCACGCCGTACACGAGGTTGTCGAAGCCGTTCACGTCGTGCGCGTCCGAATTGATCGCCACCAGCACGCCCTCGTCCTTCGCCATGCGGCAGTGCACGTCGGTCAAATCGAGACGCTCGGGATGCGCGTTCAGCTCGAGGAACACGCCCTGCGCGCGCGCCTTGCGGATCACCGCCAGCATGTCGACGTCGTAAGGCTCGCGCGAATCGATCAGGCGCCCCGAAGGGTGCGCCAGGATCGAGAAATGCGGGCGCTCCATGGCAGCCAGGATGCGCTCGGTCTGGCGCGCGCGCGAAAGATTGAACTTGCTGTGCACCGCCCCGATGACCAGGTCGAGGCGCGCGAGGATCGAATCGGGCAGGTCGAGGCTGCCGTCCTCGAGGATGTCGACTTCGATGCCCGCGAGCAGCGTGATGCCGCGCAATTCCTTGTTCAGGCGCTCGATCTCGTCGATCTGCTTGGCGAGGCGCACCGGGTCGAGGCCGTGCGCCATCGTCTCGCGGCGCGAATGCTCGGTGATGCCGAGGTAGGCGAGCCCACGCGCGCGCGCGGCTTCCGCCATCTCGCGCAGCGTGTTGCGGCCGTCGGTCGCCCGGGTGTGGGCATGCAGATCGCCCGCCAGGTCGTCGCGCGTCACCAGCCTGGGCAGCGCGCCGCGGCGCGCGGCTTCGATCTCGCCCTGGTCTTCGCGCAGCTCCGGCTCGATGTAGGGCAGGCCGACGGCCGCATAGACGGATTCCTCGGTCTCGCCCGCGATGCGCCGCTTGCCCTTGAACACGCCGTACTCGTTGATCTTCAGGCCGCGCTCCTGGCCGAGCCTGCGGATCGCGATGTTGTGCGCCTTCGAGCCGGTGAAATAGTGCAGCGCCGCGCCGAAGCTCTCCGGCGGCACCGCGCGCAGGTCGACCTGGATGCCGCTAGCGAGCATGGCGCTGGCGCGCGTCGCGCCGCTCGCCAGCATCTCCTTCACTTCGCCGTATCCCGCGAAGCGTTGCATCACGTCCGCCGCGTCCGGTGCGGTAACCAGGACGTCGAGGTCCCCGACCGTCTCCTTCATGCGCCGGAAGCTGCCCGCCACGACCGCCTCGCCAACACCTCGTGCCCGGCGCAGGTGCTCGAGCAGGCTGCGCGCGTACTCGCCCGCGAGCGCCAGCTTGAAGCGGCGCGCCTTGGACAGGTGCGCGCGCGCCGCTTCGAGCAGCTTCGCCTCGGTCTTCTCCCCGAATCCCGCCAGCCCGTGCAGGCGGCCGTCCTGCGCCGCGCGCTGCAGCTGAGCGGGGGTATGCACGTCGAGCTCGCGGTACAGCGCCTGCACGCGCTTCGGTCCGAGCCCCGGCAGGCGCAGGAGCTCGGTGATGCCGGCCGGGGCGCGCTTGGCGAGCTGCTCGCGCAGCCTGCAGGTCCCGGTCGCCGCGATCTCGGCGATCTTGCCCGACAGGTCGGCCCCGATCCCGGGCAGCTTGGGCAGCGCCTTCCCCTGCGCCAGCAGACCCGCCAGGTCGACGCGCTGTCCTTCGACGATGCGCGCCGCGTTGCGGTAGGCGCGTACGCGGAACGGGTTGCCGTTCTCCAGCTCGAGCAGGTCGGCGATCTCCCCGAACACGCGCGCGATATCGGCGTTGTGGACCGGCATGTGCCGATTATTGCGCCTCGTCGCCCGGGCGCGACAGCGATTTGCCGTGCATTCAAGCGCTTGCCGCGCAGGCGGCGAAAGACGTCGGGTAGCAGCGACGAAGCGTGTCAGGTAATTTGTTAGGACATATATATAACTGACTGTTTAGTACCAGTATTCATTGGTTGGCACAAGCTTCGCTAGGTGCCTCGGTTATGACCCGGACGCGCGCCCGCGCCCTCCTCTATCCGCTGCTTGCCGTCGCGTTCGCGCTCGCCTGCCCCAACGCGCGCGCGGACGGACAGACGGTGTCGCTCGCCGAATGGCTGCGCGAAGGCGGCGATCCGCGCGCGTTCCGCGGCTCGGATGCCGACGGCGACGGCCGCCTGGATGGCGACGAGATCGTCAAGGCGCGCTCCTGGGACGCGCGCATCAAGGCGGCCGAATACGCCGGCGATGCCTGGACCACGGCCAAGGTGAAGGCCGTGCTGCTGCTGAATGACGAGGTCGACGGTCCGCTGGTCAGCGTGACGACGCGCAACGGCACGGTGACGCTCTCGGGCACCGTGCGCAACGACGAGGAAGCGCTCGCCGCCGCGCGCCTCGCCGCGCAGGTCGAGGGCGTGCGCAAGGTCGTCAACTCGCTCACCGTCGGGCGGGCGGTCGCGGCCCGGCGGCCGTAGCGGCGCTGCGAACCGGCCGCGCGCACTGCCAGCGCCGGACGGTAAACTCCGGGGCTCACCCCGGAGGTAACAAGCATGGATCTGAGCGAACGGCTGCTGCGCCTCAAGCCCGAGGGCATGAGCGCCGGCGAATGGCAGACCCGGCTCGAGCTCGCTGCGCTCTATCGCGCCTTCGACTGGTTCGGCTGGACCGAGCTCATCTTCAACCACATCACCGCGCGCGTCCCGGGCTCGGAGCACCACTACCTGATCAATCCCTACGGCCTGTGGTACAGCGAAATCACGGCGACCAACCTGGTGAAGGTCGATGCCAAGGGCGACACGATCGACGGCACGAAGGCGCCGGTCAACAAGGCCGGCTTCGTGATCCACAGCGCGATCCACGCCGCGCGCGCGGACGCGCACTGCATCATCCACACCCACACCACCGCGGGCAGCGCGGTCGCCTGCAAGAAAGAAGGCCTGCGCTACGACAACTTCTACAGCGCGCTGCTCTACGGCCAGGTCGCCTACCACGACTTCGAAGGCGTCACTACCGATCTCGCGGAGCAGCCGCGCCTGGTGAAGAGCCTTGGCGCGAAGCCGATCCTGATCCTGCGCAACCACGGCCTGCTGGTCGCCTGTCCGGGAATTCCTCTGGCGTTCCGCACCTACTGGGCGCTGCAGCGAGCGTGCGAGATCCAGGCCGCCACCGACGCCATGCGGGGCGAGAACCTGGCTGTCGCCCAGGCGGTGCTCGAGACCAACCCGGCGCGCAACGCGGCAGTCGTCGACGGGCCACGTCCCGGCGGGCTCGAGTTCGACGCCCTGCTGCGCCGCGCGGGCATCCGCTACGAAGATCTCGTCTGACCAACCCCGAGGAGAAACGATGGACAAACGCGCCCACAAGGAACGCTACGACGCGGGCCTCAAGACCCGCCGCGAAGTGCTCGGCGCCCAGTACGTCGACAAGGCGATGGCCGCCACCGACGATTTCAGCCAGCCGTTCGTGGAGCTGCTCAACACCTACTGCTGGAACGACATCTGGAACCGGCCTGGGCTCGACCGCAAGACCCGCTCGATGCTCAATCTGGCGATGCTCTCGGCGCTCGGCAAGGAGCACGAGCTCAAGCTGCACCTGAACGGCGCGCTCAACAACGGCCTCACCAAGGAGCAGATCCGCGAGGTGCTGCTGCAGGTGGCGATCTACTGCGGCGTGCCCGCGGCGGTGGTCGCCTTCCGCTGCGCGCGCGAGGTGTTCAAGGAACGCGGCGCGTGAGCCCGGTCAAGACCGTCGCATTCGTCGGCCTCGGGCAGATGGGCAGGCCGATGTCGGCGCACCTGGAGAAGGCCGGCTTCATTGTGCGCAGCTACGACCTGAACGGGCGCGGCAACTGTGCCTCGGCCGCCGAGGCGGCGCGCGGCGCGGACGTGTTCCTCGCCATGCTGCCCGACGGCCGGGCCGTGCGGGAGGCGGTTCGGGCGGCCGAATTGTCGAAGGGGACGCTGGTCCTCGACATGAGTTCCTCGGATCCGGTCGGCACGCGCACACTCGGCGCAGAGCTCGCGGCGCGCGGCGTGGGGCTCGTCGACGCCCCGGTGTCCGGCGGCGTGAAGCGCGCGCTCGACGCGAGCCTCGCAATCATGGCGGGCGGCGAGGCGGCGCTCATCGAGCGCGTGCGGCCGCTGCTCGAGAAGATGGGCTCGAAGATCTTCCTCACCGGGCCGCTCGGCTCGGGGCACGCCATGAAGGCGCTGAACAACTACGTCTCCGCCGCCGGCCTCGCGGCGACCTGCGAGGCGCTCGCGGCCGGGGCGCGCTTCGGCCTCGACCCCGCGGTGATGACCGACATCCTTAACGTCTCGAGCGGCCGCACCAACACGAGCGAGGTGAAAGTGAAGGCGTTCATGCTGAGCGGCGCCTTCAACTCCGGCTTTTCCACCGCCTTGATGGTCAAGGACATCGCCACCGCGGTGTCGCTCGCCGAAGCGATGGGCTTCGAAGCACCGCTCGCGCACCGATGCGTCGAGCTGTGGAAGGATGCCGCCGGGCGCCTGGGAGGCGGCGCGGACCACACCGAGTACTACCGCTTCGCCCGGGGCGAGTGACATAAGTCCGCCTGGGCGGCGGGCCTGCATTGACGCCGCGCACCGCGCTGAGTAGCGTCGTGGCGTGGCCAAGATTGCGATCTTCAACCAGAAGGGCGGGGTCGGCAAAACCACCACCTCGCTCAACCTGAGCGCCGCCCTGGCGCGCCGCGGCTACAACCCGCTGTCGATCGACCTCGATCCGCAGGCGCACCTGTCGTTCGTGTGCGGCACGACCGTGGCGCGCGCCGACGAATCGGTGTTCGGCTTCTACCAGCAGTCCAAGCCGCTCACCCAGCTGATACGCGCCGCGAGCGGGGGCTGGCTGCTGATACCCGCGCATATCGAGCTCTCCAAGGTCGACACCCAGTTCGGCAAGGGCGCCAGCGTGCTCAACCGCCTGAACCACGGCATCGTGCGCGAGAACCTGAACACCGGCCGCCCGATCGTAATCGACTGCTGCCCGATGCTCGGCGTGCTGTCGCTCGCGGCGATCTTCGCCGGCGACCGGGTGCTGATCCCGGTCTCGGCCGACTACCTCGCGCTCAAGGGCGTGCAGCAGACCGAAAAGACGCTCAAGGCGCTCGAGCACGTGCTCAAGAAGCGCGTCGCGCGGCGCTTCCTGATCACGCGCTTCGACGCGCGGCGCAAGCTGTCGCACGAGATCGACCGCGAGCTGCGCGCACGCTTCGGCGACGAGATCCTCGCCACGCGCATCTCCGAGAACGTCGCGCTCGCCGAGAGCCCGGCGGTGGGCAAGGACGTATTCGCGCACGCGCCCGAGAGCCGCGGCGCGCGGGATTACGACGCGCTCGCGGACGAGCTCGTCGGCACGGGCTTCATCGAGCCCCGGCCGGCGGCCTAGCCCCCGCCCGTCTCGTCCGGTTGGCGCGAGATCAGCGTCAGGATGCTATCGAGGGTGACGCCGTCTTCCCCGGCCGGCGCCTGAATCACGCGGCACTCGATGATCTCGCAGCCCGGGTAGATCTGGTTGATCTTGCGCTCGGCTTCGGCCTGGTCGCGCGCCTGCACCGCGAGGTTGTCGACCGGCGTGCCGCTGCGCGTGCGGATGCGGATGCCGTACTTGGTCATCGGCGTCGAGGCGGGCGCGATCATGGCGCCCGATTCTAGTCGCCTAATTGCGCGCGCGTCGCGGCACTGCGCCGCAGTTGGGCGGATAATGGCGGGGTAACGCTACTACGCCAATCCTCCCGGGACGACTCGAATGGCCAAGAGCCAGCTGCGCAGCAATCGCGAACACAAGAAACCCAAGCAATCCAAGAAGCCCGCCGCTCCGGCGGCCGGCATCAAGACGTCGGTGCCCTTCAAGATGCCGCCCTCCACCCACGGCGGCAAAAGCTGACGCGACGACGTCGCTAGGCCGCGTCGCGCTGCGGCGTGCGGAACTGCGTCTCCATCTCGCGCCGCAGGCGCACCGCGGAGTTGTTCGCGTCGACCGCGACGTCGCTCCACTTCACCGGCTGCCCGGCGGGCACCGGCCTGAGCACCTTCCAGCCGTGCGCGAGGCCGAGCGGCAGGCAGCCCTGCCCGGCGGAATCCTCGGCGGGCATCAGCCTGCCGACCACGGTGTAGCCGCCCTCGCCGTCGAGCAGCTCGCCGGCCTTGAGGTCGCGCTTGGCGGTCGCCACCGCATCGGCGCGCCAGCCGGTGGCGCAGCCGGTAGGCTCGCGGCGCAGGCCGACCGACGCGACCGAGATGCCGACTTCCAGCCCGATCAGGTGCCAGCGCTTGTACAGGCAGGCGTAGCGGCCGGAGGGATCGGTCTTGACGCCGTATTCGGTGAAGCAGCGGCGCACGTACTCGCTCTCGCCCTCGAACACCACCCACACGCCGAAGCGGATGTCGTACGGGATCGCGCGCCCGTCGCGCTCCAGCGAGGAGATCACCTCGACCTGGCCCTTGTGGTGCAGCTGCCCGCCCTCCTCCCTCGGCCGCATGACGAACGGGATGTCGTCCACCGCCGCCGGCGGATAGGCGAGGCCGTAGGGCGCGGGCGTGAGGCCGGTCGCGTTGCACACCGCGCTCGTCTCGATCGCGGGCTTCGAGCCGTCGAGGAACGAGTTGAACATCTTCGGGTTGAGGCCGCCGATCCGCGCCTGCTCGGGCGTGAGGCCGTAGTAGCCCCACACGGTCTCGGGCGTCGATTGCGCAAAGTGCGGCAGCCACTTGTGGCCGCGCCCCGCCGCGACCACCGGGAAGCCGGCGGCGCGCGCCCAGTCGACCAGGTCGCAGATGATCGCCGGCTGGTCGCCGTAGGCGAGGCTGTAGACGACGCCCGCCTCCGCGGCCTTGCGCACGAGCAGCGGGCCGCAGAACGCGTCGGCCTCCACCGTCACCATCACCACGTGCTTGCCGTGGC
>Ga0187773_10000784_pt1 | contig 12776 bp, 13 predicted proteins | sample 0216_BV02_MP05_1_FD_133133 | JGI IMG/M metagenome (GOLD analysis project Ga0187773, IMG submission 133133) | Tropical peat soil microbial communities from peatlands in Department of Meta, Colombia - 0216_BV02_MP05_10_MG | ecosystem: Environmental > Terrestrial > Soil > Wetlands > Peat | place...
ATAGTCGTAGTCGAACCGGAACCTCTTGCCCGGCCCGAGGTTGATCACCGCGTTGTCGGGGCAGACGCCGTAGCAATTGTCGCATTCGAAGCAATTGCCGCAGGAGAGACACCGGCGCGCCTCGTAGAGCGCGTTCGATTCATCCAGCCCCTGCGTGACTTCCTCAAAGGTGGACTGGCGCCGCAACGTGTCCAGGGTCGGCCGCAGGGTCTTCGGCGCATCCGAGTAGTACCAGGTGTTCAGGCGGTCGAAGCCGGCCGGGGCGTGCGCCGCGGGCTTCGCGTAGGTCACACCGCGTAGCCAGGCGTCGATGTGGCGCGCGGCCTTCTTGCCGTGGCCGACCGCGACGGTGACCGTTCGCTCCGAGGGCACCATGTCACCGCCGGCAAAGATTCCCGCGTGCCCCGTCATCATGTTCGGCCCGACCTTCACCACGCCGTTCTCGATCGCCAATCCCGGGACGCCCTTGAGCAGCGACAGATCGACGTCCTGTCCGAGCGCGAGCACCAGCGAATCGGCCTCCAAGGTCTCCAACTCGCCCGTCGGTTGCGGGAAGCCCTTGTCGTCGAGCAGCATCTTCTCCACTGTGAGGGAGGATTCGCCGGCTTGCTTGATGGTGGAGAGCCATTTCACCAGCACGCCCTCCTGCAAGGCTTCCTCGAGCTCGCTGTCGTGCGCGGGCATTTTCTCGCGGGTGCGGCGGTAGACGATGATGGCGTCGGTCGCGCCCAGGCGCTTCGCCGTCCGCGCGACGTCGAGGGCCGTGTTGCCGCCGCCGTAGACGACCACGCGCCGGCCGAGCATGGGCTTTGCTTCCCCCTCCATGGAGCGCAGCACCGAGACGGCATCGAGGATCTTCGAGCTGGAGCCTGCCGGAATGTAGGCCCGTTTGCCGATGTGCGCGCCGACGGCAAGAAACGCCGCATCGAAGCAATGCGCTTTCATGGTGTCCAGGATGTTCGCCACTTTGGCGTTCAGCTTCAGCTCGACACCCAGCGCGAGAATGCGGGCAACCTCGGCCTCTAGCACCTCGCGCGGCAGCCTGTATTTCGGAATGCCGAAGCGCATCATTCCGCCCGCGACGGGGCCCGCCTCGTGCACCGCTACGGCGTGGCCGGCGCGCGCAAGGTGATAGGCGGCCGATAACCCGGAGGGGCCGGCGCCGACGATCAGCACGCGCTTGCCGCTGCTTCCGGCGGGCGCATCGAACTTCCATCCGTGCCGGATCGCCTCGTCGCCGAGAAATCTCTCCACCGAATTGATGCCGACCGCGTCGTCGAGCTCGCCGCGGTTGCATTTCGTCTCGCAGGGGTGATAGCACACGCGCCCCATCACTGCCGGCATCGGGTTGTCCTCGGTGAGCAGCCGCCACGCCGCCTCGTAATCGCCCGATTCCGCGTGTGCGAGCCAGCCCTGGACGTTCTCGCCGGCCGGACAGGCGGAGTTGCACGGCGGCAGGCGATCGACGTATACCGGCCGGAAGGTGCGCCAGGTCCCGGTGTGATTGGCGAGGCTCGATCCCGGGTCGAGCGTGATGGCGAAGGGCTTTCTCACGCTGTAGCCCCGTCGAGCAGGCCGTACCTGCGGATGTTGCGGTCGGCGATCGCCTGGATTGCGGCGATCGTCTCCAAGTGCGGACTTGGCGCGAACAGGTGCGCAAAGCGCTTCTGCTGCCTCAGGTAGTCCTCGACCGGCTTCTGGCGGCGGATCTTCGAGACGCCAGTGATTTCGCCGCGCTCGGCCTCGAACACCGGGAACAGCCCCGTCTCCTGAGCCAGTCGCGCGATGCGGATCGAGAGCTCGGACTCGTGGCCCCAGCCGAGCGGGCACGAAACGAAGATGTGCAGGTAGCGCGCGCCGTGGATTTCCATAGCGCGCTTCACCTTGTATTCGAGGTCGCGCAGGTCGGCGATGGTGGCGGTGGCGACATAAGGGATCTCGTGCGCCATCGCGATCGCCGCCAGGTTCTTGCCCTGCCCGAACACGTTGCCCGGCTTGCTCCCCACCGCCATGGTGGTCGCGGTGCGCGCAGCCGGCGGCGTGGCCGAGGAGCGCTGCACGCCGGTATTCATGTAGGCCTCGTTGTCGTAGCAGACGTAAAGCACGTCGTCATTGCGCTCGAACATCCCCGAGAGGCAGCCGAAGCCGATGTCGGTGGTGCCGCCGTCACCTCCTTGCGCGATCACGCGCACGTCCTTGCGCTTCTTCACCGCGAGGGCGGCGGCCACGCCGGTCGCAACTGCGGCGGCATTGCCGAAGAGCGAATGGATCCACGGAATCTGCCACGATGTCTCGGGGTACGGCGTCGAAAACACCTCGAGGCAGCCGGTGGCGTTCACCGCGACCAGCTGATTCGCCGTGGCACTCATTGCTGCATCGATGGCATAGCGCGCCCCCAGTGCCTCGCCGCAGCCCTGGCACGCACGGTGGCCGGAGTTGAGCGAGTTGGTGCGGCGCATGTTCGCCTGGACCGAGCGGGTTTCGGGCGGAAGCAGCCGGTTGCCGACCGTGAAGGTCCCGGTCTGGTAGAACTTGATCGGCTGGAATGCCATCGCAAGGCCCCTCAGCTCGCGCGCGACGCTACCACGCCGACCTCGCGTAGCACCGCTTCGGCGAGCGGGCCGCTTCGGCGCAGCTCGCGCTCGCGCGCGAGAACGCGCTCGACCGCGCCCATGTCCAGATCGAGGAACTTGAGCGGCGCGAGCTTGCCTTCCATCGCCAGGCCGAGGACACGCGCCAGCGAGGCCCGGGTGATGGCGCGGCCGCCGAGTCCCGCGATCACCGTGTGGACCGAGTCCGGCCGCCCGGCATAGGACGTGCGCACGTTGGTCGAGACGATGCCGCCCAGACCCACCGCTAGGCTCTTTTCCAGCACCACGACGCGCTTCGCTTTCAGGAGTGCACGCTGCACCGCGGCCGCCGGCCACGGACGGAAGCAGGTGATGCCGAGCACGCCGATCTTCGCGCCGCGATCGCGCAGCTCGTCGACCGTGTCCTTCACGGTGCCGAGCACCGAGCCGAGCGCCACGACGACGGTGTCCGCGTCTTCGGTGCGGTAGGTGTGCATCAGGCCGCCGGTATCGCGGCCGAACACGCGCCAGAATTCCTCGGCCCAGTCGGGGATGAGTTCGAGCGCGCGCATCTGCCTGGCATGGGCGAGGTAGCGCACTTCCATGAACGCCTCGGGCCCGACCATCGCCCCGATCGACACAGGCTCCGCGGGGTCGAGCACTTGGCGCGGCTCGAAGCGCGGCAGGTAGGCATCGACCTTCTCCTGCGGGGGAATGTCCACGCGCTCGTAGGCGTGCGTGAGAATGAAGCCATCCATGCACACCATCACCGGAAGCGACAATTCCTCGCCGAGCCGGAACGCCTGGATGTGCAAGTCGAGCGCCTCCTGGTTGTTCTCGGCGAAGAGCTGGATCCAGCCGCAGTCGCGCTGGCTCATGGCGTCGGTGTGGTCGTTCCAGATGTTGATCGGCGCGCCGATCGCGCGGTTGGCAACCGTCATCACGATCGGCAGGCCGAGACCGGCGGCGTTGAATACGGCCTCGCTCATGAAGAGCAGGCCCTGGCTCGCCGTCGCGGTGTAGGTGCGGGCGCCGGTCGCCGATGCGCCGATCGCCACCGACATCGCCGCGAACTCCGATTCGACGTTGATGAACTCGCAGGGCGCGAGCGCCCGCGACTTGACCATCTCGCCCAGCGCCTCGACGATGTGCGTCTGCGGCGAGATCGGATAGGCGCAGATCACCTCCGGGCGGCACAGCGCGATTGCCTCTGCGACCGCGTGAGATCCTTCAATTTGTTTGAGCATGCGAGCGTTCCTCCGCCTGGCGCTCGACGAACTCGAACGCCTCCCGCGCGGCGGCGACGTTGGCTTCGGCCACCCTTCCGGTGAACTTGTCCCGAATCGCGGAAATCACCGAGTCGAGCGATATCCGCCCGGTCACCGCGGCGAATCCGGCGAGCAGCGCCGCGTTCGGCACCGGCCGGCCGACGTGCCTGAGAGCCATCTCGGTGGCGTTCAGGGTGCACAGGCGCTCGGCGTGGAATCCCTGCACGAAATCGCCCACGCCCAATTCCTCGAAGCTGCGCCGCGTGTTGATGACGATGAAGCCGTCGGGGACGATCCCTGCGAAAACTTCGACCTGATGCAGCAGCGTCGGGTCCTGGATAATGAGCGCATCAGGCCGCATCACCGGCTCGCGCAGGCGGATCTCGCGCTCGTCGATGCGGCAGAAGGCAACTACCGGAGCGCCGGTTCGCTCCGAGCCGAAGCTCGGAAACGCCTGCGAGTGGCGCCCCTCGCGAAACGCGGCGATGGAGAGCATCTCGGCGGCGGTGACTACGCCCTGCCCCCCGCGCCCGTGAATGCGGATCTGAAACACGGTTTCCTATTCCTTGCCGACGACTTATAGCGCGGCCGGCGCGGGGGGATTTGCGCTACATCAAACAACAGCGTGATGCCTGGCGCCGGGGTATCGCCGTACCGACGCAGCGATGTCTGGATGAGTGACTCCCTAAGCCTTCCCGGCGTTCCGCCCGGTGAGCCGGGCGTAGAGCAGGCTCATGACGATCGCGTAGAGCATGAGCATGGCAAAGCTGAGCGCGGCGGGCAAGGCGCCGAGCCCCAGTTTCCAGGCAAAGACGCCTCGTCCGGCGAGTGGGAAGAAGCCGAATCCCATCGCCAGCCACGCTGCGAAGCCGAATGCCGTCCCTTTGGCGATCGCGGTGCGTCCCGGCAGGTGGACGAAGAGCCTGCCGAAGACAAAGCCGAAAAGAAGCGCGCCGTTGATGTACGGAAGCAGCCACGACCACGGCGGCTCCAGGGACCAGTCGGTGACCGATGCTAGGAATCTCTGCACGTCGTCGTAGGGCTCGAATCCGGGGAGGATTCCTGCGCGGTGCTTCACCGCCATCAAGGCGGCATGAACCAGCGTGGCCCCGGCTCCCGCAAGAAGCGAAGAAGCGAGATTGCGCAGCTTCGCGTGCACCGGGCCTCGCTCTAACTTTGCCGACGTCAAACCTTCGCGGCCCGGAGGCATTCTTCAGGTATGTCCAACGGATCCGCCAAGCGCGCGGTCTCCCATCTTGACGGCTCAGGCCCGCTCGATCTCCAGCCGGTAGGCCTTGCGGCCTCCGCGCGGCGTGTGCTCGACCATCGGGCAGGTGGCCATCAGGATCCTGGACAGCTCGACTGCGCGCGCGGCGAGCTGCTGCGCGCCCTCGCGCAGTTCGGCACTGTTCATCACGTGAGCCACGTTCCGCTCCATGTCCTCGGCCGACCAGCCCCGCGAATGCGCGATGTACGGGAATTGCGGGAACTGGAAGCCGAGCTCCGAGAAGAAGCACAGCATCTCCCCGGCCACGCCCTGCACGTTGTCCTGCCCGCCGGTGATAATGAAGGCGGCGACCTTGTGCCGGATGAGAACGGTATCGCGGATGGTGATCTGGTTCTGGATACAGTTCAGGCGCTCGGCCATCTTGAAGTAGAGCGAGCTCGCAACGCCCCAGCGGATCGGCGTGGACACGAGCACGACGTCGGCCCAGTGCACGAGCGCCTCGTAGACTCGATCGAGCTCGTCGCTCGCATCCATCTGCGTGATCGAGCAGGGCCAGGTGCAGGCCTGCGCGCTCTTCGAGTAATAGCCTTCGCAGTTCCGGAATTTCAGGGACGAGAGCCGGATGAGCCGCGCCTCGCAGTTCAAGGCGTCGCGCGCGTGATCGAGGGACACCTGGAGCAGCGCGTCGGAGGTCGAATAGCGCGGGTTGGCCTCGTCCATGTTCGTCGTGGAAATGCCGACCACGCGGATCTCCCCCGGCGCGCGCTCGATCTTTCGCGAGAGCGGATTCGGGGCGTGCGGCTTCTTGTTGCGCGAGGTGGGGTTGTCGGCGCGCACCTGGAGCCTGCCGTCGGCGACGCGCAGCTCGTAAGCGGGAACGCGATCTTCCTCGAAGCCAGGCTCGCCCTTCCCGGTGCAGCGGTGGAACTTCCAGTTGTGCCAGGGACAGACAATGTAGTCGCCGTCCAGGCGCCCCCTGCCCAGCGGCCCGCCCGCGTGGTTGCATGCGCCGGAGACGACGCCGAACTTACCGTCGCGCCAGGAGACCGCGATCTTCTGCCGGCCGAGGCTCGCTTCGGTGAGTTCGAATTGCTGAAAGGCTTCGGACGGGCCCAGATCGTGCCACTGTGCTTTTTCGGCCATTCGAATCTCCTCGGGGGTGAGTCGAGGAGTTTAGTCGCGGCGGGCCTGCGCCGCTTGCGCCGCTTGCGCCGTGCGGCGAACGGCTATCCGCTCAGGAAGCGGGCAGCCGGAAGTCCGGGCTCCACCCGAGCAGACGGCGCGCGCGCTCCGAGGAGACGAGGCCCTTTTCCTCGGCGATGTTGAAGATTCCGGCATGCGGCGACCCGGCGGCGAGCAGCGCGGCGTGCGCGGCCGCGTCCACGTGTACGGGCACGGGCCCGTTCGCCGCTCCGTTCCAGGTGCCGGGCCCGTAGAGCTGGCCGTAGCGCAGCACCACGCCTTCGAGCAGCGGCGAACCGAGCGTCGGGCGCTCGAGCGCGACGATGCCTGCGACGCTGATTCTCGCCGGCCCTTTCGCGTCGTGATCGAGCGGGTCGTCTTCGGCGTGCGGCTCCCCGCCCGGCGCGTACAGCCACGCGAGGCTCTGGGCGATGAAGCGCCGCACGCCGGCGGCGAGCGCCGCCTCCACCAGATTGCGCGTGCCTTCCTCGCGCAGGCGCGCGTTCGCTTTCAGCACCTCTTCGGAGAGCGGCCCGGCGAGCGTCTTGGGCAGATCCGTGAGCTGATGGATGACGACCTCGGGTTGCGCCTCGCGCAGCGCTTTCGACAGACCGGCGCGGTCGAACGCGTCCACTACGACGGGGGAAGCGCCGGCCGCGCGCAGGGCTTCGCCCTTGTCCTTCGAGCGCGTCGTGCCCCAGACGGCGTAGCCCGCGCCGAGTAGGAGCGGAACGAGCCTGCGGCCCACTGCTCCCGCCGCTCCCGCCAGGAAAATCCTGCCTCGCATGTGCGGGGGAGCCCCCTCCGGGTCGTCAGTCCCGGCCCGTTTTCGGGTTTTGCTTTGCCCCGGTCTGCCAGGCGGCGCGGCGGAAGCTCTTGCGGCGAGCGGCGCCCTCGGCGCTCTGCAGGGCGTACTCGCGCAGGCGATCCATCAGCGAGTGCTGCAGCGCCCTGGGGAGGCCGGCCGCGTCGCGCTCGAAGCGCGCGATGATCGGATCGGCCTCAAGCGGGTCGCCGTCGGCAAGCCGCGCCCCGATGAAATCCCCGGAGGTAGAGGTCCCACCGTCGTGGAAGTAGCCGCGGGCCTGGCTCCACACCAGCGCCCGCTCGCTGGCGTCGATGCCGTAGCAGAGCTCGAACGCCGCCAGCTCGCCGCCCGTCTCGAGCACGAAGAGGTCGAAATAATCGTTGTGAAACCAGCGCCGCCGGATCGAAGGGTCGTCCTGCGTCACCTCGGGAATCTCTCGCAGCACCGCAATGCTCCCGCTCGTCACTGCCATAACCGTAACATATGGCGCAAGGCCCGGGAAGAAGTTCCCGGGGCCGACTTGACCCGTGGCTCGCCGGGCTGTATAAGACGGCGTGCAGGTTTTCAAGCACTGAACACGTGGTTCTTTCTGCAGCGCTCTTGCGTTGTACGGCTCAGATCTCCGTTCCTCTCTTCTTGAATTGCCCGCACCCGGGCGCAAGCCCATTTTTCCATTTTTTTAGGTAAAGATCATGAGTACAGGCAAGGTCAAGTGGTTCAACGACTCCAAGGGCTTCGGATTCATCACGCCCGATGACGGCGGCAAGGATCTGTTCGTTCACTTCTCCGCGATCCAGGGATCGGGCTTCAAGACCCTGAAGGAGAACGACAAGGTGTCCTACGATGCAAGCCAGGGCCCGAAGGGTCCCCAGGCGATCAACGTCAAGCCGGTGGCCTGATACCGTCCATTTTCGAAAGAGCCCGCTTCGGCGGGCTTTTTTTTGCCCTTGGGGCGAGGATAATGCGCGGACAACTCATCTTAGGACCCGGCCCATGACCGCTGCGCTCACCGGAAGCTGCCTCTGCGGCACGATCGGCTACGAGATCGACGCCCCCGTGACCGAGCTTCGCGCCTGCCATTGCGTCCACTGCCAGAAGACTTCGGGCGCCGGCGGGAGCGTCAACGCCGTCGTCCCGGGCTCGTCGTTCAGGATCACCCGCGGCAAACCGAAACGCTACGAGGCCCACGCCGACAGCGGCCGCACCCTGTACCGCCACTTCTGCGGCGACTGCGGCTCGCCGATCTACAGCCAGCACGCCAACAGCAGCGAGTTCGTGGTCGTGCGGGTCGGGACAATCGACGCCGCGTCGCCCATGAAGATCACGACAAACATCTGGACGAAGAGCGCCCGGCCCTGGGCGTACATCGACCCGGCGAGCAAGCAGTTCCCGGGTCAGCCGGACGCGCCGCCGGCCAAGTAGGGAGAGCTAGTTCCGCGCCGGCGCCGCCCGGGTGGCGACGATCACGCCGGCGAGGATGGTGGCGATGCCCGCCGCGTGGAAGAGCTGGAAGGACTCGCCGAGGAAGGCGATCGCGAGCAGCGTGCCGAAGGCGGGCAGCAGGTGCACGGTGAAGCCCGCCGCGTTGGCGCCGACGATTGCGACGCCGCGGTTCCAGCAGATGAAGGCGCCCACGGAGGCCGCGAGGCCCACGTAGAGCGCCGCGGCGATGCCCGCGGCGCCGGGCCAGCGTGGCGGGGCGTAGTAGGCCTCCAGCGCAAAAGCCGGCAGGAGCAGCGCTGCACCGGCCGCCGAAATCACGAAAAGAAACGCGATTCCGTCGAGCTCTGCCGGGCGGCGCTTGAGCAGCACGGAGTAGACGCCCCACACGGGCATGGCGAGGAGAATGAGCGCGTCGCCCGAGTGGAACTGAAGGCGCGCGAGGCTGGCAAGATTGCCGCGCGAGAGGATGACGAGGATGCCCGCGAGCGAGATCAGCATCCCGGTCACTTGCCTTCGCGTGCCGCGCTCGCGCTCGATCGCCCAGGAACAGAGCAGCATGAAGGCCGGAAGCGAGGAATTGAGGAGCACCGCGTTCACCGCGGTCGTGGTTTTCAGTCCCGTGTAGACCAGCGACTGGAAGAGCGCCACGCCGAGGAAGGAGAGAGCGAGGAGCAGCCCGGCGGAGCGCCGGATCGCGTGCAGGCGCCCGCGCAGTCGGGGCAGCGCGAAGGGAGCGAGGACGAGCGTTGCGATCAGCCAGCGCCAGAAATTCAGCGCGTTGGGCTCGAAGACCTCGCGCAGCGCGCGGCCGAGAACCCAGTTGCCGGCCCAGAAGAGCGTCGCGAGCGCAAGGAGCAGGAAGGCGTAGCTTCGGGACGCGGATTCAGTCTTGTTCAAGCGGGCCAGACCCTTTGCAGGTCCGGCATTCTACGGTCAATGCCGGCCTCTTGCCTTGTGAGCTCCTCGAGAATCGACGAGGACGAGCCACCGGAACACCGGGCGACTCCCGCTTACCTGACCTCGGTCTTGTCCATCAGCGTCACGAACTCCTCCGCCGCGGTGGGGTGGATCGCGACGGTGGCGTCGAACTGCGCCTTGGTGAGCCCGGCTCTCACCGCAATGGCGACCCCCTGTATGATCTCCGGCGCGTCCGCGCCCACCATGTGCGCGCCCACGACGCGCTGCGTCGCGGCGTCGACGACGAGCTTCACCAGCGTGCGCTCGTCGCGCCCCGAGAGAGTGTGCCGTAGCGGCCGGAAGCTCGCCTTGTACACATCGACCTTGCCGAACTTCTCCGCCGCCATCGCCTCGGTGAGGCCGACGGTGCCGACCGGCGGCTGGCTGAACACGGCGCTCGGCACGTCGTCGTGATCCACCGGCGTTTCCCGCCCGCCAAAGAGCGTCGTCGCCACGGCCGCCCCCTCGCGGATGGCGACCGGCGTGAGGCAGATGCGGTGGGTCACGTCGCCCACCGCATAGATGTGGGGGACGCTGCTGCGGCAGAAGCGGTCCACCGCCACCCCGCCCGCCTCGTCCAGCCTGACCCCGGCCTCGGCGAGCCCGAGGCGCGCGGTGTTGGGCCTGCGGCCGGTGGCGAACATCACCGCATCGCAGGTGAGCGTGTTGCCGGGACAGCCGCTCAAAGCGGCTTCGAGCGTACCGTCGGCGCGGCGGGCGATGCGCGACACCTCGCTCTTCAGGAGGATCCGCACGCCCTTCTTGCTCATCTCGTCGTGCAGGTGGCGGCGGACGTCGTCGTCGAACCCCCTCAGGATCTGCTCGCCGCGATAGGAAAGCGTCACATCGGTACCCAAGCCCCGGAAGATGCCGGCGAACTCCATCGCCACGTAGCCGCCGCCCACGATCAGGATGCATCGCGGCAGCTCGGGCAATTCGAAGGCTTCGTTCGAGGTGATCGCGTGCTCGATGCCGGGGATCGCCGGCTTGCTGGGCCAGCCGCCCGTGGCGATGAGCACGTTCCGCGCCGTCACGCTGCGTTCGCCGATCGCCACGGTGTGCGCATCGAGCAGCCTCGCCGTGCCCTCGAACACGGCGGTGCCCGCCCTGGCAAGCCCGTCGGAATAGACCCGGGAAAGCCGAGCGATTTCGCGGTTCTTGTTCTCGATCAGCGCGGGCCAGGAAAACGACGCGCTCGCTATGGTCCAGCCGTAGCCGCGCGCGTCCTCGAGGTCTTCGGCGTAATGTGCAGCATAGGAGAGCAGCTTCTTCGGCACACAGCCGCGGATCACGCAGGTGCCGCCGATGCGGTAGCTCTCGGCGATCGCCACCCGTGCGCCGAGCTGGCCTGCCATGCGGCTCGCGCGCACGCCGCCCGAGCCGGCGCCTATGGTGAAGAGGTCGTAGTCGTAATGCGTCATGGGAAGGAGAAGTATGACGCAGAGCGGCGGCGGACTGCGATTTCGCGAGCCACCAACGACGCCGCCTTCGGAACCGATCCGGCCCTCCAGGGGCGCAACGGGCAAAGCCGCAGAGTCTCACAACAGGGGGAATACAATCCCCTTTTTGGAGCTTCAATTCGCGTTAAACCGCGGGAAACGATGCCGTTCTTCGACAAGGCCCAGAAGGTACTTGCGCCGAACCAGTCCGAGTCGACCGTGGATCGGTACCTTTCGCTGCTGAAGAAGGCGCTGCTCAATGAACTCAATCCCGAACTCGAGGCGCGGCTGGTGGCGCTCGCACACTCGGTCCTGACTCGCGACCCGCTCGATCTCCGCGAGCTGACCGGCATCCGCGAGACCGAGTGGCCCAAGCTCATCAGGGAGGTGCGCGAGGAAGGCTGGGCGATCGAGATGAAGGAACGCCTGCCCGACGGGCGCGTGATTCCTCGCCGTGATCTTCGATTCTTGTCGGAGGGCGCACACACGATGATGGGCCGGAAGCGGCTCGATCACTTGCACGCCTGCCTCGAGACCGTCTGTCGCGAGGGGGTGCCGGGCGACTTCATCGAGACCGGGGTCTGGCGCGGAGGGGGCACCGTCTTCATGCGGGGGTTTCTCGCGGCTCACGGCATCACGGATCGCGTGGTCTGGGTCGCGGACTCGTTCGAGGGGTTGCCCCCACCGACTCTCAGCCAGGATGCCGGGTGGGATCTCTCCAAGGAAGCATGGCCCTCGCTCGCCGTAGGGCTCGCCGAGGTCAAGGAGCTGTTTGAGCGTTATGATCTGCTGGACGATCGCGTGCGCTTCCTCAAGGGCTGGTTCCGGGACACGCTGCCCACCGCGCCCATCGTGGAGCTCGCAGTCCTCCGGCTCGACGGAGATCTCTACGAGTCAACGATGGACGCCCTCGAGTCGCTCTACGACAAGGTGGCGCCCGGTGGCTACGTCATCGTCGACGACTACAAGGCGGTCGCTCCCTGCGAAGTCGCCGTCGAGGAGTTCCGGAAGCGTCGAGGCATCCGGGCGGACATGTCGTTCATCGACAGCGCCGCGACGTTCTGGCGCAAGCCGTGAACCCGAGGGGAAATTGGCTTGGACCGGACCCGGACAGCGCGCGCCGGCACCCGGCTAGTCCGGCTTCTTTCCTTGCTCAATGCACTCTTGGACCGGGCCCCAGAACCGCTTCACCATGGTATCCGCCAGGGGAGCACGATCTGCTGGTGCTCCCTGGTTGTTCAAGGTTCTCCATTCCACGACTCCCTGAGTAGGACCCGTCTTTACGATCGTTATGGAATAGTGCGACAGGCCCTGGGCTGAAAGGCTCTTCACCGAGTCGTAGATCGCTATCCGGTCCTGGATTTCCCCGAACTCCAGTCCTGCCACCTTGCCGCCAAGGCGGCTGTGAATGCACGCGGCTACAGTCTTGTGGGAGCCTGTAAATGTCGCGGTCCGGACAGGCGGTGTCTGCTGGATGTCTTGAAGCCTGACGAAGCAGCCGCCGAGCAGGAGAAGCAGAGAGATCACTGCTATGTTGCGCGCTGATCCTGTCATTCGGGGTGACCCTCCCTCGTTGGATCCCATAGCATACTCCTCGCCCATGAGGTCATGACCGATGGGTTTCCCTTCTCAAGGGGACGCACGCTTGGCGCGGCGCAGGGAGAGCTGCCTTGGGAATGGCGAGTAGCGGCGTGAATCCGGATGCGTGGCCTGCACTAAAGTGCAGCAAGAAATTCATCGACGAGGCGATTATAGTCAGAAGCGCGCTCGAAATGGACGGAATGTCCGGCTCGGGGAATAATTACACCCCGTCCTCTGGGTGTCATCGCGGCAAGAGCCGGCGTAAGCTGCGGTGGAAACTGCGGATCTTCTTCTCCTGCA
>Ga0187773_10000785_pt1 | contig 12776 bp, 6 predicted proteins | sample 0216_BV02_MP05_1_FD_133133 | JGI IMG/M metagenome (GOLD analysis project Ga0187773, IMG submission 133133) | Tropical peat soil microbial communities from peatlands in Department of Meta, Colombia - 0216_BV02_MP05_10_MG | ecosystem: Environmental > Terrestrial > Soil > Wetlands > Peat | place...
ACCGCGCTCGGAGCCGGGATCGTCGTCCCGTTCCCGACCATCGTCGCGGGGTTGTACGTCGGGTCGCCGCTTGCCGAGCGGTAGATCCAGCCGCCCGTGTCGAAGCCCCATCCGTCCGGGCTCGACGTCGAGAAGACGCCGTCGAACGTCGAGCCCGGGGTGCTCAGCCCGGTGATCGCTGCCGTGTTCAGGAGCGTGATCCCGGCATTGCGGGCGCTCGTCGTGCCGCCCGCCACTGAGCCGATGTAGATGCCTCCACCGTTGACGAAGGTCTGAAGCGCGGTGGCTCCCGCGCCCGTCGCGATCGTCGAGCCCGGGTTCACGAACGCCGTGTAGCCCTGACTGACGAGCACGCCGTTGGCGAGGTCGGTGGAGGTGATCTGCCCGATCTGGGAGACCGGGATCTTCTCCTTCACGCTCAGGTCGTACATCGCCTCGCAGTAGCTTGTCGAGGTGCACTGCCCGTCGCCGGTTCCGTGGAAGGTCGGGTTCGTCGGCACCGTCGTGCCGCCGGTGTAGAGCCCGATCTTCGGGAGTTGCAGCGCGTAGCGGCTCACCGGGTAGGCGGCGAGGCCGTACACCGGCGTGCCCCACTGCGAGGAGTCCGCGTTCAGCGTGGCGAGCGGGATCGACGTGCCGTCGACGAGCGCTGCGCCCGTCGTGAAGTGCACGCCGCCCGAGTCGAACGCCGCGGCGCCGCGGGCGACGGTCGCTCCCTGGCTGAGGAGCTGGGTCGCCATCGAGAGGCCCGCCATCGAGTCCGTGTTGAACGCGTACACCGGCGACCCCGCTGGGGCCGGCGTGGTCGCGCTCGGGTCGAACACGACGCTCATCGGCGTCCCGGCGGGCAGCTGCTGGGTGAGGAACCCGTCACCGCTGAAGCCCCGCAGCAGCGAGTACGACCACGTCGTCTGGTCGTAGAAGTACGGGAACGGCAGGTATGGGTTCTCCCCGAGCACCGATTGGATCCAGTGCTTGGTGCCCTGGTTCAGCGGGACGTACAGCGTCCCCGCCGGGAGCGTCATCGTCTGCGTCAGCGCGGGGGACGGCGACGCGATCGGCGGCGGCGGGCAGACCGGCGGCTGCTCCGTCGACGTGCAGAACGGCGGGGCGGGCAGGCCGGGCGCATTCTGGTTGAAATCGCCGAACCGGTGCACGCCCGCGATCGTCACCGCCTGATTCAACTGGTAGACCTGGACGCGGACGGACTGGAGGTCCTTCAACGTCGTGGCCACGTCGCCCGAGTGCGCGTTCGGCAGGAAGAAGTAGCCGCAGACCGGCGTGTTCGGATCCTGGTCCATCGTCGACCCGACGCCGTCGAGGGTGTCGACGACGACCGGGCTGACCTGCCGGTTGCCCTGCTGCTTGCAGTCCTGGCCCTGCTGGACCGCCTCGGGCCACTGCGGGATCCAGTTCTTCAGGAGCTCCGCCTTGCGCGCCGCGATGACGTTCACGGTTGCGTCCATGGCGAGGTAGTGGTCGTAGACCTGTTTGCCGTAGCTCTCGCTCGTGCCCTTCTCGTACGTCATTCCGGCGGCGCCCATGATCAGCGAGGGCACCGTGTCGCCGTACTCGGGGACGAACAGGTCGTAGGTGTTGTAGTTGCGGTACTGGCTGGACTGGTCGTTGAACTGCTGCTGGACGCCCGGCCCGATCACGTCGTCGATCAGGTCGAGCGCCTGGCGGGAGATCTCGTTCAGCGCCGCGTCCTCGTTCGGCGGGAAGAAGTAGCCCGACGACTGCTGGTGCGCGTCGATGAAGAACAGGCCCGGGTACTGCGCGGTTGAGGTCAGCAGCGCGCGGTTCTCAGGCATGAGCGCCACGCCGCGATCCCGGTTCGGGTCGAGCGACCACGCCGTCGTGCGGACGTTGTGGTCGCGGTCGTCCGGCGCCGTCACCGGCTGGATGAACACGTCGAGGTTGTTCAGCCGCTGGATGTTGGCGCAGTCGGTCCGCGCCGCCAGCTCGTAGAGCTCCTTCACGGAGCCCTCGCCGCCGGCCGGCTCGTTGCCGTGCGGGGTCCCGGTGATCCAGCCGAAGGCGGGCCGGGTGTTCACCGCCGCGAGCGCGGCCTGCTGCGACGTCGAGCCGTCGATCACGCCGCGCCAGAAGGCGGCGTCGTTGCGGCCCGCGTCGAGGTTGGCGATGTTGCTCGGCGTGCCCACGACCGCGACGTAGAACGGGACGCCGAGGACGCTCGAGCCGGACTGGTAGACCTTGATCCCGACGCGCTGCCCGCTCGAGCCCGGGTTGTTGTTGATCGCGTCGGCGATCGCCTGCATGTAGGCCGTCAGCTGCGCGGTCTTCTTCGCCGACGGCGTCGCGCCCGAGAGGCCGTCCCCGGTTGCCGGGCCGCCCAGCACCGTGCCGAAGAACGAGTCGTAGGTCGGGATGTTCGAGTCATATGCGACCGGCCCGTTGGTGCACGGCGCCGGATCCGTCTGCGCAATCGGCGCCTGCGGGATCGGCCACTCGCCGCCGACGGAGTCCGACTGCGTGCTCGAGCGGTACGGGCAGAACTGCACCGAGTCGGAGTTCGAGACGCCTGCGGGGCAGGCCGCGTCCGCGACCGGCGACCCGTTCACCGGGTTCTCCGGGACGGGCGGGTTGACCGTGCCGCCCGGGGCCGTCGTGTTCGTCCACACGGCCGGGCCGGGGGTGGGCAGCGTCAACGTGCCCGTGCGCACGCCCCACCAGTCGTTCTGCGCGTTCACGGGCGTCGCCGTGTTGTTGTTCAGCCCGTCGAGCGTCGTGTTGAGGACGCCGAAGGCGTTGTCCGTGATGTTGCTCTGCATCACCGACGAGGCGGCTGCGCCGACGAGGCGCACGGCCGCGCCGAGCCGCAGGTTCCCGTTGTTCTCGGCGTGGTTGCCCACGGCGTAGGTCGTCGAACCGATGCTCCAGGCCGGCGCCGGCGAGGTGATCGACGCGACCGGCGCGCCCGCACCGTGCACGAGGTTCGAGGTGATCGTGGTGCCGGAGATCTGCACCGACGCGCCGGCGGTCACACGCACGCCGTCCTGGCCGAAGTTCGGCCCGACGTACAGCGGGAGCGGCGGCCGGATCCCGTTGACCGCCCCGCTTCCGGACGGCTGGCAGTCGCCGACGATGCGGCGGCCGAGATCCGCGTCGATCACCGTGGCCGACGCCGCGCTCGCGTGCGCAAGCGCGAGCGCGGGTGTGACCGTGACGCCTGTGCCGCTCGACCCGGAGGTACCGACGCTCACGACCTTCACCTGCTCGGCGTTGGCCCCGGTGTCGACGGTGAGCGTGTTGCCGGGGAAGATGCTGCCGACGCTCGCGAGCTTGACGTTCGTGTCGCCGGCGGCCGCTGCCGCGGCCAGCGTCGTCGAAGTCGGGTCGCCGACGGTGAAGTCGTTGTACTGCTGGCACGAGTTGCGGCCGGCGATCTGCGTGTTGACGATGATCGCGCGGTTGTCGATTCCGGACGCGGTGAGCGGGGTCCCCTGGGTCGGCAGGTAGTAGCCCGTCGAGCCGTCGACGAGCACGCCGACCGCGTTGTAGTGCTCGATCCGCGACTGGTCGATCGTCAGGGTGCGGACCGGGTGCGTGGTGGGCTTGTTCTTGGGCGGGGTGACGCGCGTCACCATCGCGATGCCGACTCCATAGTTGTTGTTGCGGAACCCGCCCGGTACCTGGTAGCCGTTCTTGCCCTCGTCGGTCGTGAGGCCGGTCACCTCCGACCGGCTGACCGACCCACCCGCGTCGCGGAAGACGATCCCGGCGGTCGCGTAGACGCCGTTGCCATTGACCGTGACTCCAGAGATGCTCACCGAGATCGGAGCCGTCTTGCGGCCGAGCACCGCGATGATGTCGCCCTTGCCGCTGCGGATGTTCGGGGTGTCCGACGCGATTCGCCTGTCGCCCACCTGGCGCGGCTCGATCGTCACCTGGTCGGCTCCCGCGCCCTTCAGGGTCAGGTTCTTGGTGATCGTGAGGACGGAGCTGTTCGGCAGCCCCGTGCCCTCGGCGTAGGTGCCCGGGCAGATGGCGATGATGTCGCCCGAGTGCGCCGCGCGAATCGCCGCGCGGATCCGGAGGTAGTCGGGCGAGGGACAGCTCGCGCTCTGCTTCCCGACCGTCAAGGTCGTCGGCGCGGCCGTCTTGGCCCCCTTGTTCAGCTTCGAGGCTCCCAGGTTTCCCTGTGCAGCCGATGTAAGCGCGAGCGTCGCGAGCGACGCCGCTAGAACGACAGCCAGCTTCCCGCCCATGTGTTCCTCTCCCCTCTCCCTGGTGTGCAGGTCCCCGCGCGGTGCTTCTACTCCTCTGAGCTGTTCGAGTCAAGCCGGGTAGCGATACCCTGGCCCTCCCTGGAGAGGTGTCCGAGTGGTCTAAGGAGCGCGACTGGAAATCGCGTATGGGCCGAAAGGTCCATCGCGGGTTCAAATCCCGCCCTCTCCGCTCAAGGCGCACGGGGGAACAGGATTCCCCCGTGCGGCTGCGATGAGTCTCTCGCCCACCCGCAGTCCAACCTTTGACGCGGTCGAAAACCGGACCGCCTATCCGTCATTGGAGAGAATGGTCGTTCCGAGATCGAGAGGGAGGAATCGATGAGCAGCGTGCGGCTCCTTGTTGGTACGAAGAAAGGCGCCTTCGTCCTGACGTCGGACGGGAAGCGCGACGACTGGAAGGTCGAAGGGCCCTTGTTCGCGGGCTGGGAGATGTACCACCTGAAAGGGTCGCCGGCCGACCCGGACCGGCTGTATGCCTCGCAGTCCACCGGCTGGCACGGCCAGGTCGTCCAGCGATCGGACGACGGCGGGAAGACCTGGGAGCCCGTCGGCAACGAGTTCACCTACGACGGCGTGCCGGGCACGCACCAGTGGTACGACGGCACGCAGCATCCGTGGGAGTTCGCGCGGATCTGGCACCTCGAGCCCTCGCTGACCGACCCGGACACGGTCTACGCCGGTGTCGAGGACGCAGCCCTTTTCCGTTCGACGGACGCGGGCCAGACTTGGCAGGAGCTCTCGGGGCTGCGAGGTCACCCGACCGGCGAGCAGTGGCAGCCGGGCGCCGGGGGACTGTGCCTGCACACGATCCTGATCAATCCAGAGGACCCGCAGCGGATGGTCGTCGCGATCTCGGCGGCCGGCACGTTCCGCACGGACGACGGCGGCGAGACGTGGCGCCCGATCAACCGGGGCCTGCGGTCGCGCGAGCTGCCGGACGAGGAGCGGGAGGTCGGCCATTGCGTCCACCACATCGCGATGAACCCGTCCCGGCCCGACGTGCTCTTCATGCAGAAGCACTGGCACGTCATGCGAAGCGACGACGGCGGCGACTCGTGGCAGAAGGTGAGCGGAAACCTCCCGTCGGACTTCGGCTTTCCGATCGAGGTTCACGCCCACGAGCCGGACACGATCTACGTGGTGCCGATCGAAAGCGACTCGGAGCATGTTCCGCCGGAGGGCAAGCTTCGCGTCTACCGCAGCCGGACGGGCGGCAACGAATGGGAGGCGCTCACGAACGGCCTCCCGCAGGAGCACTGCTACGTCAACGTGCTCCGCGACGCGATGTCGGTCGACGGCCTGGATCCCGGGGGCGTCTACTTCGGGACGACCGGCGGCCAGGTGTACGCGTCGCCGGACGGCGGCGACAGCTGGGCGGCGATCGTGCACGACCTTCCGTCGGTGCTCTCCGTGGAGGCGCAGACCCTGCCGTGATCCGGGTCGTCCTTCCGCACCACCTGCGAACGCTCGCGGGCGTCGACGGCGAGGTGAGCCTCGACGTCCGCGAGCGCCCGACGCAGCGCTCGGTGCTCGACGCGCTGGAGACGAGCTATCCGGTCCTGCGCGGGACGATCCGTGATCACGGAACGGCGAAGCGCCGGGACTTCATCCGCTTCTTCGCCTGCGGCACGGACGTCACGCTCGATCCCGCCGACGAGCCGCTGCCCGAGGCCGTCGCCTCGGGAGCCGAGCCGTTCAGGGTGGTCGCGGCGATGGCCGGCGGTTAGGCGGCGCAGCGGTGCGGGTCGGTCGCCGCGAGGTCCCGATCACCAACCCCGGCAAGGTCTTCTTCCCCGAGCCCGGGCTGACGAAGGGCGACCTGGTCGCCTACTACCTCGACGTCGCGCCCTGCGCGCTGCACCACATCCGCCGCCGGCTGTTCCACATGAAGCGCTACCCGAACGGCGTCGAGGGCGACTTCTTCCACCAGAAGCGGGTGCCGCCGCACCCGGACTTCGTCGGCGAGCAGTTCGTCCGATTTCCCTCGGGGCACTCGACGGTCTTCGCGGTGGTGGACAACGCGGCCGCGCTCGCGTGGGTGGTCAATCTCGGCTGCATCGAGCTGCACACGTGGGGCTCGCGCGTCGGCGACATCGAGCGGCCGGACTACCTGCTGATCGACCTCGACCCGAGCGAGGGCAACCCGTGGGAGTTCGTCCGCGAGGTCGCGCTCGTCGTCAAGGAGGTGATGGACGAGCTCGGGCTCGCGTCGTACCCGAAGACCTCGGGCGCGACGGGTTTGCACGTGTTGGCGCCGATCCGGCCGGAGCTCGCCTTCCCGGAGGTGCGGCGGCTCGCGAAGGCACTCGCGGAGGAGGTCGAGCGCCGCGTCGACGACCAGGACGTGGCGACGACGACCTGGCGCGTGGCCGACCGGCGGGGCGTATTCGTCGACTTCGGCCAGAACGCGCGCGACCGCACGATCGCCTCGGCTTACTCGGTGAGGCCGACGCCCGACGCGCGCGTGTCTGCTCCGCTGTTGTGGTCGGAAGTGGCCAGGTCGGACCCGACGCGCTTTACCGTCAAGTCGATGCGCCGGCGGATCGCGAAGGTCGGCGACCCGACCGCCGGAATGTGGCGGCGCAAGGCGAGCCTGCTCCCGCGCTTCGAGCAGCTCGGCATCCGGCCGGGCGACCCGAAGCTCGTCGAGCTCCGGCGCAGCAGAGCCCGGCGCTTGCCCCCGGGGTCAGACCCCGGTTCCGCCCGGGGTCAGACCCCTGCCAGAAGGCGTTCAACTGAAGCGGGGTCAGCCGGGACCCATGAACCGGGGTCTGACCCCGGTTAGGACGCGAGGAGCTTGGGGACGGTCAGGTCGCTCGAGCGGCGTGGGGGCCTGACCTCGCGCCAAGTGCAGTCCTGCGGGTCCTTGTCCGGCCGGAAGCGGATGAACCTCGTGCCGTGCCGGAAGCGGTTGCGCTCCAGCTTGTCGTAGCGCACCTCGACCACCAGCTTGGGCCGAACCGGATTCCAGTCAAGCTCCCGTCCGGCCGACCAGCGGCTCTGCCCGCCCGGGATCCGTTTGTCGCTCAGCTTCCCCTTCGACACCATCTTCGGAAGCTTCTCCTCGAGTTCCCGCCGCACAGGCGCCGGAAAGCCCGAGCAGTGCCCGACGAAGTCGAGCTCGCCGCCGTCCCCGTACAGGCCGAGGAGCAGCGTCGAGATCCGCCCGTCCGCCTTGTCGCTCCAGCGGAAGCCGACGATCACGCAGTCCGCGGTCCGGTACGGCTTCACCTTGACCACGGCCTCGCGCGAGCCGGGCCGGTACGGCGATCCCAACCGCTTGGCGATCACCCCGTCCAGCCCCGCCTGCTCGAGCCGCGCCAGCCAGCGCTCGGCCTGCTTGCGGTCCCGCGAGACCGGCGACAGCATGAACCTCTTCGCCTTCCGCTCCAGCTCGCGCCGCCGCTTCTCCAGCGGCTCCTTCCAGACGGGCGCGCCCTTCCAGACGAGCAGGTCGAAGGCCACGTACTCGGCCGGAATCTCCGCCGCCAGCCGCCGGATCCGGCTCTCGGCCGGGTGCAGCCGCAGCTGCAGCGCGTCGAACTCCAGCACGCCCTTCTGCTGGATGATGATCTCACCGTCGAGCGCCGACTCCGGCGGCAGCCGTGCCCCGACCTCCTCCAGCTCCGGGAAGTAGCGCAGCAACGGCCGGCCGTTGCGCGACCAGAGCCGCAGCCCGCCGCCGAGGTTCTCGAGCACTCCTCGGAAGCCGTCCCACTTCGGCTCGTACTGCCAGCCGTCCGCTGGGGGCAGCTCCTCGACTAGCTCGGCCTCCATCGGCGGGAACGGAAGCTTCTTCGACGGCATCGCGGAAACATAAGCTCCCACGCATGCGCCGGGTTGCCGTCACAGGGCTGGGAGCGATCACCCCGCTCGGGAACACTGCGCCGGAGACCTGGCGCGCCGCGGTCGCCGGCGAGAGCGGCATCGACTGGATCCGCGCCTTCGACGCGGACGGCCTGCCGGTGCGGATCGCCGCGGAGGTGAAGGAGTTCGATCCGACCGGCCTCGCCTCTCCGAAGGAGGTGCGCCGGCTCGACCGCAACGTGCTGCTCTCGCTCCAGGCGGCCAAAGAGGCGGTCGAGGATGCGGCCCTCAACGGCTTCGACCCGCAGCGCGTCGGGATCGTCTTCGGCTCCGCGATCGGCGGCTTCATCGGGATCATGGAGCAGGCCGAGACCTTCCGCGAGCGCGGGGCCGACCGTGTCTCGCCGTACTTCATCCCCAACGTGCTCGTCGATTCGGCCAGCGGCCAGCTCGCGATCTCGCTCGGGTTCAGCGGCCCGAACTACGCGCCGGTCTCGGCCTGCGCAACGGGCTCGCACGCGGTGGGGGAGGGAGCGGAGATCATCCGCCGCGGGGACGCCGACGCGATCCTCGCCGGCGGCACCGAGGCCTGCATCCACCCGCTGATCCTGGCCGGCTTCACGGCGATGCGCGGGCTCGCCGTCGAAGACGAGGACCCGCCACGCGCCTCCCGCCCCTTCGACGCCACGCGCGCCGGGTTCGTGATGGGCGAGGGCGCCTGCGTGCTCGTGCTCGAGGAGCTCGAGGCGGCCCGGGCCCGCGGCGCGCCCGTCTATGCCGAGGTGCTCGGCTACGGCGCCTCGAACGACGCGTACCACATGGCCGCGCCCGAGCCCGAGGCGATCGGCGTCGCCGAGATGATGCGCTCGGCCCTCGCGCGCGCGGGCGTGAAACTCGACCAGGTCGGCTACATCAACGCGCACGGCACCTCGACCCCGCTCGGCGACGCCGCCGAGACGAAGGCGATCAAGGACGTCTTCGGCGAGCACGCCTACGAGCTGGCCGTCTCCTCGACCAAGTCGGTCATGGGCCACTGCTTCGGGGCGGCGGGCGCGATCGAGGCGATGATGTGCGTCCTCGCCGTGCGCGACGGCGTGCTGCCGCCGACGATCAACTACCGCAATCCCGACCCCGACTGCGACCTCGACTACGTCCCGAACGAGGCGCGCGCAGCCCAGGTCGAGGTCGCCCTCTCGAACGCCATGGGGCTCGGCGGCCACAACGCCTGCGTCCTGATCGGCCGCGCGGCGACTTCGTGACTCTCGCCTATTGAATCTTGGGCGCTTTCCGAGTAAAGAAGAGTCAGGGAATCCGCCAACAGCTGGTGGGAGGTGTGGGGAGAGCATGAGGACGACGCTTCTTTGGGCAACCGCTCTTGTCGTGTTGTGTGGTTTGACCACGGCCGGGGGCGTGGCCGCGAGCGGCGGCAGCGCGGCGCCGGCCTCGTCTGTCGTCGGCGTTCGTTCGACGAAAGCCGCCCTGCCGACGCCGCTCAATCCGACGAGCTGGCTGGCGGGCGCGGCCTATCCCTCGACGATCACGCGCTACGCGTTCGTCCAGGTCGGCTCGGACAGCTACGTCCTCGGCGGTGTCTCGGACGGGGTAAGGGTGGCGACGGTGAACCGGTACAACGCCTCGACGAACACGTGGACGCCGCGTGCGGCGGTTCCGGTCGCGAGCGAGGCGCCGTCGGCCGCGTACTACAACGGCAAGATCTACCTGGCCGAGGGCGACACCGGCAACTCGCTTCGGATCTACGACATCGCGTCGAATACCTGGAGCTCCGGTGCAAACCGGTCGGCGGCGGCCAACGGATACGGCGCTGCCGCCGGCGCCTATAACGGCAAGCTCTATGTCGTGGGTGGTACCGCCAGCGCCAGCTCGCTCACCTCGGTCTACAACATCGCGACCAACACGTGGACCACCGGCACTGCGGCGCCGACTCCGTTCTACCTCGCCGGGTACCACCAGGACGGCAAGTACCTCTACATCGTCGGCGGCTTCAGCGCGGCGTCCCCCGGGGCCAATGTGAGCGCCACGATGCGACTCGACATGTCGAACGGGACCTGGACCAGCGGCCCGGCGTTCACGCCGCAGCGCGCCGACTTCGCGCTCGCGATGTCGGGACCGAAGCTGTATGCCATCGGCGGCGATGCGAACGGAGGCGCCTTCTTCGACTCCGTTGCGACGGTGAACGAGCTCAACACGAGCTCGTGGCCCGGTGGATCGTGGACCGCCTCGCCGAACGACTTGCCGTCCGCGAGGCAGGGGAACGAGGCCGGCTTCTTCAGCACCGCACGGGCCGGCGGCGAGATCTGGTCGACCGGCGGCCTTCAGGGTGCGACCTTCACGTTCCTGTCCGACCACGTGTACCGCTCGCAGTGCCCGACGTCCGGCGTGAGCCGGATCAGCGAGAACTTCGACGGCGTGGTCGTCCCGGCCCTGCCGAACTGCTGGACTGCGGCGAATGACTCGGGCCCGGGCCCACTCTGGACGACGTCCAACAGCGGCACTCCGGGGCCTACCGCCGACACCCCGCCGAACTCCGCATTCATCGACGACCCGAGCACGATCAGCGACAAGCGCCTCGACTCGCCGATGATCCCGCTCCATACGAGCAGCCCTGTCCAGCTGACCTTCCGCAGCAACTATGCATTTGAGACCAACTTCGACGGCGGCGTTCTCGAGATCAGCGTCGACGGCGGCGCGTTCCAGGACATCCTCGCCGCGGGGGGGACCTTCGCCTCCGGCGGCTACAACCACGCGATCAGCTCTTCGTTCAGCAATCCGATCGGCGGTCGGATGGCCTGGACCGGGACCTCGTCGGGGTTCATCACGACGACCGTGAACCTGCCGGCTGCGATGCTCGGGCACAGCGTGCAGTTCCGCTGGCGGATGGGGAGCGACAGCAGCAACGGGTCGCTGGGGTGGCGGATCGACTCGGTCCAGCTGGAGGCTCGCCCGAAGCTCACCGTGGCCAAGGCCGGCTCCGGAGCCGGCACCGTCTCGTCGAACCCGGCCGGGATCGCGTGCGGCAGCACCTGCGTCAGCCGCTTCAACGACGGCACCTCCGTGACGCTGACGGCGACGGCGGCCGCCGGCTCGCGCTTCGCGGGATGGTCGGGCGGAGGCTGCACGGGCACCGGCACCTGCACGGTGGCGCCTACGGGCGACACCACGGTGACCGCGACGTTCATCCTTCAGCACACGCTGACCGTCACCAGGGCGGGCAAGGGCACCGGGAAGGTGACCAGCGCCCCGGTGGGCATCAGCTGCCCGGCGACCTGCGCCTCCCGCTTCGACCTCGGCACCTCGGTCAAGCTCACCCCGAAGGGAACCGGCAAGGGCGCCTTCACGGGCTGGAGCGGCGACTGCCACGGCAAGAAGCCGTGCGTGCTGGCGATGACCGCCGACCACCACGTGACAGCGACCTTCCAGCTCTGCGTCGTACCGAAGGTCGTCGGCCTGACGCTCAAGAAGGCGAAGAAGAAGCTCGCCAAGGCCCACTGCCGGGCCGGCAAGGTCAAGAGGGCGAGCTCGGCCGCAAACCGGAAGGGCAAGGTCATCAAGCAGAGCCCGAAGGCCGGCAAGAAGCTAAAGAACGGCGGCAAGGTCAACTTGACCGTCGGAAAAGGCCCGTAGAGAGAGACGGCGAACGGCGGCCCCACTGCGGCGGGGCCGCGGCCGTTGACCGCTCATGACACGCGTTCCACACACAGGCGGGACGGGATTCCCTCGCAGCATGCGCTTGGCCGTGGTGCTGGCGCTCGGCTGCTTGCTGGTGCTCGTCCTCGCCGGCGGGACACAGGCACGCCTGAAGACGGCGCAGGCCTCGGCCACGTGTGACCCGACCACCACCGACGACGGCCAGCCCGGCTTCGTCTCTCTGCGCGACTGCGTCAGGCAGCTGAACGGTCCCGCGTCCGGCGGCGGGACGATCGACCTCCAGCCGGGAGCCGGCTACGGGCTCACGATCCAGGACATGGACGCAGACGGGAAACCGGTCTGCGACGGGAGCGATCTCGACGATACCGCCGCGACGGGCGACCTGGACGTCTCGAGCAACATCACGATCAACGGCAACGGTGCCTTCGTCTACGGCCTCTGCAGCCGCGTCTTCGAGGTGCTCCCGGCCGGCAACTTGACGCTCAAAGACGTGCGCGTGTCGGACGGCTACGCCTGCGAGTTCCCGTCCGGCGCCGGCGGCGGCGGAATCCTGAACGAGGGCACGCTCCTCCTCGACAACGCCCTGGTGAGCGACAACCTCTCCAACTGCCGGGGAGCCGGCATCGAGAACCAGCGCGCCGCGACGGCGACGCTCCACGACTCGAGTGTCAGCGGCAACTACTCGCCGAACGGCGGTGGCGGGGGGGTCTACAACCAGGGCACGCTGCTGCTGAACGGGTCGACTGTCAGCGGAAACTACGGCTGGATCGGCGGCGGCGGCGGAATCGCGAATCGCGGTGGGACGCTGAACGCGGTCGCGAGCACGATCGCGGGAAACATCGGGAGCGGGCTCTTCGAGGTCGGGGGTCAGGCGACGCTCCAGAACGTCACGATCGCCCACAACGACCCGAGCAGCACGCGCGCCGGCGGGATCCAGAACGGCGACGTCAACCAGCCTGGCTCCGGCGGGTCGATCTCGATCGTGAACACGATCGTGGCCGAGAACACCCAGGACTGCCAGGGGGACAGCTTCGCCGGTCCGAACTACCT
>Ga0187773_10000786_pt1 | contig 12776 bp, 15 predicted proteins | sample 0216_BV02_MP05_1_FD_133133 | JGI IMG/M metagenome (GOLD analysis project Ga0187773, IMG submission 133133) | Tropical peat soil microbial communities from peatlands in Department of Meta, Colombia - 0216_BV02_MP05_10_MG | ecosystem: Environmental > Terrestrial > Soil > Wetlands > Peat | place...
GGCGCCGGTGCTGCCATCGCCGGTGACGATGTTGACGACGCCCGGCGGCAGCTCGGCCTGGCGGAGGATGTCGCAGAAATGGAGCGCGGAGAGCGGCGTCGTCTCGGCAGGCTTGAGCACGACCGTGTTCCCCGCGGCCAGGGCCGGCGCGATCTTCCAGGCCAGCATCAGGAGGGGGAAGTTCCACGGGATGATCTGGCCGGCGACGCCGAGCGGCCTGGGCGTGCGGTTCGGGAAGGCGTACTCGAGCTTGTCCGCCCAGCCCGCGTAGTAGAAGAAGTGCGCCGCCGCGAGCGGCAGGTCGACGTCGCGCGACTCGCGGATCGGCTTGCCGCCGTTCAGCGACTCGAGCACCGCGAACTCGCGCGCCCGCTCCTGCAGGAGCCGCGCGATCCGGAACAGGTACTTCGCCCGCTCGGAGCCGGGCAGCGCCGACCAGCCGTTGTCGAACGACTCGCGCGCGGCGCGCACCGCGAGCTGCACCTCCGCCTCGGTCGCCTGGCCGACCTCCGCCAGGGCTTCCTCGCTCGACGGGTCGATCGTCGTGTACGTCTCCTTCGGCTCGAGCCATTCGCCGCCGACGAAGAGGCCGTAGCGCTCGCGGAGCGTGACCAGGTCTCGCGACTCGGGCGCGCTCGCGTACTCCCAGCCGGCCGGGATCGGCGCGCGGTCCCCGGTGCGCTCGAGCTCAGTCAATCGTGAAGTAGTCCGGGCTCTGGTAGCGGCCCGTCTTCGACTTCCGGAGCTGCATGAGGATGTCGTTCAGGAGCGAGCTTGCCCCGAACCGGTAGAGGTCGGGCGTCAGCCAGTCGACCCCGAGCGTCTCGTGCGTGAGCACCAGGTGCTGGACGGCCTGCTTGGCGTTGCGGATGCCACCGGCCGGCTTGAAGCCGACGCGCCGGCCCGTCTCCTCGTAGACGTCGCGGATCGCCTCGAGCATGACCAGCGCGACCGGCAGCGTGGCGGAGCTCGAGAGCTTCCCGGTCGAGGTCTTGATGAAGTCCGCCCCGGCCGCGATCGCGAGCAGCGAGGCCCGGCGCACGTTGTCGTAGGTGCCCAGCTCTCCTGTCTCCAGGATCACCTTCAGGTGCTTGCCGGCGCAGGCCTCTTTCACGCGGACGATCTCGTCGTAGACCTTGGCGTAGCGGCCGGCGAGGAAGGCGCCGCGGTCGATCACCATGTCGACCTCGTCGGCGCCCTGCTCGACGACCCAGCGGACCTCGTCGAGCTTCGCCTCGAGCGGCGACTGGCCGGAGGGGAAGGCCGTCGCGACGGACGCCACCTTGACACCGCTGCCGCGCAGGCGCTCGACCGCGATCGGCACCAGGTTCGGGTAGATGCAGAGCGCGGCGACCGACGGCACGCTCGTGTCGGAGGGATCTGGCCGCACCGCCTTGGAGGCGAGCGCGGCGACCTTGCCGGGCGTGTCGGAGCCCTCGAGCGTGGTCAGGTCCGTCATCCGCACCGCCAGCTCGAGCGCGAAGACCTTCGACTCGCGCTTGATCGAGCGCTTGGCCAGCGTGGCGGCCCGCTCCTCGACGGCGACCTGGTCGATCGAGCCGATCCGCGGGAGGCGCGGCTCGAGTGGGAGCTCGAAGCCGGTGGGCAGCGCAGGCGCCTGGGCCATGCGCTGAGTGTATCCCCGCCGTCGCGGCTACCGGCTCCAGGCGAGGAGGAGCTCGGCCACCGCCGCAAGATCGTCACAGACGGCGTCAGCGCTACGGAACTCGCCGTGGACGCGCGGGGAGCGGACGACGACCGACTTCACGCCTGCAGCATGCGCGGTCCGGACGTCCCGGCAGGTGTCGCCGATCTCGGCCGTTCGCTCGGCCGGCCAGCCACCGGCGCGCTCACGGGCGATCGCGAGCAGCTCGACACGGTCCTCGGCATCGCAGCCGAAGGCACCCTGGCCCTCAGAGAAGAAGCCACCGAGGCCGAGTCTCTCCATGCGGGCGCGCGCCATCGGTTCCGGGTTCCCGGTCAGGAGGCCGAGCCGGACGCCTCCTTCCTCGAGGCGCTCCAGCGCTCCGGCTGCGTACGGCGGGGCGGCCCAGCCGCTCGTGTCCGCCTTGGCGAGAAGGGCCACGTAGCGCTCGGCGAAGCGGCCGCACCACACGCCCAGCTCTTCGTCGATCGCCCCGTCGCCGAGACCCTCGGCGCGGAGGACGAGCCGAGCGATCCTCGGGGCGGTCTGCCCCGGGTGGTCAACGTGGGCGACGGCGTCGGCGGCGGGGTCGACCGGGTAGACGTCGCGCAGGGCCGCGTTGAACGCCTCGCCTGCGACCGGGTCGTCGCTGAGCAATAGCGTGCCGTCCACATCGAAGAGGGCGAGGAGCGCCATCAGATGCCGAGGCGCTCGAGCATGGCCTCGTCCTGTCGCCACTTCGGTCTCGCCTTCACGGTCAGCTCGAGGAAGATCGTGTGGCCGAGCAGCTGCTCGATCTCCGGCCGCGCCCTCGTCCCGATCTGCTTCACGACCGAGCCGCCCTTGCCGACCACGATCTGCTTCTGGGAGTCGGTCTCGACGAACACGGTCGCGCGGACGGCGGTGTCGGTCAGCTCCTCGACCTCGACCGAGATCGCGTGCGGGACCTCCTCGCGGGTGAGCTGGAGCGCCTTCTCGCGGACGAGCTCGGCGATCTGCGTCTCGAGCGGGAGGTCGGTGCGACGGTCGACCGCATAGAGCGGCGGTCCTTCGGGCAGTAGCTCGACGAGCTCGTCGCGGAGCGGGTCGATCCCGTCGCCGGTGAGCGCGCTGACCGGGTGGAGTGCGTGGAAGTCGCCGAGCCGCGCCGCCCGGGCCATCTGCTCGGCGACGTGGCCCGGCTTGAGGCGGTCGACCTTGTTCAGGGCGATCACAACCGGCACGCCGAGACCGAAGATCCGTTCGGCGATGAAGCGGTCGCCTGCGCCGATCCGCTCGCGTGCGGAGAGAACGAAGAGGACCGCCTCGACGTCCTCGAGCGAGCGGTCGACCGTGCGCTGCATCCGCTCGGTGAGCGGATCAAGCGGACGCTGGAAGCCCGGCAGGTCGGTGAGCGCGAGCTGGTAGTCGCCGGCGCTCTCGTTCGTGCCGTTGGCGATCCCGACGACCCGCCGCCGGGTGGTCTGAGGCTTGTCGGACACAATGGCCACCTTGCCCCCGGCGAGCGCGTTGACGAGCGTCGACTTCCCGACGTTGGGCCGCCCGGCGACCGCGGCCACGCCACTCCTCAACAGGGCCGCCCCCCACCCAGGGTGGGGCTTACCACCCGCCTCCCTCTGGGAGGAGCGTAGCTCCGAAAAGCGCACATGGGTCTGACCTGTTTGTGACAATGCTGTGACTCTTCGGGACCCAGACGCGAGCCATCCGGCGGCTGCGCGTGTGGCCTCAGCTCAGGTCCCACGTCTCGGGCAGCAGCTCGGCGGGCGTGTACGAGACGATCTCTCCCGTGCGGTTGCGGAACGTGACCCGGTCGAGCCGGAACTCGTACAGCCACTGGCGGCAGCCGCCGCACGGCGAGACGGTGATCGCGATGGCCTCCAGGTCACCGGGCCTGCAGCCGCCCTCCACGACCGCCCGTGCCAGCGCCGTTCGCTCGGCGCAGATCCCGAGCGGGTACGACGCGTTCTCGACGTTCACGCCCTCGAACACGCGGCCGTCTCGCGCGAGCACGGCCGCTCCGACCAGGTAGTTCGAGTACGGCGCGTACGCCCGCTCGGCCACCGCCGCCGCCCGCTCGTAGAGCTCGTCCGTCATGTGAAGAGCTGGAACACGGCCAGCGTGACGAGCGCACCGAGGACACCGCCATAGGTGACCTCGAGCGCGGAGTGGATCCCGGCTTCGACACGTGTCTGCGCCACGAGCAACGCCATGATGAACGTCAGCGAAGAGATCAGAAAGCGGTGCGAGCCGCTGACGATGAGCGTCGCGGCCATCCAGCCCGCGAACGCGACCGCGGCGTGACCGGACGGAAGGCCTCCCCGCAGCGGCCGGCCGCGGCCCGTGTAGGCCTTCGCGGCGATGACGATGATCACGGTGACGACGAGCGCAATCAGCGTCACCTGCGCCGGCGCGTCGCGGAGACGGTCGAGTAGCCGCGAGCTGCGGTTCGCGATCTCCCCCGAGAAGACGAGGTAGCCGATCGCGATCGCGTTCACGGTCGCGATCAGGACCGCGCCCGCGGCGACGTCCTTCGCGAGCTTCGCCAAGGGGTCGAACGAGGTTGTGGCGACGTCGATCGCCTGCTCCAGCGCCGAGTTGATCATCTCGGTGATGAAGACGAAGGCGATCGCAAGCAGCAGGGCGATCAGCTCGAGCTTCGAGACGCCGACCCCGACCGCGGCCACCAGCACGACGACCGCGGCCAGGAGGTGGATCCGCATGTTCCGCTGCGTGCGGACGACGTGGATGATCCCTTCGACCGCAAAGTTGAAGCTCTCGAGCAGCGTCCGCGCGCGGCGGTGGGTCAGTCGCTCCATCGCGCCTCCCGGCTCTCCATCTCGGGCCCGTGGTCGTAGCCGAGGAGGTGCAGGACGCCGTGCACGAGCGGCCGCCGCCAGGCGTCCCCGACGACCTGGGGACAGAGCACAGCGTCCCCGAGCTGGCGTGGAGGGCCGGCCTCGAGCTCGTCGCGTGCGTCGATCGGTAACGAGAGCACGTCTGTCACCTCGTCGACCCCGAGGTGGTCGCGCTTCAATTCCCGCATCTCCTCCGGGCCGACGAAGTGCAGGCCGAGCTCGCCGTCGTCGACGCCCTCCTCGGCGAGCACCAGGCGGGCGAGCGCGACGGCGGCGTCCGCCTCGATCTCGATGCCGCTGCGGTTTGCCACCTCGACCGCGACCATCCCTAGCGACGGCGCTGCGTGCCCGTCTCTTCTGCGTGCAGCTTGTAGGCCTCGACGATCCTCTGCACGAGCCGGTGACGCACGACATCCTCGTGGCCGAAGCGAACGAAGGAAATCCCGTCGATCGAGCCGAGGATGTCCTGTACGTGGATCAGGCCCGACGCCTGCTCGCGTGGAAGGTCGACCTGCGTGATGTCGCCGGTAACGACCATCTTCGAGCCGAAGCCGAGGCGCGTCAGGAACATCTGCATCTGCTCGGGGCTCGTATTCTGCGCCTCGTCGAGGATGATGAACGAGTCGTTGAGCGTGCGCCCGCGCATGAACGCGAGCGGCGCGACCTCGATCGTGCCCTTTTCCATGTACGCGGCGAGCCGGTCGGGGTCGAGCATGTCGTAGAGTGCGTCGTAGAGCGGGCGCAGGTACGGATCGACCTTCGCGAGCATGTCACCGGGCAGGAAGCCGAGCCGCTCGCCGGCCTCGACGGCGGGGCGCGTCAGGATGATCCGGCCGACCTCGCGGTCGGAGAGCGCGGCGACGGCGAGGGCCATCGCCAGGTAGGTCTTGCCGGTCCCCGCCGGGCCAATCGCAAAGGTGACGGTGTGCCGGCGGATGCCGTCGACGTAGCGTTTCTGGTTGACCGTCTTCGGCGAGATCTTCTTGCCGCGATGGCGCCAGACAACGTCCTCGAACACCTCGCGCAGATCCTCGGCCTGGGCGAGCGCGGCAAGCACCGCGTCGACGGTGGCCGGGTCGATCTCGTGCCCGCCCTCGACGAGCTCGCCGAGCTCGTCGATCACCGCCCGCGCCTGGGCGACATCCGGGTCCGAGCCCTCGATCGTCAGGCGGTTGCCGCGGAGCAGGATCGTGCAACGGAGCCGGTCGCGGAGCGCATCGAGCACGCCGTCGCCGACGGTCGCGAGCTCGGCCGCCACGTCGTTGGATACGGAGAGAACCTCCTGCATTCCGGGCTCAGTGTAGGCGCTCCACCGGGCCACACCGCCCCCCCCGGAAACGTCACACATTCGGCACGGTCCCGTGCCACACGCGTGCGGATTTGCTCGATACGATCGCCTCGGGGAGGAGGTTGGGCGTGCCGTAAACAGCCCGCCCGACGGCTCGATGGTCGTGGCGGCTAGGCGAGCTTCTCTTTGACGAGCTGGCTGACGACGGAGCCGTCGGCTCGGCCCGAGACCTGGGGCATCACGTCGGCCATCACGCGCCCGAAGTCGCGCATGCTCGTCGCGCCGACCTCGGCGATCGCGTCGTCGACGATCTCCTCCAGGTCCTCCTCCGAGAGCGGCGCCGGCATGAACTCCTCCAGCACCGCGAGCTCCCGCTCCTCCGCCTCCGCCTGCTCCTCGCGTCCACCGGCACGGAAGCCTTCGGCCGCCTCGCGCCGGCGCTTCCGCTCCCGCTGCAGGACCTGCAGCTCTTCGTCGTCGTGGAGCGGCCGCTGCAGCTCCTTCTCGGCGCCGCGGAGGCTGGCGAGGATCAGGCGCAGGGTGTTCCGGCGCTCGGCGTCGCGCGCGACCATCGCATCCTTCAACTCGCCCTCGAGCCGCTCGATCAGGCTCACCCGGCCAACCCCCAGACCCGGCCGCCGAGGAGGTGCCAGTGCAGATGGAAGACCGTCTGGCCGGCGCCCTCGCCGACGTTGACGACGACGCGGTAGTCCTCGAGACCGGCGCTCCTCGCCGCCTCGGCGACGAATTCGAGCATCCGCTTGGCCTCGTCGGCCGGGAATTCGTAGATCTCGCGAAAGCTGGGAACGTGGCGCTCAGGGATCACGAGCAGGTGCGTCTCAGCCTTCGGGCTGATGTCGCGGATCGCGACGTACCCGTCTGCGGCGTGCACATGATCGCCCTCGCGAACGAGCCGGCAGAAGAGGCAGTCGTCAGGCAGCGAGGATCCCCTCCTCCGTCACGGCCTCGCCGCGAACGGGCACGAGCTCGCCGACCCGCCCGCGAACGAGCCACGGCGAGTAGTCGTCGCCGTAGCCGCGACCCGGGCGGTCGACCAGCACGACGTCCTCGCGGCCGAGCTTCGACCGCCAGCGCTCCAGCGTCGCACGGCGAGAGCGCTCGCGCAGCCTGGCCCCCCGCTCTCGCTTCACCTCGCGAGGAACCGAATCGGCCAGCGCAGTTGCCGTTCCCGGGCGCGGCGAGTACGGAAAGACGTGGACCGAGGAGATGCCGGCCGCGTCGACCACCTCGAGCGTCCGGCGGAAGGCGGGCTCGTCCTCGCCGGGGAAGCCGACGATCACGTCGGTCGTCAGGTTGAAGTCGTCGAGCCCGGCGACCCGCCGCAGGTACGTGGACGCGTCGTAGCGCCGCCCCATCGCACGGAGAACTCCGTCGTCGCCCGACTGGAGCGGGACGTGCAGGTGGCGTGAGACCGTCGGCGTCTCGCGCAGCGCCCTGACGAGCTCGCCGCTCAGATGGTTCACCTCGAGCGAGGAGAGCCGCAGCCGCGCGAGTCCGGGAACCGCCCCGACCGCCCGCACCAGCCCGGCAAGCGAGCACCCTGCGACGCGGTCGCGGTAGCAGCCGAGATTGATACCGGTCAGGACGACCTCGCGGTGGCCCTGGCGCACTCGCCGCCGCACCTCACCGAGAACGGCCTCGGCGCTGCGGCTCCGCGACGCCCCGCGGACGAGCGGGATCACGCAGAAGGCGCACGAGAAGCTGCAGCCGTCCTGCACCTTGACGAACGCCCGCACGCGGTCGAGCCCGGTCTCGGCCCGAACGCAGCCGATCGGGCCGACATCGCGGGCCACGAAGTCGGGCGTGTCCTCGCTGGGCCGCGAGACCACGACGACATTCTCCGGGAGCCCCGCGAACCCGTCCGCGTCGAGGTTGGCGCCACAGCCGGTCACGTAGACGCGCGTATGGGTCCGCGCGGCTCGGGCCGCGGCGTGGCGTGACTTGCGCACCGCCTCGTGGGTGACGCAACAGGTGTTCACGACAGCGATCTCGCCGTGCTCGAGCTCTGAATGCCCATCGGCAAGCAGGCGCTCGCGGATCGCCTGGGCGTCGGCGTACGAGACCTTGCAGCCGAGAAAGCGCACCGAAAAACCGGCCACGGGGCTGGGACTCTACTCTGCGCGCCGAAACAGGTCGGCGGCCCATCCCTGTAGGACGCGCCGCTCGACGGCCTGGAAGCCGGCGAGCGCGGGCCGCTCCGACTCCAGGTAGCCGGAGGCGATGACGGCCCGGGTGGCCGCGTCCGGACGGAGCTGGGTGACCGAGGACTCGGAGATGTTGGCAACGATCACGTCGACCGGCGGCAGTGCGCCGGCGAGCGCGTCGGCGGAGCTCAGCTCGAGCTCGACGCCGTTTGCGCGCGCGTTCCTGCTCGTCGCCGCGAGCGCTGCCGGGTCGTGGTCGACGGCGAGGACCGGCGCGAAGCCCAGCCGCGCGGCTGCGATCGCGATCACGCCGGAGCCGCAACCGACGTCCACGAGGCTCGACGGCTCGAGCTCGAGCAGGAGCTCCAGGCAAAGCCGGGTCGTCGCGTGCCCGCCGGTCCCGAAGGCTCGACCGGGGTCGATGACGACGACCTCGAGCTCCGTCGGCGGCGTCTCCCAGGGCGGCCCGACCCAGAGGCGACCGACCTGGATCGGGCGATGGAAATCCCGCCAGCGCTTGTCCCAGCCGTCGTCGACGCGGGCCGACGACACCGTGCTGAAGGCCGCCCACACGCGCTCCTCGCCACCCGCGTCGGTGTAGGCGGCGAGCTCGATGCCGTCGGCGAGGTCGCGCTCCTCGAAGCCTTCGGGGAAGAGCTCGATCATCAGAGCACGCGCCGCCTCGGCCCGCTCGGCGGGGACCACGGCTGCCACGCGGCGGAGCGGCCTCAGCGGAACGCGCTCTTCAGTCTCTGGAAGAACCCCTCGTCCCGGTACGTGTCGTCCCCCGCGCTCGCCTCGAACGACTCGAGCAGGGCCCGCTGTTCGTCGGTCAGGCGACGCGGGACCTGCACGTTCACGAGGATCCGCTGGTCACCGCGCCCGAAGCCCTGCAGGACCGGCATGCCGCGCCCGCGCAGGACGCGGACCTCGCCAGGCTGTGTGCCGGGCTCGAGCTCGAGCGCGTGGTCGCCGTCCAGCGTCGGGACCGAGAGCCTTGTCCCGAGCGCGGCCTGGGTCATCGTCAGGTCGACGGTCGAGACGATGTCGTTCCCCTCGCGCACGAACCTCGGGTCCGGGCTGATCCGCACCTGGACGTAGAGGTCGCCCGAACGCCCGCCGAGCGCCCCGGCATGGCCTTCGCCGGAAACGCGGATCTGCTGGCCGTCGTGGATCCCCGGCGGGATCTCGACCTCGAGCTTGCGCTCTTCGACCACGCGGCCCGACCCCCCACACTCGGCGCAGGGATGCTCTACCACGCGGCCGGCTCCACCGCATTGGGGACAGGTCTGCGAGCGGACGAACTCGCCGAACGCGGTCCGCGACACGTGCTGCAGGCGCCCGGCGCCGCCGCAGGTCGGACAGGGCACGGGCTCGGTTCCGGGCTCGGCGCCGCCACCCCCGCAGGTCGCGCAGGAGACGGTGACCGGGAAGGGGACGTCCCGCTTCGTTCCCTTCGCAGCCTCGGCGAGCTCGATCTCCACCTGGGCCGCGACATCCGCGCCGCGCGCCCGGCGCGGCCTGGTCGACACGCCGAAGAGGTCGTCGCCGAAGAAGGCGGCGAACAGGTCGGAGAGGCTGCCGAAGTCGAAGCTCGACGGCGTGAAGCCGCCGCTCCGCAGGCCGGCGTGGCCGAAGCGGTCGTAGAGCTCGCGCGTCTCGCGCTTGGAGAGCACCTCGTAGGCCTCGACGACCTCGCGGAAGCGCTCCTCGGCGTCCGGCTCGGAAGAGACGTCGGGATGGAGCTCGCGCGCCTGCCGGCGAAAGGCCTTCTTGATCTCCGCCTCGTCCGCGGAACGCGATACGCCGAGCAGCTCGTAGTAGTCACGCTGGGTGGAGGCCATTGGGAACCAAGCCTAGCTCCGCGCTCAGGCGTCGCCTTCCAGGCATCGCTTGCGATGCCTGCCCTCTAGGCGCCTAGCTCACTTCCCCACGCCCGCAGGCATCGCTTGCGATGCTTGCCCTCAGGATGTGCGGCTTCGCCGCGCATCCGTCTGAAATGACCGGTCGACAGCGTCGCCGCTAGGGGCCGAGCTCACTAGTTGTCCTCGTAGATCTCCTCGACGAAGCGCGAGAGCTCGTGCGCGGCCGACCGCACCGAGCGGAGCGCCTTCTCGTAGTCCATCCGCACCGGGCCAAGCAGGGTAACGGCGCCGAGCGTCCGGGTCGTGAGGCCGTAGGAGGCGCCGACGAGGGCGAGGTCGCGCAGCGCCGGATGGTCGAGCTCGGGGCCGACGCGCACGAAGGGCCGCCGGGGGTCGAGCGCCTGGCTGACGACCTCGAGCAGCGCGGCGCGCTTCTCCAGCACCTCGACCAGGCGCTGATAGGCGTCGAGCTCCTCGGCACGGAGATCCTCGAGGAGCCCCGCGGTCCCTCCGACGTAGAGACCTTGCTCCTCGGAGACCAGCGCCTCGGAGAAGAGGGTCGCGACGGTCTCGAGGAAAGCCTGCTCGCGCACGCCGAGTCCAGGATCTTCGAGCCGGCGGCGGAGCAGGTGGCTACCGAGCTCCAGCCCCTGCACGCGGTCGTTCAGATACTGCGCGGCCCAGTTCGCGAGACCCGGATCGACCGGCTCGGGGAAGCGGTAGACCCGCTTCGTAACGCTGCCGGTCGAGGCGATCACGACGACCATCACCACCTGGGGCTGCAGGAGCAGGACCTCGACGTGGCGGACCGTCGCCGTGCCCAGCGGCGGGGCCGAGACCAGCGCGAGCAGGCGTGTCACGTCCGAGAGCATCTCGGTCGTCGCACGCAGGGCTGCGTCCACCTCGCTCCGGGCGGAGCGGAGGTCGAGCGGAAAGCCTTCCGGCTGTGGCTCGAGCTGCTCGAGCAGGCGGTCCGCGTAGTAGCGGTAGCCACGGTCGGTCGGCACGCGGCCCGCCGACGTGTGCGGGTGCATCAGCAGGCCGAGGGCCTCGAGCTCCGCCAGCTCGCTGCGCACGGTCGAGGGCGACACGTTCAGGCGCGTCCGCTCGACCAGGGTGCGCGAGCCGACTGGCTGCCCGGTTGCCACGTACTCCTCGACGACGCCGCGCAGGAGCGCCCGCTGCCGCGGACTTAGATCGATCTCGGCCGGGTCCCACATCGTTTGCAGGGATTTTAGGCCAGGAGCTCCGCCGTGACGCCACCGCCGAGGAAGCGGCCGCGCTTCGTCAGCGCGAGCGTGTCGCTCGCCGGGTCGCCGCGGCGGACGAGGCCGAGCCGCTCGAGCCGCTCGACGGCCGACCAGTCGACTGCCCGGTCGAGCCCGGTACCGAGCGCGAGCGGCTCGTCCAGGCGGAGCCCGAGCAGCACCCGCTCCGACCGCCGGACCGGCGCCGAGAGCTCCTCCACCTCCCGCGGGGGCGGCGTGCCCGCCGCGAGCGCCGCCAGGTAGGGGCCGAGGCGTGGTTTCGTCCGCCAGCGCCGTCCATGAATTGTCGAGACCGCGCCGATGCCGAGGCCCAGGTAGTCGCGGCTCCGCCAGTAGGCGAGGTTGTGGCGCGAGCGCAGGTCGCGCCCGTCCGCGAGCTGCGGCTTCCGGCAGAAGTTCGCCGTCTCGTACCAGCGGTAGCCGGCTGCCGTCACGCGCGCGACGACGCGCTCGAAGTACGACTCCATCGCCTCGGCCTGGCGCGCGAGCTCGGCGCCGTGCGCGTGGGTGAAGCGCGTCCCCTGCTTCGCCTCCAGCTCGTAGCAGGAGAGGTGCTCCGGCTCCAGCGCGAGCGCCTCGCTCAGGTCGGCGTCGAGGTCGGCGGCGCCCTGGCCGGGGATCCCGTAGATGAGATCGAGCGAGATGTTGTCAAAGCCGACATCACGCAGAGCGTAGACGGCGCGCCGGACGTCGGCCGGGCTCGCGCGGCGCTCGAGCACCGCGAGCAGCCCCGGCTGGAAACTCTGCGCCCCGAGCGACACCCGCGTCACGCCGCTCTCGCGCAGCAGCGCCGCGACCACCGGCGTGACGGTCTCCGGGTTCGCCTCGACCGTGACCTCCTCGGCCGCCGGAAGCGCCTCGAGCAGCCGCACGAGCTCGGGCAGCGCCGTGAACGTCGGCGTGCCGCCGCCGAGGAAGACCGTCTCGAGCTCGTCGGCGAGCAGTCCGCGCTCCAGCTCCAGCTCGCGCAGCAGGGCATCGACGTACGCCGCGTGCCGACCTCCATGCCCGACGACGGTGACGAAGTCGCAGTAGCCGCAGCGGTGCGCGCAGAACGGCAGGTGCACGTACAGGTGGCGCGCAGCGCTCACGATCCCTCCTCCACCCGCCGCGGGCGCGGCACGAGCTCACCGGAGCAGTTCGGGCAGACGTGCGACAGCTCGGCGGTGCACCAGCGGCAGAAGGTGCACTCGTACGAGCAGATGAACGCCTCGCCGTCCGCCGCCAGGCCGACGCCGCAACGCTCGCACCGGTCGCGCATCTCGAGCGCCACGGCTCCCTACCCCTTCCCGCCCTGGCCGATGTTGAGCACGGCCAGGAACGCCTCCTGGGGCACCTCGACCGTACCGATCTGCTTCATACGCCGCTTGCCCTCTTTCTGTTTCTCGAGCAGCTTGCGCTTGCGCGTGATGTCGCCACCGTAACACTTCGCTGTCACGTTTTTGCGAATCGCCCCCAACGTCTCACGCGCCACGATCTTGCTGCCGATCGCCGCCTGGATCGCCACCTGGAACATCTGCTTCGGGATCAGCTCCTTGAGCTTCGCGCAGATGTCGCGACCCCATTCGTAGGCGCGATCCTTGTGCACGATCGCCGACAGCGCGTAGACCGGCTCGTCGTTGAGCAGGATTTCGAGCTTGACGACGTCCGCCTCGCGATAGCCGTCGAACTCGTAGTCGAGCGACGCATA
>Ga0187773_10000789_pt1 | contig 12742 bp, 12 predicted proteins | sample 0216_BV02_MP05_1_FD_133133 | JGI IMG/M metagenome (GOLD analysis project Ga0187773, IMG submission 133133) | Tropical peat soil microbial communities from peatlands in Department of Meta, Colombia - 0216_BV02_MP05_10_MG | ecosystem: Environmental > Terrestrial > Soil > Wetlands > Peat | place...
AGGGCTGTGACGTCGAGGCGATGGAGGGCTTCGCCGTCCTGCGGGCTGCGGCGCTCGCGCGGGTGCCGGCGCTCGAGCTGAGAGCGCTGGCCAACGAGGTCGAGGAAGACGATCGGACCCGCTGGCGCATCGCCGAGGCACTCGTCGACGCCGCCCGCCGCGGCGTGACCGTCCACCTGATGGTGGACGGGTTCGGCTCCAAGGACATGCCCGAGGAACTGGTGCGCCGCCTGTGCGATTCGGGCGTGCACCTGCTCGTGTTCCGCCCCGAGCTGTGGCACATGCGCTTCCAGCGCGACCGCCTGCGGCGCCTGCACCGCAAGCTCGCGGTGGCGGACCACGAGGTCGCCTTCGTCGGCGGCATCAACATCATCGACGACTTCGATACCCCGCGGCAGAAGCCGCCGCGCTACGACTACGCCGTGAGGATCGAGGGGCCCCTGGTCGGCGCTGTTCGCGAGGAAGCCGCGAGGTTGTGGAACCGCATCGCGCTCGCGAGGCTCCAGCGCAGCTGGCGCGTCAGGCACCCGCATCACACGCCGCGGCTTCCGTCCAGGGGCAGTCAGAAGGCGGCACTCGTCGTTCGTGACAACTTCCGCCACCGCCGCGACATCGAGGACGCCTACCTCGAGGCGATCGGAACCGCGCAGCAGGAGATCATCATCGCGAGCGCGTACTTCTTCCCGGGGATCCGCTTCCGCCACGCGTTGATCTCGGCCGCGGCGCACGGCGTGCGCGTGGTGCTGCTCCTCCAGGGGCGCGTCGAATACGTGCTGCTGCACTACGCCTCGCGCGCGCTCTACGGAACGCTGCTCGAGGCGGGCGTGGAGATTTACGAGTATCACCGGAGCTTTCTCCACGCCAAGGTCGCGGTCGTGGACGGGCACTGGGCGACGGTGGGCTCATCGAACATCGATCCGTTCAGCCTGCTCCTTGCGCGCGAGGCGAACGTGGTCGCCGAAGACCGCCGGTTCGCGGTCGAGCTGCGCGCGTCGCTGCGCGCGGCCATCGAGCAGGGCGCCCGCGTGGTGGTGAAGACGCGCTGGTTCAGGCAGCCGCTGTGGCGGCGCCTGCCGATCTGGCTGGGCTACGGCTTGGCGCGCCTCTCCGTGGGTTTGTTCGGCTTCGGCGGGCGGTTTTGACGGGCCCGCAGCGAGGCGGGTAGAGTAGGATTAGTCCAGCATCGATCCAGTCACCCGGCATCCCGAGCGAACCGAGGGACCTGATTTGAGCGCAGAGGAATTCCTCGGGCTTCGCCTTCGGAATGACTCCAGAATGATAGGGGAGCCCGCATGCCCAAGTATTCAACCGAATCCATCCGAACGATCGCGCTCGTGGGTCACACGGGCGCGGGAAAAAGCACTCTTGCCGAGGCACTCCTCGCCAAGGCCGGCGTGATCGCGGCGGCCGGGAGCGTCGAGCGCGGCAATACGGTCTGCGACTTCGATCCACTGGAGAAGCTCTACAAGCACTCGCTCTACTCGGCGCTAGTCAACTTCGCCTGGAAGAACGTGCACATCCACCTGATCGACACGCCGGGCTCGCCCGACTTCATGGGCCAGGCGATCGGCGCGCTCGCGGCGGTGGAGACCGCGGTGATCGTGCTGAACGCCGAGACGGGCATCCAGCTCGCCACCGACCGGATGCTGAAGTGGGCCGCCAAGCGCAATCTCTGCCGGATGATCGTCGTCAACCGCATCGACGCGGAGAACGCCGATCTTCCCGGGCTGCTTTCGCGCCTGCAGCAGGCGATCGGCAAGGAATGCCTGCCGATCAACCTGCCGGCCAAAGGCGGCACCGAGGTGGTGGACTGCTTCTTCAATCCAGACGGGGAAGCGGATTTCTCCTCGGTGAAGGAAGCGCATTCGGCGCTCGTCGACCAGGTGGTCGAAGTGGACGAGGCGTTGATGGCGAAGTACCTCGAGCAAGGCGAAATCGCGCCCGAGCAATTGCACGAGCCCTTCGAGAAGGCGCTGCGCGAGGGGCACCTCATCCCGGTGTGCTTCGGCTCGGCGAGGAACGGCGCGGGCGTGGAGGCGCTGCTCGACGTCTTCGCGAGACTTGCGCCGAACGCGACCGAGGGCAACGCCCCGCCCTTCCTCAAAGGCGAGGGCGAGCAGGCGCAGGAGTTCCACGCCATACCCGGCCCCAAGGCGCACGTGCTCGCGCACGTCTTCAAGGTCGTGATCGACCCCTTCGTCGGCAAGGTCGGGATCTTCCGCGTTCATCAGGGCACGGTCACGCCGAACTCGCAGCTCTTCATCGGCAGCGGCAAGCGCGCGTTCAAGGTGGGGCACCTCTTCACGATCCAGGGCAAGGACTATGTCGAGACCGACGCACTCGTTCCGGGGGATATCGGCGCGGTCACCAAGGTCGAGGAGATCGAGTTTGACTGCGTGCTGCACGACTCGCACGAGGAGGACCACATTCACCTGCGGCCGCTCGAATTTCCCGTTCCGATGCACGGCATCGCGGTCGAGCCGAAGAAGAAGGGCGACGAGCAGCGGCTCTTCGAAGTGCTGCACAAGCTCGAGATGGAGGACCCGTGCTTCCGCGTCGAGCGCCACGCGACCACCAACGAAACGGTGATCCGGGGCCTGGGAGAGCTGCACATCCGCGGCAAGCTCGAGAAGCTCGCCCAGCAGTACAAGATGGAGCTCTCGGTCAAGCCGCCGAAGATTCCCTACCGCGAGACGATCACGCGGGTTGCCGAGGGCCACTGCCGCCACAAGAAGCAGACCGGCGGCGCGGGACAGTTCGGCGAGGTGTTCCTCCGGGTGGAGCCGCTGCCGCGCGGGGTCGGCTACGAGTTCGTCGACAAGGTGAAGGGCGGGGTCATTCCCAACGTCTTCATCCCGGCGGTGGAGAAGGGGGTGCGGATGGCGCTGGATTCGGGCGTGATCGCGGGTTACCCGGTGCACGACATCCGCGTCACTGTATACGACGGCAAGCATCACGCGGTGGACTCAAAGGAGGTCGCGTTCGTCTCGGCGGGGCGCAAGGCGATCATTGACGCATTCGCGAAAGCCGCCGCGATCGTGCTCGAGCCCATAGTGAACGTCGAAATCGTCGCGCCGGACAAGTTCATGGGCGATCTGACCTCGGACCTGTCGGGAAAGCGCGGCCACGTCACCGGCACGGATTCCGTGGGCGGCGGCATGACCGCGATTCGCGGGCAGGTGCCGCTGTCGGAGCTCTCGGACTACCAGACGCGGCTGAAGTCGGTGACCGGAGGGCAGGGCGCGTATTCCATCGAGTTTTCGCATTACGCGCCCGTGCCCCCGCACACGCAGGCGCAGCTGGTGAGCAAGCACAAGCAGCCGGAGGAGGAGGAGGAGTAATCACATTGCGTAGTGAATCAGCACCTTGACCCGAGCGCTGCCGCATATGCAAAGCGACGATTGCGCATTGATGCCGCAACACCTTGATCCGGAAGGCGTTGACGAAATCATCTCCGGGCTGGGGTCGTGCTCAACCGCAAATTTGCGGCCTATTGGAAGTTAGCCCGCTTCGGAAGCACAGGAATGCGCCCCCTTCGACTACCGTCTTGAACATGACCCACGGTTCATACAGCGTATCGAGCAGGAGGGTCTGACCATGGCCCACAGGCATGTCTCCGACACCTGGGAGAGCGGAAACCCATACGAGCAGTACGTCGGTCGATGGAGCCGGCAGGTCGCACCCCGGTTTCTCTCGTGGTTGAGCATTCCGGCTGGCCGACGATGGCTCGACGTAGGTTGCGGCACAGGAGCGCTATGCGCGGCGATCGTGGACCGCTGCTCCCCCGCCTCGGTGACCGGCGTCGAGCCTTCGGAGGGATTTCTCAAGAGCGCGAACGAGAATCTCGCGGGCCGAGCGGCGCTTCGCCAAGGCACCGCGACTGCGATCCCGCTCGGTGACGCGTCGGTCGATGTCGTGGTTTCTGGACTGGTCCTGAACTTCGTTACGGACGCGCACGCCGCGCTCCTTGAGATGGCACGGGTGACGGGCAAGGGCGGCACGATCGCCGCATACGTCTGGGACTACGCCGGAAAGATGGAGCTGATGCGGTTCTTCTGGGATGCAGCGGTCGAGCTCGACCCGGGCGCCGCGAAGCTGGATGAAGGTGTCCGTTTTCCGCTGTGCCGTCCGGAGGCGCTCAAGACGCTCTTCGCCGGCGCCGGACTGGCAGAAGTCGAAGTGAAGCCCATCGATATACCGACGCCGTTTGAGAACTTCGATGACTACTGGCAGCCCTTCCTCGGCGGTCAAGGGCCGGCCCCCGCCTACGCCATGTCCCTCGACGAGACAGCAAGGGTGCGCTTACGGGACCGCATAAGAGGGCGCCTGCCAATCGCAGCAAATGGGTCCCTCTCGTTGACTGCTCGGGCCTGGGCAGCTCGTACACGCGTTGCAGGGTAGACGATGCCCAACCACCGCATGCACCGGACCGGGCACGAACGATTAGACGATAGGAGAGGAAGGTGATCGCGCACGCGGGAGGCTGTCATTGTGGGCGCGTCAGATTCGAGGTAATCGCGCCGGCGAAGATTCAGGTTTCGGAGTGCAATTGCTCCATATGCGGCAAGACGGGTTATCTGCACCTTGTCGTGCCCGCGGATCACTTCAGGTTGCTCTCCGGAAGCGAGGTGCTGAGCGCCTACACCTTCAACACTCACACGGCGAAGCATCTGTTTTGCTCGGTTTGTGGTATCAAGTCTTTCTATGTGCCGCGTTCGCACCCCGACGGCTTCAGCGTCAATGCTCGCTGTCTTGATCCAGGCACGGTAGAGGAAATGAGCATCCGGCAGCTCAACGGCCGGGAGTGGGAAAAGCAATATCCAAAAGGTAGAGGGGAGTACACGTAGCGAAGGAAAGGCCGTCGTCGAACGGCGCCGCCCGGACTTGGGGCTCGTGCTGCTTCGCGCGGGCAGTTCGAATTGAAGGGTCCGGCAACTGAACCTCCGGGGTTGACATGCGAGGGCTAGGACAACTCTTTGCAAGCAACCGCGCGTGGGCCGAGGAAATGGCGCGGCGCGACCCGGACTTCTTCGCCCGCCTGGCGCGCCAGCAGGCGCCTCAATACCTGTGGATCGGGTGCTCCGACAGCCGCGTGCCCGCGAACCAGATTGTCGGCCTGTTGCCCGGCGAGATGTTCGTTCATCGCAACGTCGCCAACATCGTGGTGCATTCCGATCTCAACTGCCTGTCCGCGCTCCAGTTCGCGGTGGAGGTGCTGAGGGTTCGGCACGTCATCGTCTGCGGGCATTACGGCTGCGGCGGGGTGCTGGCGGCCCTGCGCGACGACCGCCTGGGGCTGATCGACAACTGGCTGCGCCACGTTCAGGACGTGCGCAGCAGGCACGAAGGCCAGCTTTCCCGGCTCCCCGGCGAGCGGCAGCGGCACGACCGCCTGTGCGAGCTGAACGTGATCGAACAGGTGGTGAACGCCTGCCGCACCACGGTTGTCCGGGAGGCCTGGGCGCGGGGCCAGGCGCTGGCCGTGCATGGCTGGATCTACGGTCTTGGCGACGGGCTGCTGCGCGACCTCGGCATGTGCGTCGCTTCCGAACCGGAGCTGTCCGCCTGCTACGAAGCGGCGCACGCGCGCGTGGCCGGCGAACCCGTCGCTGCAGCGGACGCCGCCCGCGATCGCGGTCACTCAGGGTCCGATGTCTCGCAGCGCGGGCGCCGCTGAGCTATCGCGCTAGTATTAGGGGCGCGGGAAACGCAGTGAACTTGAAGGAGGCTTTCCTATGGACGCCTACCTCGGCAGTCAATCCCCGCGCCGCCTGATGGCGGCGGTGGGCGCGGGCATGGGCATCGCGAACGGGGTATTCACCGGCATCGAAATCGACGGGGCTCCGCCCCTGCGCGGCGCGCCTCCCGAAGTCGACAGACTTTCGGTGACGGTGGTCACCGACTCCTATTTTCACTTTTTCGAGCCCTCGGGCACATTCGCCGGCGTGGGCGTGCAGCGCTGGCAGGCGCCGGCGACCATGGAGCCGCCGCTTCGCATGCCGCAGAACGAATGGGGCCTGTCGCTGCACGTCGAATCGGCCCGCGGCGCGGAGACGCGCCGGGTGCTGATCGATTTCGGCTATACCCAGGGGACCATCAACAACAACCTCGACATGTTCGGCATCGATCCGTCGAAGCTGGACGCGCTCGTCCTCAGCCACGGGCACTACGATCACTTCGGCGGCATGGCGGGCTTCCTGAAAGCGCACCGCGACAGGCTCAAGTTCGCTTTGCCGTTCTACGTCGGCGGCGAAGAATGTTTCTGCGCCCGCGAAACGGGCCCTGCCAATGCACCGCGCAATTTCGGCGTCCTCGATCGACGCGCGATCGCCGAGGCGAAACTCAAGGTGCTCTTCGCCGACAAGCCTTCGCTCCTCGCGGGCCATGGCTTCACGACCGGCTGGATACCGCAGACTTCGTTCGAGCGTCCCGCGCAGCCCTCGCGCATGAAAGTGGGCATCGGCCCGGACGGCATGGGTTGCGACCCCGCCAGGCTGCCGGCGGAGAAGCGTGGCAATAGCATGATGGTCGACGACTTCCTCCACGAGCAGTCCAGCTGTTTTCACGTCAAGGGCAAGGGCCTCGTCGTGATGACCTCGTGCGGCCATCGGGGCGTCGTGAACACCGTTCAGGCGGCGATCAAGGTGTCCGGGATCTCCAAGGTTCACGCCATCCTCGGCGGCTTCCACCTGATGCCCTTGTCCGCCGACTATGCACGCGACACCGCACGGGAGCTCGTGAAGTTCGAGCCCGACTGCCTGATTCCGATGCATTGCAGCGGCGAGGCCTTCGTCGAGGCGGCCAAGGAGATGCTGCCCGGGAAAGTGCTCCGCACGTCGACCGGAACGCGCTTCGAGTTCGGCGGTTCCGGGAGATGATGAGAGACTGCGAAGAATGAGCGAAGCCAAGCTTCCCCCTCCCGTCATTCCCCGCACCTTCTACGCCGCCGGCCTCAACTACCGCGCGCACATCGAGTGGGCGAACAGCCGCGGGGCGAGCCACAAGGTTCCCACGCAGCCCGACATCGGCTACCGCGCGGCGAGCGCGCTGATCGGCTCGGGCGAGGACATCGTGATTCCGGCGGACTCACCGGGTCCGGTCGAGTACGAGGGGGAGCTGGTCGCGGTGATCGGGCGCAAGGTGAAGAACGTCTCCGAGGAGAAGGCGTTCGAGTGCGTGCGCGGCTACACGCTCGGCAACGACGTGAGCGAGCGCTCCTGGCAGAAGAGCGACCGCACGCTGTGGCGCGCGAAGAGCGCGGACACTTTCAAGCCCATGGGGCCGAGGATCGTCTCCGGCATCGATCCCATGAACCAGGTGATCGAGGTGCGTGTCAACGGTCGCACCGTGTCGAGCTACCACACCGGGGGTATGATCTTCGGCGTGGCGCGCTACATCTCGCGCATGTCGCGCTACGTAACGCTCCATCCCGACGACGTCATCTGGTTCGGCTGCGACGGGCCCACCGAGCCCGCGCTGAAGGACGGGGACTTGGTCGAGGTCGTCAACGACGCGATCGGAGTCCTCGCCAACCGGGTGAGGAAAGAGGTTTGACACCCACAATCTCTAAAGGAGGCATCATGTCGATTCGAAGCGCATTGTTCTCAACGGCATTCGCGCTCGTCGCCGTCTCCGCGGCGATGAGCGCTCACGCGCAGCGGAAAGGGGACGGACCCTGCGCGGAGGATTACAAGAAGTTCTGCGCGGACGTGAAGCCGGGACAGGGCAGGCTCCACCGCTGCATCGAGAGCCACCAGGCCGAGCTCTCGCCCGCCTGCCAGGCCCGGATCAAGCAGGCGACGGAAAGACTGCAGAACCTCGCGAAGGCCTGCAAGGCCGACGCGGAGAAATACTGCAAGGGCGTGCGGCGCGGTGGCGGCCGCATCCTGTCCTGCCTGAAGGGCCATGAGGCGGATCTCGATCCGGCCTGTGCGGCGGAATTCAAGCGCGCCGGCCGCGATCCGGCGGTGGTCCGGTAGCGCCCGTGAACCGCGCGAACGCCCAGGAGTTCCAGGGACTTCGCTGGCAGCACGGGCTGCTCGCGCTCCTTGCATTCGGATCGCTAGGTCTCATGCTTTCGCTGCCCGTGATCCGCCAGGATGCCGCCTATCACCTGTTCGCCGACCGGCGGGTTCTTTGCGGCGTTCCGAATTTCTGGGATGTTGCTTCGAACCTTCCCTTTCTGCTGGTCGGAATCGCGGGGCTGATGTTCTGCCTCGGAAGCAGCCTGCGGGCAGGCAGGTCCGCCTGGCTCGTGCTCTTCGGCGGAGTGAGCCTGGTGAGCATCGGCTCGGGCGTCTATCACTGGAATCCGGGGGATGCGACGCTCGTGTGGGACAGGCTGCCGATGACGATCGCCTTCATGGGGCTTTTCGTCGCGCTGCTCGCCGAGTTCGTCCACGCGCGGCTCGGCGACTTCCTCCTCGTCCCGATGCTGCTGCTCGGACTTTTCAGCGTGCTCTACTGGGAACGGGCCGACGATCTGCGACTTTACATCTGGGTCCAGCTGTTTCCCCTGCTCACCATCCCGGCCGTGATGCTCCTCTTTCGCGCCCGATATACGCATTCCTGGCTCCTCGCGCCCGCGCTGGGACTGTACGTGCTCGCCAAGCTGGCGGAGATCTACGACCGCGAGTTCTTCGCGCTCACCGGGGGCGCCTTCAGCGGGCATTCGCTGAAGCACGTCCTGGCGGCGGCGGGCTGCTTCACGATTCTCTGGATGCTTCGAGCTCGGAAGCCGGTTTGACCGAAGGGCCTTGAGCGAAATCCCCTAAACTGTCCGCCGGGGACAGAGTGAGCGGACGGAGGAGACCGTGAGCGAAGTCGTCGTCGGCCTTACCGATTACCTGCTGACGATCGAGTGCGGGCTGTTTGCGGGAATTCTCATGAGGCTCGATTCCGCCTGGCCTGAAATCCGCCGCCATTTCGCGGTGTTCTTTTCCTCGCTCGCCCTCACCTCGCTTGCCGGCGGGACGTATCACGTGTGGCTCTCCGACTCGTCTTCCGCGCTGGCGGATCTCCTGTGGAGGACAACGGTCGTGGCGCTAGGTGCGGTCGCGTTCGGGGCCTGGGCGGCCGGGGCGACCCTCCTGTTCGCGCAACCGACCAGGACGTGGGCGATCAGGACTGCGCTCGCCGAGTTCCTCGCCTACTCGGTCTATGTCGCGGCGGTCGACGACCGCTTCCTCGTGGCCATCGCCAACTACATCCCGGCCGCGGTGTTTCTCGCGGCGGCATTCGCGCTCGCCCATCGGCGTCGTCCCGCGCCGCCGGTCCTCATGGGGCTGGCCGGCCTCGTCGTGACCGGGATCGCCGCGACGATACAAAGGTCCGGCTTCTCTGTCCATCCGCATTATTTCAACCACAATGCGACCTACCATCTTACGCAGGGGATAGGCCTTTTCCTGATATTTCTCGCCGCGCTCTATTTCGTCCGCAATCCGCTTCGGGGAGCAAGGATATGAGCAAGCACTTTTCCAAATGGGGTCTCGCTTCCTTCCTCTTGGTCTTCGCCGCTCAGGCGCTGCCGCAGAACCCGACCTCAGGCAAGGGAGAAATCGTCAACGACGTTCATTCGCGATTGAACGCGACGCGGGTGGCGCGAATCGTCACGCCCCAGTCGGTGCAGGAGGTGCAGGCGGTCGTGGCGCAGGCGCGCAAGGAAGGCCGCGCGATCAGCATCGCAGGCGGCCGCCACGCCATGGGCGGCCAGCAATTCGGGACCGACACGATTCTCCTCGACACGAGCAAGCTCGATCGGGTCGTCGCGTTCGACGAGAAGAATGGATTCCTCACGGTACAGGCCGGAATCCGCTGGCCCGAGCTGCTGGAGTACCTCGAGCGCGCGCAGCAGGGAAAGTGGCCCCAGTGGGGGATCCGGCAGAAGCAGACCGGAGCCGACCGGCTGAGCATAGGCGGAGCCCTCGCCGCGAACGCGCACGGGCGCGGGCTGCGATTCAAGCCTATGGTCGCCGACGTCGAGTCTTTCACGCTGGTGGACGCGCAAGGCAGGGTGCTCACCTGCAGCCGGAAGGAGAACCGCGAGCTCTTCGGGCTGGCGATCGGAGGCTACGGCCTCTTCGGCGTGATCGCCGAGGTGAAGTTGCGGCTGATGCGACGGATGAAGATCGAGCGCGTCGTGCAGGTGATCGAGATCGCCGACCTCGTGCCCGCGGTGGAGAAGCGGATCGCCGACGGGTACATGTACGGCGACTTCCAGTTCGACATCAATCCGCGCTCCGAGCGCTTCCTCACCCGCGGGGTTTTCTCCACCTACAGGCCGGTGGACCCGAGCACGCCCATTCCGCCCCAGCAGAGGCAGCTGCTCATGTCGGATTGGGCCGACCTCTTCTACCTGGCGCACACCGACAAGAAGCGGGCGTTCGACGCTTACTCGAAGTACTACCTGTCGACCAACGGCCAGATCTACTGGTCGGATACCCATCAGCTCGCCGAGTACCTCGACGAATACCACGTGGCCCTCGACAAGCGTCTCCGCCCGGAGGAGCGGGGCACGGAAATGATCACCGAGGTGTACGTCCGTCGCGAATCCCTGGCGGACTTCATGAAAGATGTGGCCAAAGACCTGCGCGCGAGCAAGGCGAACGTCATCTACGGCACGGTCCGCTTCATCGAGCCGGACGACGAGACCTTCTTGCCCTGGGCGCGCAGGAGATACACGAGCATCATCTTCAACCTGCATACGGCGCACACGCCCGCGGCGCTGGAAAAGACCGCGGCCGACTTCAGGCGGCTGGTCGAGCGCGCCGTCCAGTACGGCGGCAGCTACTATCTCACCTACCATCACTGGGCCAGCAGGCAGCAGGTCGAGACCTGCTACCCGCAGTTCGTCGCGTTCCTCAAGGAAAAAAGGAAATTCGATCCGGAGGAGCGTTTCCAGAGCGACTGGTACCGCTTCTACAAGAAGCTGTTCGCCGACGCCCTCTGAGGGGAAAAACGCGTGGCGACACGGATCTTCGCGACACCGGCGGGCAGGCCGGGGGCCGGTCTGCTCCTGCACGAATGGCTGTGCATCGCGCTCTTTGCCTGGCTGCTGCTGCGACTCGTTTTCTCGGTCGGAATATTTGCATGGGAATCCGTCTTCATCGCGTTTCTTCTGGCCGCGAATTGCGCCGTGCTCGCTCTCTTTCCCTACGGCGAGCATCTCGACCGGAGCTGGAGGCTGAGGCTGCTCTTCTATCCGGCGGCAATGAACATGCTCTATTTCGCCCTGAGGACCGCGATCCCTGCGTTCCATCCCGCAACGGAGGACGCGGCGCTGCAGGCGGTCGACCGCCTCATCGTCGGCACGAACCTGAGCCTTCGAGTGCAGCCCTTGATCCATCCGGTGCTGACGGATTTCTTCAGTTTCTGCTACATGCTCTACTTCGTCTACCTGATCTTCGGACAGCTCTCATACCTGTTCGGAGAGCTTTCCGTCCTGAGGAAGTTCTATTCCGGGCTGTTCTCCATCTATGCCCTGGGTTACTTCGGCTACTTGACGGTGCCGGCGGGCGGTCCGATCCTCGCGATGGAGAGTCAATTCGGTGCGCCGCTCGCCGGAGGCTGGTTCACGGCGGCGAACGCCGCGCTGGTCGCCGGTGGGACGAACGGCGTGGACGTGTTCCCCAGCCTGCACTGCGGCCTTTCGCTTTACATCCTGCTCTCGGACCATCAGCATAAGCGCTGGCGATTCTGGAGCTACCTCGTTTTCTGCATCGGTTTCTGGATCTCCACGATCTATCTGCGTTATCACTATTTCATCGACGTGGTCTGCGGTTTCGCCCTCGGCTGGGCCATGTGGAGGATCGCCAACCTCAAGCCGCGGGAGAGCGCCGCATGAGCAGCGTCGCGCTCATCACCGGCGCGTCCGACGGCATCGGATACGAGCTGGCGAAATGCTTTGCACGGGACGGGAGCGACCTTGTCCTAGTCGCCCGCAGCAGGGACAGACTGGAGCGCGCCGCCTCCGGATTGTCCCGGGCCCATGGGGGTCGCGTAAGCACGATGGTCCAGGACCTCTCCACTCGCGAAGGCGCGTGCGAGGTATTCGAGGAAGTGCGGAAGCGGCACCTTGAGGTGGATTTCCTCGTGAACAACGCGGGGGTCGGAACCTACGGTCTGTTTGCCGAAACGGACCTCGAACGGGAGCTCCGGATGATGCAGCTCAACATGATCTCGCTGACCGCGCTGACGAAACTGTTTCTCCCGGACATGCTCGCGCGGCGGAAAGGAAGGATTCTCAACGTCGCGTCGACGGCCGCATTCCAGCCTGGGCCTCTCATGGCGGTGTACTACGCGACGAAGGCATACGTGGTCTCGTTCACTGAGGCGCTCGCGAACGAGCTCAGGGGTACCGGCGTCAGCGCGAGCGTGCTGTGTCCCGGACCGACCCGGTCCGGCTTTCAGGAAACCGCGGGGATGAGCGCGTCCAAGTTGTTCCGCCGCGGCGTGATGGATGCGTCCGATGTGGCCGAGATAGCCTATCTGGACTTGATGAGAGGGAAGACGATGATCATTCCTGGTCTGAGAAACAAAATCCTCGCTTTCAGCGTAAGACTCGGCCCACGCTGGCTGCTGCCGATCATCGTGCGGCGGATGCAGGAGCCCGGAAGGAACGGCACGCAAAGGAGCTGAACGTGTTCAAGAAAATCGACCACGTCGAGATCGTCACCAACGAGCCCGAGAAGAGCGCAGAGTTCTACACCGGCGTCCTCGGATTCAAGACGAAATTCCGCGACCG
>Ga0187773_10000791_pt1 | contig 12729 bp, 13 predicted proteins | sample 0216_BV02_MP05_1_FD_133133 | JGI IMG/M metagenome (GOLD analysis project Ga0187773, IMG submission 133133) | Tropical peat soil microbial communities from peatlands in Department of Meta, Colombia - 0216_BV02_MP05_10_MG | ecosystem: Environmental > Terrestrial > Soil > Wetlands > Peat | place...
CTTCGAGCTCGTGCTGCACCGCGACGAGCTGGACGGCTACTACCTCAACGTGTCGAGCGAGCGTCCCAAGGTGTTCGTGCTGTGGCTCGTGGAAGAGGGCGGCGCGCGCCCACTTCAGTTGACCGCGAGCTATCACGAGGCGAGCCGCTGGATGGACGCGGGGCACACGATGGACGGAGTGCCGATGCCGCCGGAAGTCTTCGCCTGGGTCGGAGGCTACGTCGAGCAGAACTACCGTCCCGAGCCGGAGAAGCGCATCAAGCCTCGCTCCTTCGTCCATCCTCGGGACCGGGCGAGCGGATGAGCGAGGAAAAGGAGCCGTTCCTCGAGCGCTGGTCGCGCCTTAAGCGCGAGCAGGCGGAGGCGCAGCCGGCGCCCGTCGCCGCGCCGCAGCCGGACGCGACGCGCGAGCAGCCGCCGGCGGCGCCGTTGCCACCGGTCGAAGAACTCAAGCCCGAGTCGGATTTCACGCCATTCATGGACCCGCGCGTCGATCACGGGACGCGCCGCGCCGCGCTGAAGAAGCTGTTCGCCGACTCGCACTTCAACGCGCCGGACCCGTTCGAAGCGTATTCCGGGGATTACACCGTGGCCGAGCCGATCCCGGTCGAGCTGCTGAAGACGCTGAATCACGCGCGCAAGCTGCTGTTCGACGATGCACCGAAGCCGCAGCCGGCCGACTCGGCGGCCGCACCTTCCCCGGAAAAAGATGCCGCTGGCGGAAAAGACACTTAAGCTCTGCTCGTGCAACGGCACGATCGCGCTCGACGCTAAGCGTCTCGCGCAGGCGCTCGGAACGGGGCAACCCGTCGTGCATCGCGAGCTGTGCCGCAAGGAGGCGGGCGCCTTCCGGGCGGCGCTCGACGAGCCCGAGTTGATCGTGGGCTGCACGCAGGAAGCGCCGCTGTTCGGCGAGCTCGCGGCCGCGGCGCGCTCGCAAGCGAGGATCTCGTTCGTCAATATCCGCGAGGCCGCGGGCTGGTCGGCCGAAGGGCGCGCGGCCGGGCCCAAGATCGCGGCGCTCGTCGCTGCCGCCGCCCTGCCCGATCCCGAGCCCGCCGCGGCGGTGGAGTACAAGTCCGAAGGGCGGCTGCTCGTCATCGGTCCTTCCGATGCGGCGCTCGACTGGGCGGGAAGGCTCGCGGAAACACTTGCGGTGAGCGTACTGCTCACGGGCCAGGGCCATGGCGAGCAGCCCGCCGAGCGCCGCTTCCCGGTCTGGTCGGGCAAGCCGCGCGCGCTCTCCGGCTGGCTGGGCGCCTTCGAGGTCGAGTGGCTGCAGGACAATCCGATCGATCTCGAGCTGTGCACGCGCTGCAACGCGTGCCTGCGCGCGTGCCCTGAAGGCGCGATCGGCTTCGACTACCAGATCGACCTCGGCAAGTGCAAGGACCACCGCGACTGCGTCAAGGCCTGCGGGTCGGTCGGCGCGATCGACTTCTCGCGCCAGGCGGACCCGCGCCGGGAGCGCTTCGACCTGGTGCTCGACCTGTCGCGCGAGCCCCTCGTCCGCCTGCCCGATCCTCCGCAAGGCTACGCCGCGCCTGGCGCCGATCCGCTCGAGCAGGCGCTCGCGGCGCAGAAGCTCGGCGCGCTGGTGGGCGAATTCTCCAAGCCGCGCTTCACCCATTACCGCGAGCGCATCTGCGCGCACGGCCGCTCGGGCAAGACCGGCTGCACGCAGTGCCTGGACGTTTGCTCGACCGGAGCGATCGGCTCCGCTGGCGACAGCGTCAAGGTCGAGCCGCATCTGTGCGCCGGCTGCGGCGGCTGCGCGACCGTCTGCCCGTCGGGCGCCCTGTCGCACGTCGTTCCCGGCGTCCCGGACCTCGGGCGCCGCATGAAAACGCTGCTCGCTGCGTATCGCGAGGCGGGCGGGCGCGACGCCTGCCTGCTCGTCCACGACGCCGAGGCGGGGCGCGACGCGCTGCGCGCGCTCGGCCGGCGCGCGGGCTTTGGCGCGCACGGGCAGGGAGCGCAGGGGCCGGGGCGCGGCCTGCCGGCGCGCGTCATCCCGTTCGAGGTGTTCCATGTCGCGGGCGCAGGAGTCGACCTGCTGCTCGGCGCGCTGTGCTACGGCGCGAGCCAGGTGCGCGTGCTGCTGACCGGGCGCGAGACCGAAGGCTACGTTGCCGCGCTGCGCGCGCAGATGGCGATCGCCGCAGCGATCCTGGAGGGCCTCGGCTACGGAGGGGGCCATTTCGACCTGATCGACGCCGAGCGCCTCGAGCCCGAGCTCTGGGCGCTAGCGCCGGCGCGCACCGTCGCGCACCACGCCGCTTTCAATCTGTCGCCCGAGAAACGCAGCTCGCTCGACTTCGAGCTCGACCACCTGTCCAGGGAGGCGGGCGCCACGCCGCAGGCGATCGGCCTGCCCGCGGGATCGCCGTTCGGCGCGCTCATGGTGGACAAGCAGGCTTGCACGTTGTGCAAGGCGTGCATAGGCGCGTGCCCGGAAGGCGCGCTGCTCGATGCGCCGGAAGCCCCGCTGCTGCGCTTCATCGAGCGCAACTGCGTGCAGTGCGGGCTGTGCGCGAACACCTGCCCGGAGAAGGCGATCCGGCTCGTGCCGCGGCTCTCGCTCGATCCTTCGGCCAGGCAGGCGGTGACGCTGAACGAGGCCGAGCCGTTTCACTGCCTGCGCTGCGGCAAGCCGTTCGGCACGCGCCAGATGATCGACAGCATGCTCGGCCGGCTCGGCACGCACGCGATGTTCGCGGGCGGCGCGGCCCTCAGGCGGCTGCAGCTGTGCGCCGACTGCCGCGTTGTCGACATGATGGAATCGAAGGACGAGCCATCGATCCTCGAATATCCGTTGCGCAAGTGAGCTCGGTCCCGGATCTGGCCGAAGAAGACCTGGCGCGCGCGAATCTGTACGGGCTGCTCGCGCGCCTGTTCTACGCGCCGCCCGACGCGCCGCTGCTCGCCGCGCTCGCCGCCGCGGACGGGGGCGCTGCCGAGGGGGAGAGCGCGCGCGGGCTTGCGCTTGCGTGGCGCGAGCTGCGGGCAGCGGCCGCCGCTGCCGATGCGCGGGCGGTCGGCGAGGAATACGAGTCGCTGTTCGCCGGCACCGGCAGGGCCCCGGTGTCCCTGTACGCGGGCGCGTACCTCGCAAGGAGCGCGGCAGACAATCCCCTTGTGGAAATCAGGGGCTATCTCGCCGCGCGCGGGCTCGCGCGCAAGTCCCAAGTCAACGAGCCCGAGGACCACATCGCGGCCTTGTGCGAAGTCATGCGCCATATTATTGCGCAGCAGCAAACGCCGCTTTCGGAACAAAGCCAGTTCTTCATGCGCTTCCTGTGGCCGGGCGCAAGGCCGTTGTGCGACGCCATAGAAGCTTCTACGTATTCGCGCTTATATAAGCAGATCGCGATGCTCGCGCGAAACTTTCTCGAAATCGAGCACGAGGCGTTTCGCATCTAAAAGAAAAGTGCGACACTAACTTCTTGGCGAATGCCCCGGCACGGCTCACCGGAAGGCACGGCCGGAACAACAACGACGAGGAGGCGGCAATGAGCGAACGGACTGGGCGCCAAGGGCGGCGTCATTTCCTCTTTTCGATCGGCGCAGGGGGCGCCGCCACCGCGGCGGCCATCGTCGCCAAGCGCTCGCCGATATCGCCCCTGCCGGCGGCCGAATCCGGCAAGCGCCCGGCGGGCGGCTATCGTGCCTCGGAGCACGTGAACAACTACTACCGCACCACCAAGGTCTGAGGAGGGTGCCATGCTGCTGACCAGAAAATCCGCATCTGCCGCGGCGGCCCGGCCGCGCCTGTCGAACGGGCTCGCCGGAGCGCTCGCCAATACGATCGACCGCCGCGCGTTCCTCAAGCGCTCCGGCGTGACGCTCGGCGCCGGCGCCGTCGCCGCGCAACTGCCGTTCAACATGATCGGCAAGGCCGATGCCGCGGACGCACCCGCCGAGGGCGGCAAGGTCGAGGTCAAGCGCACCGTGTGCACGCACTGCTCGGTCGGCTGCGCGATAGACGCCGTGGTGCAGAACGGCGTGTGGATCCGGCAGGAGCCGGTGTTCGACTCGCCGCTGAACCTCGGCGCACACTGCGCGAAGGGCGCCTCGGTGCGCGAACACGGCATAACCCACGACTCGCACCGGCTCAAGTACCCGGTCAAGCTCGAGGACGGCAAGTGGAAGCGCATCTCCTGGGACCAGGCCTACGACGAGATCTCGAAGAAGCTGCTCGCGATCCGCGATGACAAGGAGCGGGGCGGGCCGGACGCGCTGTTCGTGGTCGGCTCCTCCAAGCACAACAACGAGCAGTCGCAGCTGTTGTGCAAGTGGACGCGCCTGTGGGGCTCCAACAATTGCGACCACCAGGCGAGGATCTGCCATTCGACCACAGTCGCAGGCGTTGCGCAGACCTGGGGCTACGGCGCGATGACCAACTCGTACAACGACGAGCAGAACTCGAAGTGCCTGTTCTTCCTCGGCTCGAACGCCGCCGAGGCGCACCCGGTGTCGATGCTGCACACCCTGCACGCCAAGGAAAAAGGCGCCAAGGTGATCGTCGCCGATCCGCGCTACACGCGCACCGCCGCGAAGGCGGACAAGTACGTGCGCTTCCGCTCGGGCACCGATGTCGCGCTGATTTTCGGCGTGCTGCACGTGATCTTCAAGAACGGCTGGGAGGACAGGCAGTACCTGCACGACCGCGTCTACGGCATGGACCAGGTGAAGAAGGAGGTGATGGAGAAGTGGTCGCCCGAGCAGGCGTCCGCCGTCACTGGCGCCCCGGTCGAAGACATCGAGTACATCGCCAAGACGCTCGCCGAGAACCGCCCCGGATTCATCATCTGGGCGATGGGCCAGACGCAGCACAACGCGGCCAACGGCATCGTGCGCGCCTCGAACATTCTCATGCTCGCGCTCGGCAACGTCGGGGGCTCGGGCGGCGGCTGCAACATCTACCGCGGGCACGACAACGTGCAGGGAGCGACCGACGTCGGACCCAACCCGGACACGCTGCCCGGCTACTACCCGGTCTTCATTCCCGGCTCGTGGGTGCACTGGTCGCGGGTCTGGAACGTCGACCTGAAGTGGCTGCAGGGGCGTTTCGCGCCCGGCGCGATGGCCAAGCCTGGCATGACGGTATCCCGGTGGATCGACGGCGTGCTGGAGAAGAACGACGCGATCGACCAGGATCCGAACCTGCGCGCAGTCATCTACTGGGGGCACGCGCCGAACTCGCAGACGCGCGGCCTCGAGATGCTCAAGGCCATGGAGAAGCTCGACCTGATGGTGGTGATCGATCCGTATCCCTCGGCGTCGGCGGCGATGTTCGCCAAGGTGCGCAAGGACGGCGCCTATCTCCTGCCGGCGGCGACGCAGTTCGAGACCGAGGGCTCCGTCACAGCGTCGAACCGTTCGCTGCAGTGGCGCGAGCGGGTGATCGAGCCGCTGTTCGAGTCGCGCACCGACCACATGATCATGTACCAGCTGGCGCAGAAGCTGGGCTTCGCGGACCAGCTCGTCGGCAAGAAGGACGGCAAGCAGAACATCCGCCTGGTGAAGGGCAAAGGCGGCATGGACGAGCCGTCGATCGAGGACATCCTGCGCAACGACATCAACCGGGGCTGCTGGACGATCGGCTACACCGGCCAGTCTCCCGAGCGCCTTCAGGCGCACATGCGCAACATGCAGGTGTTCGACGTGAAGACGCTGCGTGCGCGCGGCGGCAAGGACGCGAAGACGGGCTACGACCTGACCGGGGACTACTACGGCCTGCCGTGGCCCTGCTACGGCACGGACAAGATCAAGCACCCCGGCACGCCGAACCTGTATGACACGTCGAAGAAGATGATGGACGGCGGCCATACCTTCCGCGCGCTGTTCGGCGTCGAGAAGGACGGCGTAAACCTGCTCGCCGAGGACGGCGTGTGCGCGAAGGGCAGCGACATCACGTCGGGGTACCCGCAGTTCGACCACGTGCTGCTGAAGAAGCTCGGCTGGTGGGACGAGCTCACGGACGACGAGAAGAAGGAGGCCGAGGGCAAGCTGTGGACCAACGACCTGTCGGGCGGCATCCAGCGCGTGGCGATGAAGCACGGCTGCAGCCCGTTCGGCAATGCGAAGGCGCGCGCGGTGGTGTGGAACTTCCCGGACGGCATTCCGCAGCACCGCGAGCCGCTGTACAGCCCGCGGCCCGATCTGGTGGCGAAATACCCCGCGAACGACGACGTCAAGGTCCTGTGGCGCCTGCCGACGCTGTTCAAGTCGCTGCAGGAAAAGGTGGTTGCCGACAAGGTCGCCGAGAAGTTCCCCCTCATCCTGACGAGCGGGCGCCTGGTCGAGTACGAGGGCGGCGGCGAGGAGACGCGCTCCAACCCCTGGCTCGCCGAGCTGCAGCAGGACAACTTCGTCGAGATCAACCCGAAGACGGCGGCCGACCGCGGCATCCGCGAAGGGGAGTACGCGTGGGTGAGCACGCCCTCCGGGGCCAAGATAAAGGTCAAGGCGAGGGTGACCGAGGGCGTAGGTCCGGACACGGTGTTCGTGCCGTTCCACTTCTCCGGCTGGTGGGAGGGCCAGGACATGCTGCCCTACTACCCGGAAGGCGCGCACCCGATCGTGCGCGGCGAGGCCGTGAACACCGCGACCACCTATGGCTACGACCGCGTGACCATGATGCAGGAAACCAAGACGACGCTGTGCCAGGTCGCGAAGGCATAAGGAGAACGCCATGGCGAGAATGAAATTCCTGTGCGACGCCGAGCGCTGCATCGAGTGCAACGGCTGCGTCACGGCCTGCAAGCAGGAGAACGACGTTCCCTGGGGCGTCAACCGCCGGCGCGTGGTGACGATAAACGACGGCGTGGTCGGCGCGGAGAAATCGATCTCCGTGGCGTGCATGCACTGCTCGGATGCGCCCTGCATGGCGGTGTGCCCGGTCGATTGCTTCTACCGCACCGAGGACGGCGTGGTGCTGCACGACAAGGACCTGTGCATCGGCTGCGGCTACTGCTTCTACGCCTGTCCGTTCGGCGCGCCGCAGTTCCCGCAGGCGGGTGCATTCGGGCTGCGCGGCAAGATGGACAAGTGCACCTTCTGTTCGGGCGGCCCCGAGGCCGACGGCAGCGAGGCCGAGTTCAAGAAGTACGGCCGCAACCGCCTCGCCGAAGGCAAGCTGCCGATCTGCGCCGAGATGTGCTCGACCAAGGCGCTGCTCGGCGGCGACGGCGACGTGATCGCGGACATCTACCGCCAGCGGGTCACCGTGCGCGGCAAGGGCGCGGAAGTCTGGGGCTGGTCCACCGCCTATGGGCCGCCGCCGGCGAAGCCCGCGCCCGGGAGCAAATCATGAGCGCGCGCCTCGCGGTTGCCGTCTTCTCGGCGCTTTGGCTGGTCGCGCTCGCCGGCTGCGGCGAGCGGCCGCAGGCCGAGGCCACCTACAAGCAGGGCAAGTACCAGGGCAAGCCCGACACACGGCCGTGGGACGACGCTCCTCCCGCCTACGGCAGCGCCAAGTGGACCCAGGGCGACAAGGCGAGCTGGGAAACCGAGATCAAGACGCGCAACCTTTCCCAGAATGAATACGTGCGCATCGGTCAGTAGGCGTCGGTCCGCGGCGAGGAGGATGAGATGACGAGGCTAGGCAAGCTGTTCGGCGCGCTGTTGGCGATCGCGGCCTGCACGCTGCCGGGTTCCGTGCCTGCGCAGCAGGCGAGCGACTCGGCCAAGGCGCAGGCGGAGCGCCACGTGACGCAGCCGGGCAACAACGCGCCGGTCTGGCGCGACGTGAAATCGGGCGAGTCGAATTACACCAGCCTGCCCGGGCGCGAGATGGGCGTGCTGATCCAGGAGCAGCTCAAGTTTCCGGGGCAGGGCCGCTTTGCCACCGCGGGCGAGGCGTGGCGCAATTTCCGCAACGGCCCGCTCATCTTCTACGGTGGCTGGGTGCTGATCCTCGCCGCGCTCGGCGTGCTTGCGTTCTACCTGGTCAAGGGGGCGCTCAAGCTGAAGGAAAGGCCGACCGGGCGGCTGATCGAGCGCTTCAACACGCTGGAGCGCATCGCCCACTGGTGCGTGGCGATCAGCTTCCTCGTGCTCGCGCTCTCCGGGCTCACCATCCTATTCGGCAAGTTCGTGCTCTTGCCGGTGATCGGCTACACGCTGTTCGCCTGGCTCACCGCGCTCGCCAAGAACCTGCACAACTTCGTCGGCCCGTTCTTCGTCCTGAGCCTGCTGCTGATGTTCGTCGTGTACGTCAAGGACAATTTCTGGAGCGCGAGCGACGGCCGCTGGATCGCCAAGGCGGGCGGATTGCTAAGCGGCGAGCACGTGCCCTCGGGGCGCTTCAACTTCGGCGAGAAGGGCTGGTTCTGGGTCGGCGTGGTGCTGCTCGGCGTCGCGATGAGCGTGACCGGCCTCATCCTGCTGTTCCCGAACTTCGACCAGCTGCGCACCACGATGCAGCAGGCGAACGTGTTCCACATCGTCGGCGCGGTGGCGTTGATCACGCTGTCCTTCGGGCACATCTACCTCGGCACGATCGGCGTGGAGGGTGCCTATCAAGGCATGCGCACCGGCTACGTCGACGAGGCCTGGGCCAAGGAGCATCACGAGCTGTGGTACCGAGACGTCAAGTCCGGGGTAGTTGCCGCGAAATCCGGCGGCTCGCCAGCGGGCGCGCCGCAGACTCAGCACTAAGGAAGGGAGCTGCGATGAAGCGCATGGTTATCGTGACCTCGATTGCCGCCGGCCTGATGCTCGGCGCCTTTGCCGCCCAGGCGAAGCTGCCGCCCGCGCCGCCGATGAGCGACGCGCAGAAGGCGGCAGAGGCGGAGAAAGCGAAGGCCGCCGCGGCCAAGGACGCGCAAGAGCTCGCCGCGGCGCAGGACCGCGCGGTCGCGAACTATCGCAAGAACAAGGGCATCGAGGAGCCGAAGCCGGTCGCGCACCCCGCGAAGGCCGGCAAGAAGAAGTAGCTCCGGCTACAGGCCCTCGGCGAGGATCAGCCGGGACCTGGACGCCTTCTTGCGGATCGCGAGCACGGGGGCGTACTCGCGCGAATCGTAGAACTTGCGCGCCTGCTCCATGCTCGGAAACTCGACGATCACGAAGCGCGGCGGAGTCCAGCCGCCTTCCTTGCTCTCCACCTTCCCGCCGCGCACCAGGTACCTGCCGCCGTACTTGGCGATGATAGGCGGAACCTGCCTGCGGTAATCCTCGTAGGCAACGGGGTCCGTGACCTCGACTTCGGCGATCAGGTAGGCGGGCATCTGCATCCTCCTTTGCGGGAATTCTAAGCGAGCCCGGCGAGCCGCAGCGCGGCGCCGGCCGCGGCCATGGCGCCGACCAGCGGGATCAGGCCGACCCTGAAGCGCACGAGCAGGACGAGCGCGAGCGCCGCTGCGGCGAGCGCGAGCCGGTCGATCGCGCCGGAGATGCCGCGCGGCCAGAACACGTGCTGCGCGAAGAACGCGGCGAGGCTCACGACGACGCCGACCACTGCGGCGGTGATACCCGTGAGCGGCGCGGTGAACTTCAAATCGCCGTGCGTTGACTCGATCAGCGGCCCGCCGATCAGGATGAACAGGAACGAGGGCAGGAAGGTGAAGAACGTGGCCACGACGGCGGCCGCCGCGCCGGCCAGAAAGAGGTGCTCCGGTCCGAACAGCTCCCGACCCCAGCCGCCGACGAAGCCGACGAAGGCGACCACCATGATGAGCGGCCCGGGCGTCGTTTCGCCAAGCGCGAGCCCGTCGATCATCTGCGGAGCGCTCAGCCAGTGGACGTGCTCGACCGCGGCCTGGTAGACGTAGGGGAGCACTGCGTAGGCGCCGCCGAAAGTGAGCAGCGCCGCCTTGGTGAAGAACAGCCCCATCTGGGTGAGCGTTCCGTCGCGGCCGAAGGCGATCGCCAGCGCGAGCACGGCGGCGAGCCACAGTCCGATGCCGGCCGCGAGGTAGGCCGCAAGGCGCCGCGCGCTGTAACGCGCGTGCGCCGGCGGCGGGGTGCCGTCGTCGATCAGCGCCGGTCCGTATCCGCTCGCGGCCCCGCCATGCGACGGACCCGGGGCGAAGGCGCGCGGAAAGACACGGGCACCGAGCGCGCCGAGCACTGCCGCGGCGAGCACGATCGCGGGAAACGGCAGGCGCAGCAGGTAGATGGCGACGAACGCGGCGAGGCTGATCGCCCACAGCGCGGGGTGGCGCAGCGCGCGCGAGCCGATGCGCCAGGCGGCGGCGAGCACGATCGCCACCACCGCCGGCTTGACGCCATAGAGCAGGCCGGCGACCAGCGCGACGTGGCCGAAGGCCATGTACAGGTACGACAGCGCGATCAGGATGAACAGCGACGGCAGCACGAACAGCCCGCCCGCGACGATCCCGCCCCAGGTCCGATGCATCAGCCAGCCGATGTAGGTGGCGAGCTGCGTCGCCTCCGGGCCGGGCAGCAGCATGCAGTAGTTGAGCGCGTGCAGGAAGCGCCGCTCCGAGATCCAGCGCCGCCGCTCGACCAGCTCCTGATGCATGATCGCGATCTGGCCCGCCGGCCCGCCGAAGCTGATGAAGCCGAGCTTGAGCCAAAAGGCGAGCGCCTCGCGAAAGCTCACCGGTACGCGGCCGGATTCCACGTGTGTACCTCGTCCTTGCCGTCCTTGCACCACGCGTACAGCGCGTCGTACAGGAGCATGCCGTGCTCGAGCATCTCGTGGTCGTCGCGATACAGTAGCGACAGCCCGATCGACACCGCGGCGAGTCCGGCCGCCTCCGGAGCCAGCTCGAGACGCGCGGTGTCGGCACCGCGCACCACTAGCGCGAGCTGCGCGAGCGCGGGATCGCGCAGGCGGTAGGCCGCGAGGAAGGCGTCGAAGCTGCAGCGCTCGCCATCGTGCGAGAACTTCACGTCGGGAATGTCGTAGGGGGTCGCGTCGCGCGCCGCCGCGATGCCGCGCACGTCGGCGGCCGGCACGTAGAGAAATTCCGCCCCCGGGTCGATGAACCGTCTGATCAGCCACGGACAGGCGATGCGGTCGATCTTGGGTCGCTCGCGCGTGACCCAGCGTGTCGCGGCGCCCGCCGGCTTGCGCTCGAGCTCGCGGCCCATTTCGCGCCAGCGCTCGATGCCGCCTTCGAGATACCGGGCCTCGATGCCGTTCGCGCGCAAGGCGTCGGCGACGCCCGGGCTCGTCTCGCGACCCTGCGCGCAGTAAACGACCACGCCGGAGGCGCGCGGCAAGGTCGTGCCCCATTCGGCGACGCGCAGCGGATCGCGGCGCAAGGCGCCGCGTATCGTGTCGCGCGCGCCGACGAAGGACGGCAGGGGCCGCACATCGATGACGAGCGAGGGATCGTCGGATTGCAGGGATTGCCGCAATGCGGCGGCGGTGATGAAAGCGTCCATGGCTCCTCTCCTTCGGAGTCGATGCAGAGCTTGGACGGACCGCCGTCTTGGAAGCGCCGGGAGCCTGCGTCCCGACGTCGTGCGCGAATAGTGTAGAACGCGCGGCCGCGAGTCGCAAGCGGCGCCGCGGGGCGCGTCACGCCCAGCCGACGCTGTGCCGGTCGATCGCCACCGACTTGATGAGCGCGTAGACCGGCAGGCCGGGCGCGAGCCGCAGCGCCGCGGCCGACTTGCGCGTGACGCGCGCGATGAGCGCCGTTCCCGCGACATCGAGCTGCACGTCGACGCTCGCTCCGCTCGGCTCGCCGAGCGCGGCGACCTTGCCGGCGAGCACGTTCAGCATGCTGATCGACTCTGGGCGGGCGAGGGCGAGCGAGACGTCGCGCGCGCGGATACGCACGCGCAGGCGCTCGCCGACCAGCGCGTCGACGTCCGGGGCGTACAGCGTGCCGCCGGCGAACTCGAGCCGCGCGAGCCCCATGTCGAGGTCGTGCTCGGCGACGCGCGCCTCGATCACCGCGCCGCCCTCGAAGCGGCCGAGGAACGGGCGCAGCTCCATGCGCGCCATAGTCTCGCCGACGGCGCCCGACTCGAGCACGCGCCCCTCCGACATCACCACCATCGTGTCGGCGAGGCGCACCACCTCGTCGAGCGCGTGGCTGACGTAGACGATCGGCACGCCGAGCTCGTCGCGCAGCCGCTCGACGTAGTACAGGATCTCGCTCTTGCGCGGCGCATCGAGCGCGGCGAGCGGCTCGTCCATCAGCAGCAGGCGCGGCTCGGCGAGCAGCGCGCGGCCGATCGCGACGCGCTGCTTCTCGCCGCCCGAGAGGTCCTGCGAGCGGCGCTCGAGCAGCGCGCCGAGGCCGAGCAGCGACACCACGCGCTCGAGCTCGCCCTCGCCCGAGCGCCCGGCGAAGCGGCGGCCGTAGAGAAGGTTCTGGCGCACGCTCAGGTGCGGCAGCAGCCGTCCTTCCTGGAACACGTAGCCGATGCGGCGCCGGTGCGCCGGCAGATCGACGCGCGCCTGCGCGTCGAAGAGCGGCTCGCCGTCGAGCGCGATGCGCCCGCGCGCGGGCCGCAGCAGGCCGGCGATCGCGTTCAGCACGCTCGTCTTCCCCGAGCCCGAGCGGCCGAAAAGCGCCGTGACGCCGCCCTCGGCGGCGAACTGCGCGTCCAGCGCGAAGGCGCCGAGCTGCGCCCCGATCGCGACTTCGAGCTTCATGCGCCCTGCGCGCGGCGCCGCGCGCGGCGCAGCAGGAGCTCCGACACCATCAGCGCCGCGAGCGACAGGAGAATCGCGAGCACGCACAGGCGCATTGCCGGCGCATCGCCGCCGGGCACCTGCGTCAGGCTGTAGATGGC
>Ga0187773_10000792_pt1 | contig 12726 bp, 8 predicted proteins | sample 0216_BV02_MP05_1_FD_133133 | JGI IMG/M metagenome (GOLD analysis project Ga0187773, IMG submission 133133) | Tropical peat soil microbial communities from peatlands in Department of Meta, Colombia - 0216_BV02_MP05_10_MG | ecosystem: Environmental > Terrestrial > Soil > Wetlands > Peat | place...
TCCAGCAGTTTATTCCGGTACATCCGATCCTCGGCTTCCTTGAGGACTACTTCGATACTCTTCGAAGGGTCAACTTTGGTGGCCACTCCCAATGCCATACTGACCTCAAAAGGAGCACTGCTTTTTTCCTTGCAGATTTTCTTGATCCTCTCGGTGATTTCCATGGACACCCCATGGTTGGTTCGGGGCAGCATAATGGCAAATTCATCGCCTCCCAAACGGGCCACCATATCCTCTTTTCGGCAGCAACTCTTCAGAATGGCGGCAATCTCTTGTAGGAACCGGTCGCCCTCTTGATGACCAAAGGCATCGTTGATCAACTTCAAGCCATTGGCATCTCCCATCAGGATACTGATAGGCAATTGTCTGGGAGAATCCAAACGCCTTAAATTTTCTTCAAAAAAAGCCCGATTATAAACCCCGGTTAGACTGTCATAGAACGACAGAAATCTTATTTTGTCCTCAGCCTGTTTCTTATCGGTTATGTCCTGGAGGGTCCCTTCATAGAAGAGAACATTCCCATTGGAATCCCGCATGGCCAGGGCGTTTTCCGAAACCCAAATCTTTTCCCCATCTTTCCGGTAGACTTCATATTCAAACCCTTTGACCACTCCGACTTCCTGTAAAAGAGTTTGAAATTCTTTCCGAATTTCAGGATTGGCGTAGAAGGGGCGATCCGGGGATAAATGGCGGGTAATCAATTCTTCCGGGGACGAGTAGCCTAATATCCGGGCGCAAGCCGGGTTGGCCACCAGAAAATGGCCATCGATGGTGCTTTGGAAAATCCCCTCCAAGGCATTCTCAAAAATGCTGCGGTAATTTCTCTCCGCCCTATTGAGGAGTGTCGCGGATAACTCCTGTTCGGTTATATCCATCAAAATCCCGGTTAGACCGATGGTTTGTCCATCTTTGACCAGCGGCCGGCCGGAGAAGCGCATATCGAAAATTTGATTCTTCTTGTCCAGAATGCGGAATTCAAAGGTTCTTTGGGCGCCCGAAAGGCAACGCTTCATATTTTCCCGAAAATCGGGTTCGGCATGAGGATGAATGAAGGAGGATAATGGCTTCCCGGTCATTTCTTCCATCTTATAGGATAGTTTCTTTTCAACCACCGGGTTGATATAGGTTAAACAGCCTTTATCATCCAAACTTAAAACGATATCATTGATATTTCCCAGAATCGCCCGGTACATATTATGAGCCTTCCCAAGCTCAACCTCTTCTTTCCTCTCTTCGCTCAGGTTTCTGGCGATCATCAGAGTAGCCGGCTTTTTCCCCCATTCGATAACCACCGCATTTGTTTCTATGCATAATTCCTGACCCGACCGGTTGATGATTCGGAAGGGGGAGATAGCGGGAATGGGCTGCCCTTCTAACCTTCTCCGGTGCTTTTCGAGAACCATCTCCCTATCATCCGGATGAATGTGATTCCCAAATGGAATTTTGGCCATCTCCGCCGCTGAGTAGCCGAATAATTCTTCGGCCTTAGGGTTTGCGAATTTTATCACTTCATCTTGGGCAATAAAAATGGCGTCATTGGAATGCTGAATCAGAAGTCTATTTTGTTCTTCCAAGTCCTTTGAGGATTCTTCGAATTGCTTGGCCTCGGTTATATCCGTGGCCAAGCCTTCAACGTAAAGCAATTTCCCTTCGGGGTCCTGTATCCGCCGGGCGCTGGTTGAAATCCAAATGATGCTTCCATCCTTCCGAAAAACCTGGGCTTCAAAATCCCGGACCATCCCCTGGACAGTAACCAATTCTCTGAATTTTGCATTTCGCTCAGAGGAGACATAATATTGACGATGCGGGTCGGTGAAGCTGGCAATCAGATCGCTCGGGGATTCATACCCCAAAATGTGGGCCATGGCTGGATTTACGGTGAGGAATTTCCAGTCCGAGGTTAATAGATAAATGCCCTGGGGCGCGTTTTCAAAAATAAATTCAAAATTATCCGCGCCTTGCGGGGTAGTTTTTCCAAAATTCATCTTCTTCGATATCCCCAGAAAATTCTAATTATAGATTAAAAACCTCAAATTCCATGGGGCTATTTTCTATTATCGTCAGTATTTTGGAAATTTTTTAATGAATTCAACGAAAATACTCCCCCTTGGGAAGCAAAAATTAAGCCAGATCTGGGTATATGGCCTCGCCATCGCCCCGGAACGATATGCTGCGCGGAGGAGAACGAACGGATATCGCCCATACAATCTTGGCCCGCACCAATTAAGCTCCTCCGCGGTGGGACCCCAACTTCATGATTCAGCGATGCAGAATAGGCTTGGGGGCATAGGGCAGCGGCACGCGGTGATTGGGCAGAATGGGATTACGAACTGATTGAATTCCCAAACCCTTATACGGGGATTATGGGCTTAAATACGGCGATTTAAGAACTCAAACCCTTTCTTAAATCAAAAAAACTGGTCTTTTCCAGGAATCCGAAAACCCTTTCCACCGAGGCACAGAGCACGAACTGAACCCAATCCGGCGGCGGGGTTCATCGACCCAAGATGTTGGCTAAGACTGCCGTCAAAATGAGGGGCACAAACGCCGCAGGAGAACGACTATGGGGAAAGAAGCGGGGTAGTCGACAGGGAGAATTGAACTCCCGGACGGCGGATTGCCAATCGAAACCCGACCGAAAGCCCTTCCCTATCAAAATTTTGGACAGCCATGATCATTATAAACTTGCCGAATTCCTTTTAAACCAGGATAGGGTTTTCTCCCGGAGTTGCCATAATTCCTTTCTAACCATTCCGAGATTTGCAAGGGCCTCTCTTACATTGGCCGAATCGACTTTCTCCTTCATCTGGGTATAGGCGACTGAGAGCGTCTCCTGACAGACCCGGTTGAGCTTCCCGGGGATCCCCTTGGCGTGACAGGCGATCAGGTACACGGCCCTTGGAGTGAAGACCTTGGACGTGGTGCTTCCCACTCTATTCAACCGGTGCTCGATGTAACCCAGGGATTCCTCCAGGGTAAAGGGGCGGAGGCGGCACCGGACCTCAAATCTCTGGTTGAGAACCAATAAATCCCTGCCATTCAGTTTCTTTTCAAATTGCGGGGCCCCCACAAAAATTTCCTGGAGAAACTTGGGTCTTCTCGGGTGGGGGCTGGCGAACAGGCGGATTTCTTCCAGGACTTCTTTTCGAAGGTTCTGAGCTTCATCGAAGATCATGGCCACGGTTTCCCCCTGGGCAGACCTTTGGAGGATATCCTCATCCAGCAGGGAAAGCATGGCACTCTTATTCTCTTCTTCTGCCGGAAATCCCAGATTTCGGAGGACCGCCCGGAGAATTTCCTCGATGGCATTCGGAGGGTCAAAAAGGGGGATCACCTTCACTTTCCCGCCATTGGTGGTTAAAAATAAATAAACCAGGGCCATTAGGGTTGTTTTTCCGATCCCATTTTCTCCGGTTAGTAAGATGAATCCCTTTCTTTCGAAAATGCCCTGAAGCACCGAATTCCATACTTCTCGGCAGTTGTCCGTCAAAAAAAAGAGGTTGGGGTCGGGATGAGAGGCAAAGGGGTCTTTTAGAAAACTATAGAAGCTCTCGTACGTATTTTCCTGCAACACGAATTTCAGTTTCGGGTCACATAGAAAGGGGTTCAATAATTTTTTCTTTTTTCGGAAGAAATTCATTTTCTTATGGATATCCGCTTTTCATGAAATCCAACTTCGACGCGATTCTCGGGATGATTCCGTTTACAGACCTCCGGATTGCAAATCCTTTGGTTCCAGTTTCGGTCACCCGATAAGCCGGCTATCCATCCAGGTTCTTTACTCCCCTTTCCATTTCAACCATCAATTCCATGAACTGCTTCATGATCCGGTTCAATTCCTCCCGGGCCTGCTTGTATTTAGTAATATCCATCAGGGATACCATGACTCGATTGGTGTCTGGAATCCGGGCTGCGGTCATGGAAACGGTTCTTTCCCTGTTTTGTTTATCCACGAACTTGAAAACCTGCATTCCCGGGTCCGGGGAACTCATATCTGGAGAACCCGTTGCTTTCCCCATATCTTGCGGAGACCCATTATGAATGAATTCGTTCCAATTTTTCGCTCCTTCGACTTCTGCCCGAGAATACCCTGAAAATCTTTCAAACTCCGTGTTTACTCTGGATAGCACCTTGTTGTCTTCGACCACCGCGACCGCCGTGCCGGTATTCTCGAAGAGAATCCGATAATAGCCTTCCAAGCTTTTGAGTCTTTCCTCCAGCCGCCGGCGTTCGGCCTGCTCCGATTGAAATTTTCCACCGATTTCTTTCCATTCTTCCGTGCGGACCTCCAGAAGTCGGGTGAGTTCCAAGGACCTTCTCTCCAAGTCCTCTTCTCTTTCCTTTTTATCGGTGATATCCCAGGATATCCCTAAAATTCCCACAACCTCTCCGGCCTCATTCCTGACCGGATATTTAGCGACCTGCTCCACCCGCTCTTTTCCGTCACGGGTAGCCCTTTCTTCTTTCTCTTCCGGATGCCCTTGCTCCATGAACTTCCGGTCATCATTCAGGTATTGCTCCGCCTTTTCATAGGGGAAAAAGTCGTGATCCGTTTTTCCGGGAATTTTTTGTGGGTCCACTCCCAAGAAGCGGGCATAATTTTGGTTGCCAAAAAGGTAGAATAGATTTTTATCCTTCAAAAAAACCTTTTGAGGAAGATGGTCGATGACGGCCCGGTATTTGTTCAGGCTATCTTGAAGGGTCCCAACCAGGTCCTTGTAGTGGACTTCCGAGGCCTTCAATTGCTTGATCTGCTCATGATACCCGATTAGCTCAGTAATGAATTTGTCAATGTTCATGAACTTATCAACCCCGCTTTTGTCCTCTTCCATGGGAACCCTCCTTGTTCATTTATGGCATTCGGCAACCAACGATTCCCAGCCTCTTGAAAGGATGGAAATATCTTTCATCAAAACCTGGCAGTTCCCCAAAGAAGCCATCCAAAGGAGAATTACCACCGAAGGCTTTTTGCAAGGTACTTTGAGGCACCCTCTTTTCCCAAAAATCCCTCACGAAATGTGTTGTCTCCAGAGGAAGGAACAAGGCAAGATGCCCTTCCAAGGGCATTCACCCAATTATGAAAACCTTGCCCGCCTTTTTTAAGGCAAGATTTTCCATCAGTCGAACAGAGCAAATATGATTCCCCACAGAAAGCTTATTGTAAGTATATAATATTGTTATTTTTTTGTCAATTCTAAAAATATCTGAAAAGTTGATAAATCGTAAATTTTTCTGACTGAGATCATCTTTTAAGGGGAAGTTATTGGAATCTATATTCTATTTAAAGAGCTATTTCCCCCATGAATTAGCTCAGACTACATAAAATTTTTCTAAAATTCAAAACTCTTTACCGTTTATTTCCTACCCCGGCATTGCTGGGCCTAAGCGAAATTTTGCGAGGGCCGCCACTACAAGGTAACGATGACCGTCCCAAAATGGCCCTGAGGTCGAATGATTGGGAGATGAACAGAAAGATAGCCTGGAGCCGACGGGGAGAGTTGAACTCCCGACCAGCCGATTACGAATCGGCTGCTCTACCACTGAGCTACGCCGGCTCTCTAAATAGGCAGCATAAGAAGCGGTTTGGAAATCGATTTTATGTACTTCGATGGAATCGCTTTCTCCCGGTTGTCCTCGGTGGAAATGGTTACCTCCTATTTATTCGATTAAAAGATCAATTCCCGGGAACACTTAAGGAGGATAAATTCCCCGCAGTCATTTTCGCTGGGGCAACGGCCACACTCGGAGTTGTCCCCGGCATCATCCATATAAGCTACGAACTTGGCCTCGTCGCCGAAACAGGTTGGCCGATTGTCGGCCGTCGCCGTGCTTTTCCCCATCGATTCCATAAAAATAATTTTGCCACAGGCAGGGTGGACTTTTCAAGTCCCACCAATAAAAAAAGACAAAATTCCAAGGACCAAATTCCGACCCCGTCAATGGCGGGAGAAAGCAAATTCAGCTCTTCTCCTGATCCGGTGGATGGAAGGGTAACAGAAATATTCTCAGCCAAGGGGGTGTGTTCTGCCATAGCGGGACAAAATCAGCGGGAAAAACCCGGATTCCTGAGCGGTTGCTTGGGTCTCGCACCATCTGGGGAATTGTTTTTTGGGATTGGATTTGTTAAACTTCTAATGCAAAAACCCTTAAGAAAGGCCTGAATCTGAAGAATTTCTTTAACCTTTCAGGATTTAAGATCGCCCTCCTGCTGACCCTCGCGGTCTTGGGGATTTACCACCTGGACCCCTATTTCTTGAGCATTCTGGAACTAAAAACCCTCGACGCACGCTTCCTTTCCCGGGGTAAGATTCCCACCAGCAACCAGGTGGTTCTGGTAACCATCGATGAAAAATCCCTTGACGAACTTGGGCGCTGGCCCTGGACGAGAGTCCGCATGGCCCAGGTTCTGGATGCTTTGGTGAAAGCGGAGGTCAAGGTTGTGGGGTTCGATATCGTCTGGGCGGAACCGGATGAAAATTCCCAGCTCAAGGTTCTGACCGAAATTAAACAGAAGCTTACCGAATTGAAAGTGGCCAACCCGAACCTGGAACGCTACATTGCCGAAGCGCTTCAGGAGGCTGACTCCGACCGGATTTTGGCCGATTCCCTAGCCCGCTCCCAACGGGCTGTTCTCGGCTACTTCTTCCATTTTTCCCCCCGGGAGAGTTCTGGCGGGCAGGAAGGTCCGGCGAAAGAAATGCCGCCCCTCACTTCTTTCAACCTAGTCAAGTTCACCTCCGAGGAGGCGGCCCGGGTTCCCGTCTTCGAAGCGGTTCACGCCGAGGTAAACATTCCAGTCATTTCCCAGGCCGCCGAAGGAGCGGGGTACTTCAACATATTCCCCGACCCGGACGGGACGGTGCGGTGGGCCCCTCTGGTGATTAAGTATCAGGACCGATTCTACTCCTCCCTCTCCCTGGCGGTGCTGCAGAAATTTCAGGATAATTCCCCTCTGGCGCTGCGCATCGCCGAGTACGGGGTGGACCAGGTCCGCCTGGGAAAGGTGTCGATTCCAGCCAATGAAGAGGGGAGGCTGCTCATCAACTACCGGGGCCCGCAAAAGACTTTCCCTCATTACTCGGCCACCGATGTAATTCACGGACGGGTCCCGGAAAAAGCCTTCCAGGGGAAAATTGCCTTGGTGGGGGCAACGGCCATCGGCATCTATGACATGCGGGTGACCCCTTTCGAACATGTATATCCCGGGCTGGAGATCCACGCCAACGTCATCGATTCCATTCTCCAAAACCAGTTTCTCTACCGGCCAAACTGGGCCACCCTGGTGGACATCCTGGTTATCGCGGTTGTGGGGCTGATTCTCGGGGGCCTTCTCCCGCGGTTCAAGGCCCACTGGGGAGCCCTGGTGGGGGGGGCTTTATTCCTTTCGGTCCTAGCCCTGGGCCAATATCTTTTTGAGACCCAGGGAGTCTGGATGAATCTCACGTATCCATCCCTCAACCTGGTTTTCATCTACCTGGGGGTTACCGGGTACCGGTACATGACGGAGGAGAAGGAGAAAAAGAGGATCCGGGGAGCCTTCCAATATTACCTCACCGCTTCGGTGGTGGAAGAGATGCTGCGGAATCCGGACAAACTCAAATTGGGTGGCGAAAAGAAAGACCTGACCGTCCTCTTCAGCGACATCCGGGGGTTCACCTCGATATCCGAACGGATGACTCCGGATGGGCTGGTCAAGTTCCTGAACGAGTACCTAACCAAGATGACGGACGTCGTCTTCAAATATGACGGCCTCCTGGACAAGTACATCGGGGACGCGGTGATGGCCGTGTGGGGGGCGCCCCTGGATCAACCCGACCATGCCAGGCGCGCCTGTCTGACGGCCCTGGATATGCTCGACGAACTCCATCGCCTGCAGAAGAAATGGAGCGCCGAGGGGTTGCCCGTCCTGAATATCGGGATCGGCGTCAACGCCGGGCCCATGGTGGTCGGGAACATGGGGTCGGACCGGCGGTTCAACTACACGGTGATGGGAGACAGCGTGAACACCGGATCGAGGCTGGAAGGGTTAAACAAGGTGTACGGGACCAACATCATCGTGAGCCAGACGACCCTTGAGAAGGTCCAGGAGGAATTTATAGCGAGGGAACTGGACCTGGTGCGGGTGAAAGGGAAGGGACAGCCGGTGAAGATCTTCGAGCTTCTCTCTCTCGTAAAGACCGCATCCACCGACCAGCGGGCTCTGGCCGATGGCTTCCACGCCGCTCTGGCCGAATATCGGAAGAGGAACTGGGACAAGGCCCGGGAGGCGTTTCAGAAGGTATTAGCCCAGTTCCCCCACGACGGGCCGGCCAAACTATACCTGGAGCGGTCGGAGACCCTCTCCAAGAATCCCCCGCCGGCCGACTGGGACGGGGTGTACACCATGACCACCAAGTGAGGGGGAGGACGGATTCGAGCCGGCCGACGATTGCCGAGATCGGCCTGGACGCTTTGCGGTTCAATCTGAATCAGCTGCGTGGATTGACCGGGGGAAAAGTGGAGGTCCTGGCCGTATGGACCTCACCATAGTTGACGTGAGCGAGATTCCGGGTGTACAGGTGGGAGATGAAGTGGTATTACTAGAAGAGATCACCGCCGCGGAGATGGCGGGATGGATCGAAAGCATCCCCTACGAGGTCCTCTGCAGCATCGGAAAGAGGGTACCGCGGGTCTATCAGCGCAGCGAAGGGTAGTGGAGAAAAACTCTTCAAGGGTTCTCCAAGAGCCAGCATGTTCAGCCTTTTCGACATTATCGGCTTCAGAGTTCTGAGATTCCTGGCGGAATCGGGAAAGGTGATGATCTTTTCTTTTAAGACCCTCACCTGGACCTTTCGCCCCCCTTTTGATATTCGAAATTTGCTGAAGCAGATGGAAGAAGTAGGGATTAAATCCGTACCTGTCGTTCTGATTACCGGGGCTTTCACGGGGATGGTGCTGGCTCTTCAAAGCTATACGGGTTTCAAGCGTTTCAACGCCGAGGCTTTTGTCGGAACGGTCGTGGCCCTGTCCATGACCCGGGAACTCGGCCCTGTGCTCTCCGGATTAATGGTCTCCGGAAGGGTGGGCTCGGCGATGGCCGCGGAGTTGGGGACGATGCAGGTGACCGAGCAGATCGACGCTCTCTATACTCTGGCTACCAATCCCATCAAATACCTGATTGTCCCCCGGTTTCTGGCCTCGGTCATCATCATGCCCGTTCTGACCCTCTTCGCCGACCTGGTGGGAATTCTGGGGGGCTACCTGGTCAGCGTAAAACTCTTGGGAAGCAATCCGACCATCTATCTTCGCCGCACCTTCGATTATCTGGACCTGGAAGACATCTACATCGGGCTCCTGAAATCCCTGGTTTTCGGGATGATCATCGCCATCATCGGATGTTATCAGGGATTTCACACCGAGGGGGGGGCCGAGGGGGTCGGCAAGGCGACCACCAAAGCGGTGGTCATGTCTTCCCTTCTGATCCTCATCGCCAACTATTTCATCACCGCCCTGTTCATTTGAGCGAGGGATCAAGGTTGAGGATAAAAGGGGGAGGAAGGATTCGCGAAAAATCAGGCCCGCGTAACGAGGACGGAGAAAAGGAGTACCGTCGGTTGAATGGGGAGAAGAAATCCAGAGGGCAGAGTGCCCGGACTGAGCGCTGATGGCTGAAGACCCAGAGGGGGAAAAGAAATCCTGCCGCAACCCCGATGATCCCATGATCGTAGTGAAGGAGTTGTATAAATCCTTCGGCCCGAACCACGTGCTGCGCGGGGCGAACCTGGAGGTGAAGTGCGGGGAGTCCATGGTGGTCCTCGGGGGAAGCGGGACGGGCAAAAGCGTTCTCATCAAATGCATCATCGGCCTGCTCCGCCATGATCGGGGGGAGATCTACGTGGATGGGACCGAAATCTCCGACCTCGACGAGGAGGAATGGAACGAGCTGCGGAAAAAGTTCGGCATGCTCTTCCAGCGGGACGCCCTTTTCGATTCCCTGAACGTCTGGGAAAATGTGGGGTTCGGCCTGCGCCAGCATACCAAACTGCCGGACGACGAGATCAAGGCCGCGGCCGTGGAAAAACTGAAACTGGTGGGGCTGAAGAATATCGAAAATCTCATGCCCTCCGAGCTTTCCGGGGGAATGCGGAAGCGGGTTTCTCTGGCCAGGGCCATCGCCATGGAGCCCGCCATCCTGCTCTATGACGAGCCCACCACCGGCTTGGACCCCATCATGGCCAACGTGATCAATGAACTCATCGTGGAGATGCGCGAAAAGCTCGACGTCACCTCCATCGCCATCACCCACGACATGATCAGTGCCTACCGGATCGCCGACCGGATCGCCATGCTGTACAAGGGGCAGATTATCGAAGTGGGGACTCCCGGGGAGATTAAGGCCTCGCCGAACGAGATCGTTCAGCAGTTCATCCACGGGCAGGTGGAAGGGCCGATCACCCGGGGCACGGACATCGGCCGGAAACTTTAAAAGCCGGAAGGAGGGAAGGGATGAAAAGCATCGCGACGGAGACGAAAGTGGGGATCTTTGTTCTCCTGGGGATCGTCCTGTTGACCTTATTTACGGTCCGGGTGGGGCGGATCGCGATCCGGGAAGAAGGGTACCGGACCTACTCGTACGTCGAATCGGCGGCCGGCCTGGAAAAAAACTCTCCCGTGCGGATTGCGGGAGTGGAAGTCGGCAAGGTGGAAGGCATTAAGCTGGAAGGCTTGAAGGCCAAGGTCACCATGCTCCTGCCTTTCAACGTGAAGCTCCCCCTGGGATCGAAGGTTTACGTGAAATCCGCGGGCCTCCTGGGAGAGAAATACGTCGAGATTGTTCCGGGGACCGGGACCGAGATCATCAAGGCGGATGGTTTGGTCGAGGAAGGGGGCCCTTCGGCGGATGTGGACCGGGTGCTCACCCAGCTCAGCAGCGTGGGGGGAGATATCCAGCGGATCACCCGGTCGCTCAGTAATGTCCTGGGAGGAGAAGAAGGGGAACGTTCGATCAAAGAGCTGGTCACCGGAGCCAAAGAGACCATGACCAACCTGCAGCATATCACCGACTCGGTCAACCGGGGGGAGGGAACCCTGGGGAAACTGGTCAAGGATGATAAGCTCTACGCGGAAGTGAAAGATACCATGGCCAACCTGAGGGAAGTGAGCCAATCCATCGAGGAGGGAAAAGGGACGCTGGGCAAGCTGGTCAAAGACGAGGCCTTGTACGTGGAAACCAAGGCGACGATGATCGAAGCCAAGGAGACCTTGGCGAACCTGAACAAGGTCTCCAAACAGATCGAGAGCGGAGAGGGGACGCTGGGCAAGTTGGTCAAGGACGAGGCCCTGTACAACGAGACGAAGGCCACCATGAGCGAAGCGAAGGAGGCTCTGGCCAGCCTGAAGAAAGTCTCCGACCATATCGAGAAGGGGGAGGGAACCCTGGGGAAATTGGTGATGGACGACTCCCTGTTCAACGACGCCAAGGCGGCCATGACCGAGGCCAAAGAGACCATGACCAACCTGAAGAAAGTCTCCGAACAGATCGAGAAGGGGGAGGGAACCCTGGGAAAATTGGCCAAGGATGACGCCCTCTATGACGATACCAAGCGGGCGGTCAAATCGGTGCAGAAGGCGGCGGACGGAATTACCGAAGTGACGCCCGTCACCGTGTTGGGCGTTCTTCTGGGGACGGTCATTCGGTAGGGGGGGGACGGCCATCAGAGGGAAACGGAGGGTCTTCTTACATCTCATCGCGGGGCTGACCATCCTTCTTTTGGGGTCGTGGGTTTCCGGGTGCGCCACCCTGAACCCCGGCCCACGGAGGGAAAATTTCGCTCCGCTCTTCCTCTACAGCGAGGATGAAGAACGGGAGGGAAAAGGGATTGATATTCTGGGTCCCTTCTTCACTTACCGCAGGGACTCGGAGGAGAAAGATGTAGCCTTCCGGCCGCTGTTCTACTCGAAGACCAAGCCGGCTCAATACCGGCTGGATTATCTTTACCCCATGGGCAAATACGAAAGGACCGATCGGCGGGTGGAGTCCTATTTCCGGCTGATCTATTCCACCGACCGGGACCTGGAGAAAGAAAAGCCGGAGAAAAAGGAAAGGGGATTTCTCCTCGCTTTCTGGGGAGAGACGGAAAAAGGGGAGCCCTATGGAGGTTTTTTCCCCCTTTATGGGAGCCTGAAAAACCGTTTCGGGCGGGATGAAATGAACTTCTTCCTCTGGCCCATCTATTCCGATTCCCGGGAAGGAGACAATAAGACGTACACCTTCCTCTGGCCCTTCTTTTCCTACAGCGAAGGAACCGGAAGGGAGGGGTTTAAATTCTGGCCCCTGGGAGGATATGACCGGAAGGAGAACGATTACCAGAAGACCTTCTTCCTCTGGCCTTTCTTCCACTTCGAGAAGCGGTACCTGTACACCGATGATCCCACTGAGATCAACATGGTGTTCCCGCTCTACGTATCCGAGACTTCATCCCGCCGGGCCAAGCGTTCGGTGCTCTGGCCACTTTTTACGCACGTACGAGATGACGATGACCACTACACCCAGTGGGATGTCCCCTGGCCCCTCGTCCAGTGGGCCAAGGGGGATGAGAAGGAAATCTTCCGCGTTTTCCCCGTGTACGGCCGAAAATACTGGGAAAGCTACGAAAGGGGGTATATCCTCTGGCCCATCTATTGGTATGTCCACGATAAAGGGGACAACTATCGGCGAACACTCGATCGTTATCTGCTCCTGTCCAA
>Ga0187773_10000793_pt1 | contig 12724 bp, 18 predicted proteins | sample 0216_BV02_MP05_1_FD_133133 | JGI IMG/M metagenome (GOLD analysis project Ga0187773, IMG submission 133133) | Tropical peat soil microbial communities from peatlands in Department of Meta, Colombia - 0216_BV02_MP05_10_MG | ecosystem: Environmental > Terrestrial > Soil > Wetlands > Peat | place...
GCAGAGCGGAGTTGCGGGATGACGCAGCAGCGAGTCTTGTGGTATTTCGCCGATCCCATGTGTTCCTGGTGCTGGGGGTTCGCGCCGGTGATGAGCGCGATCAAGGAGAAATATTCAGACAGAATCCGGATCGCCCTGGTGCTCGGCGGTCTGCGTCCGGGCACGAATGAACCGGTCAAGCCGCAATTCCGCGACGAGATCCTGCATCACTGGCGCGACGTCCAGCGCATGACCGGGCAGACCTTCATGTTCGAGGGCGCGATGCCGGACGGATTCGTGTACGACACCGAACCGCCGTCGCGCGCGGTGATCACCGTGTCCGAATTCGATCCGGAAACGACCTTTCCCTATTTCAAATCGGCGCAGGCGGCCTTTTATGCGCGCGGGCAGGACATCACGCAGGCACACACGCTGGCCATGCTGGCGGAACCGTACGGCGTCAAGCCGCCGCAATTCCTCGAACGATTCCATTCGGAAGAAGCCAGAACCGGAACCCGCAAGCATTTCGAGATCACACGGCAGTCCGGCGTGCGCGGTTTTCCGACCGCCGTGCTGCAAAACGAATCCGGGCACCGGCTCCTGACCAACGGCTATCAGCCGTTCGAGGACCTGCGTCCGCAAATCGAGGCATGGCTGGCGCAAACGGACGCGCCGGGCACCCCAACCTGAGGTTAGCATGCATCTCGTCACATTTATCGAAGGCGGCGAGCGTCGCATCGGGCTGCACGACACGGCGCGCGGCGAGATCGTGGACCTGGCGCAAGCGGCGCCGGAACTGCCGCGCGACATGATCGCATTCATCGCGCTCGGCGAAGCGGGTCTGGCGGCGGCGCAACGCGCGCTGACGGACAAGTCGGCGCGTCTACCGCTGGCGCAGTTGCGGTTGGCAGCGCCGATTCCGCGGCCGGTCCGCAATGTATTCTGCGTCGGCAAGAACTATCGCGAGCACGCGCAGGAATTGCAGAAGGAAGGCTCGACGATTGCGGCCCGGGACGCGATTCCCGAGGTACCGATATTCTTCACCAAGGCGACATCGACGGTGATCGGCCCGGGCGATCCGATCCCGGCGTGGCTCGACCCGACGCGCTCGACCGATTACGAAGGCGAGCTTGCGGTGGTGATCGGTCCCGGCGGCCGCGGCATCGCGCGTGCCGACGCGATGCGCCATGTGTACGGCTACACCATTATTAATGACGCCACCGCGCGCGTGTTGCAGGGCCGTCACCAGCAGTGGTTCCTCGGCAAGAGTATCGACGGGTTCTGCCCGTTGGGCCCGGCGGTCGTGACCACCGACAGCGTGCCGGATCCGGGACAACTGCGGGTGCAGACACGGGTGAACGGCGAATTGCGGCAGAACGCCACGGTTTCCGGCCTTATTTTCGACATCCCGGCACTGATCGAAACCTTGTCACGCACGCTCACGCTCGAGCCGGGCGACCTCATCGCCACCGGCACACCCGCCGGCGTCGGCATGGGTTTCAAGCCGCCGAAATATCTGAAGAAGGGCGACGTGGTCGCGATCACCATCGAACCCATCGGCACGCTCGAGAATCCCGTGGCGTGACGGGAACCGCTCGATTACGGATTTTCCGCGGGTTTGCGTTCCCAGATGATCCGGCCGTCGCGCCAGACGCGGCGCACGCGGTGAAACGGCACGCGATGGTATCCGCCTTCGGCGTCGAACACCTCGAAGAGCTGCGGCGAGCCGGCCGGGAATTCGACTGCCTCGAGCGGCACCACCAGAATACGGCGCTGCAGGCGGTCGTAGTAGCCGATCTCGAACCTGCCCGCGCGGAACCGCGGATCCCAGCGGATGCGTTGCAGCAATTTATGGATAGGCATCACGGCTTCCTTGCACCGATGCGAATGATCAGCGCGCGGACCGTCTGTTGTCGCGGGGGAATCCGGACTAAAACCATCGCGGCGCGGTGCTCCTGGAATCGCGCACGGACTTGATCAACCCCGCCGTCATCGCGAGCATGCCCAGACTGAATACGCCCCAGCTGAAGGCGCCCGGCCGGTAATCGCGAAAGCCTTCGACTCCCTGGGCGAGAAGGGGAAACCCCGGTAACAGAAATGTGGCCAGCACCAGCGCCGCGCCGGCAAGGAACAATGTGCCGGAGAACGGTGTGAGGCGTACATGGGTACCCGCGATCAGTGCCCACGCGCTCCACGCGACGAAGAGCAGCGCCACGGCCACGGGTGCGATCCATGGGCTCAGCCACGGCCAAGGGATGAGGAACAGCACGTCCCACTCGAGCCAGCTCACCGGCCAGCCGAGCACGAGTTTGAGCCAGACGTAATAAAAAATATCCCACAGACCGAAGATGAATAGAAACGCCGCAAACACGCGCGTGAAATTTTTTTCCGCCAGCCAGGCGACGCACAGGATTATTATCAACGTGCCCAGTTCGCGCGCCAGCTCGACCTGCAAGGCATCCTCGGGCAGCAGCCGCAGGGGAAATATCATGAGCGGACGATCCGGATAATAGAGGGCGCGCAGGTGCACTACGACCGCCGCTTCCAGGAAAGCCATCGCGATGGCGACGATGAAGAGTAAGGACAGGGATTTGACGGCTTTATGCATCGGTCGCGGGTCGTGGCCGGGTGGCGCAGGCGGAATCAGGTTTCGGTTTCTCTCTTTTCTGCATGAGCGAACCGGAGCGGTTGACGGCAGCGGCGACAGTAATAGCGCCGGCCGCGCAGCGCATTGCGGTGGCGCCGCGTCCCCAGCGTGTGTCCGTCGGGGCAGCTGCAGTGATAACGATACGCCGCCGTCATGCCGGGCCGGACGTCGTAATCATGGCAGCGCCGCGGTTCGAGCCCGAAGACCTCGCGCATGATCGCCGCCCACTGCGCGCCGTGCGGCGCGATCGTCGGACCATGCAACCGGTGCGCGAGAAGATGACTGACTTCGTGCGGCACGGTGTTGCCCAGGAAATCCTCGATATTGCGCTCGAGCAGCGGGCGGTTGATACGGATCGCGTTGCCAGTGGTGTGCGCTACGGCGGCCGCCATCCCGCGCAGGTTGAAAGCGAGACGCGGGCGCTCGAAACGGCGCCGGAAGTGAATTTCGGCGCGACGGTAACACGCCTCGACGGCGGCGAGCAGCCGCGACTCCGGTGACACCGCGGAGACGTCATTCGCCTCGGTGTTCGCGGACACCAGTTCCAGGGTCAATTGCAAATGTGTGTCATCCATGGATCGTCGGGTCGCCTGATTGGCGGATTATGCGGGGCCGGATGCGCGCGGTCCAATCGGCGCGGCGTGCGCGCGCAACCCGTGTCCGGCCCGCCGTGACAGAGGAGAGTCTTTGGAGAATCGGCGGCGCGCTTGCAAAATTCATCCGTGCACGCGGCAGGCGCCATCGTCTGGGCGCGGATCGCGTTGTTATTTCTTGACTTTTCGCCCGGGCTCCATAAAACTCTTCGATGATTTGCGTCCCCGGAGGTTCAAAGGATTGGCCAGCACGGGTTTGCAAACCGCGATATCCACGGCGCCGCCGTCGAGGCGGGGAGGTGGCGCATTCACCACCGCGTAGCCGATCCGACGATGCCGTCGGCCCGGCTTCGGGGATGGCGTCTTTTCCGCCCCGGCGCCGCCGTTATCTTCCCCTCTAATAAATCAGTTACCAATCGCGCGTTCGCGCGCGTCCCGGCTCGTCCCGTTGTGGGCGATAGGCAAGACGCTCGCGCCGGGCGAATGCGCCGTGGCAAGCAATGGCGCGGCGGAAAATCAGCAGGAGATGCTTCGCTTCATCGAATAATACATCCAACCGAATCGCGTTTCGTTGCCGTCCGACCGCGATCGTCGGACGCGACGCGGAACGCAAAACCAGGAAGGGGCGAATTACCGCCCCTTTTCATTTCTCTCGACCGAAATCCGGAGGTGTTTTTCACATGAAGATCATAGCGATTGCCAATCAGAAGGGTGGGTGCGGCAAGACCACCACCGCGATCAATCTGGCCGCCTGTCTCGGGAAGAAGGAACGGCGCGTACTGCTGATCGACCTCGATCCCCAGGGCCACTCGTCGCTCGGTTTCGGGGTTTACGATGAACACGCGCGCGATTTGTACGACGTGTTCACTGGTGAAGTGAAACTCGAGGAGATCATCCTGCCGGGCGTCTTCCCCGGCGTGGACGTGGTACCGGCGACCATGACGCTCGCGGCCGCGGAGCATCTGCCGGTGAGCCGCGACGAACGCGACCGGTTGCTGGAGTTGCATCTGAAACCGCTTCGCAAGCGCTACGACTACGCCGTCATTGACTGTCCGCCCTCGCTCGGTCTGCTGTCGTTCAACGCGCTTGCGGTATCGGACCTGGTATTGATCCCGATCGAGATGAGCCTGTTCGGTCTCAACGGCATCGAGCACATGTACGAAACCATCGCCCTGCTGCGCGAGCGCCATGAACGCGAGATTCCCATCCGCGTGCTTCCGACGCTGATCGACAGCCGCACGCGACTGTGCCGGCAATTCCTGCACGAGGTGGCGGAGCGCTTCGCCGACGACGTCTCGCCGGTGATGGTGCAATTCACGGTGCGCCTGAAGGAAGCGGTGCGTCAGGGTAAGCCAATCGTTGCATACGATCCCAGTTCGGTCGCGGCGGTACAGTACGGCCGTCTGGCCGATGAAATCATTTCCTGCGTGCACGAAGGCGCCACCATCGCGGAGAATGGCCAGACCGAGGCACGCGTTACCAGCGTGAAACTTGCCTTCGATGACGCCCGCTCGGCGCTCGGCCGCCGGCGCGGCCAGCAGAAAGTGGTGCTGCATCTTTTCGGCTACGAGGGAAAGCGTGTTCAGCTCGCCGGCGATTTCAACGATTGGAAGCCGGATCAGGGCGTGCTCACCCGCACCGTTGACGGCGTGGTGGAAAAAACCGTGATGCTGATGCCGGGGACATACCAGTACCGTTACATTATCGATGACGTTTGGCAGGAGGATCCCTCGAATCCCGAAGTGGTGGAAAATTTCTCGGGCGGGTATAACTCGATCCTGCACGTCGTGGAGGAGCACGACGCCGTCAGCGTCTAGTCGCCCGTCGGGAAAAATTCTCGCCGCGCGCACGAAACCGGGAATTGAAAACCGGCAATCGCTGAATAAACAGGTCTGGACTTTGGACCCCGACGGCGTGACACTGGAAGCCGTCAATTCAGGATCTTGCGGCGGCGCGCCGGACCTGCCGAAAGGCGCAATGCCCCGGGTCGCGGTGTTGACCCCCATAGGCTGTTCCCTTATCTCCAGGCCGAAGGAGCGATTCATGTACAAGCGAATCCTGATTGCGGTCGACGGCAGCGACAGCGCCGATCGCGCCTTGGAGGAAGCCGTGCGCCTGGCCAAAGCGGACGCAGCGGCGCTGAAAATCGTGTTTGTCGACGGGGAGGATGAGATCAGCCGGCAGATCATGGAAGTGGCCGTGGCGAAGGCGCGCAACGCCGGACTGGTTCCGGAAAGCGGGCTGTTGGTCAAGCTTCCGACTGAGGGAATCAGCGACGTCATCTTGCAGGAAGCGGGGCGCTGGACCGCCGATCTTGTCGTGATCGGTACCCATGGGCGCCGCGGAATCGCGCATGCGCTGGTCGGCAGCGTGGCGGAAGCAGTGATCCGCACCGCGACCATACCGGTGCTAGTCGTGCGACGGTCGTGAAACAAACCGCCTTGGCCGGAAAGATATCGATCTCAGATGAATTCTTTCCTGGCCCGGGCAAACGAATGTTTCAGGTCTTCGATGGCGCTATCCATGCCGGATTTCAGTTTTTTCCAGGCCTGGACATTGACCGCTTTCACGTCACCCAGCTTCGATTCAGTGGCATCCCATTTCTTGTCGAGCGCCTTGATATCGGCGTCGAGCTTGGCCTTGGCGTCGACGCGCGCCTCCCGCGCCTTGACGCCCAGCCGGTCGATGCCGACCCTCAGCTCATCGATCTCTTTTTGCGCCTCGTGGACGTATTTGTCCCGTTCCTGTTCCGCGTAAGTCGCCGCGCTGTGCGTCGCCCGTGCCGTGTCGTGCGTCACGTCCTTCGCCGTGACATCGGCGTGCACATTTTTGCCGAAACCGGCAAGGGAGATCATCAACATCAGCGTCATTAAGAATATGAACCTAATCATGTTGAACCTCCTGGTTAGCTGTAGTTTATCCGGAGCAGGCTGCTTAAGCCGTTGAGCAGTTTGATGGTTGTTGGTCCTGAAGTTCCCATTGGTTCTGCTGTCTATCGCTTTCGACCGGATTCGATCCTAAATATCGTCCATGCGCGCGACAAGCGCCGTTCCGATCGGTCCGGTGTAAATTCGGACGGACGGCGAATTCCCCCGCCCATCCCGAGATAATCGAACGGAATCGCGTTGCGGCGTGGGTTCCTTAAATCAATTGTGGCTCCTACAATGACCGCATCCCGTCGGCCAAGTTTCCGGGGCCAACGTCAATAATTACGGGAGGATTCCTGAACATGATCGCGCTTTCGGCATTGAACGTGCGTTACGGCATTCCCGGCCAGCTCACCTTCAAGGAAGGTTCCGGCGGGATGACCGTGGGCGAGGTAACGAGTATGCATGCGGCCGCGGCGGTGACGCTGCAAGGCGCGCAGGTGATGATGTGGACGCCGCAGGGACAATCACCGGTGATCTGGCTCTCGCGTGCCGCCCGGTTCGCGCCCGGCAGGTCGATGCGCGGGCGGCGCGCCGGTATGCTGGCCGTGGTTCGGTCTGCATGCGACCGGTCCGGTCTTGCCCGCGCACGGTTTCGCCCGCACCGTGCCGTGGGAGGTGACCGAATCGCGCGCGCTTGCCGACGGCACCACCGAGATGGCGCTGGCACTGGTGGAGAACGAGCAGACGCGCGCCCAGTGGCCGCATCGTGCACGGCTTTCCCATCGCATCAGCGTCGGACACACGCTCAAGCTCGCGCTCACTGCGGTAAACACCGGCGATCACGATTTTGTCATCGGCGAGGCGCTGCACACCTATTTTGAAATCGGCGATATCGACGATATCCGCATCACCGGTCTGGAAGGCGCTGAATATCTCGACAAGGTCGGCGGGGGCAGCGCGCGACGACGTCAGGACGGGCCGGTGACCTTTGCGGCCGAGACTGACCGGATTTATCTGAATACCGAATACCGAAGCCGAATGCGTCATCGAAGACGCGCGCTTGAAGCGGCGCATCCGTATCGCCAAGAGCGGTAGTCGCTCGACCGTGGTGTGGAACCCGTGGGCGGCGAAGGCGGACAGGATGGGCGACCTGGGGCCGGACGGCTGGCGCCGGATGGTGTGCGTGGAAAGCGCCAACGCGGCCGACGACGTCGTGACGGTCAAAGCCGGTGCCACCCACACGCTGGCGGTGGAGTATCGTGTCGAAACGCCGTATCGGCGACGAAGGATGGTGCCTTGTTATTTATGAATAATGACCCTGCGCACCCGGAGCCGTCAGTGCCTCGTCCCAGGCCTGGCTGACGGGAAACAGACTGCGATAACTGCAGTAACAGCTGGTCGCCGCGAGAGGCAGGATCACGCTGCCGGCTACGAGCCAGAGAAGATTCCCGATCCAGAACGAGAGGTATGAGGCGACGCCGCCCAGAAGGATCGGCGCCAGCAGCAAAAGCGGCAGTACTACCAGCAGACCGGCGGCGTAGTGGATGCCGGTCCTGAAGCTGCGCAGGAGCGCCGGGAACAACGGTTCATCGCGCAGGAACGCGAGCGGTAGCGCGTAGATCAGGGAGGCGGCCAGACCGAAATAAAGCACGATCACGACCAGCGCCGCGGCGAGCGCGGCGAGCAGCGCACCGGGTTCGAGGTTGCTCCAGCGATTGACCCAGAGGTCGCCCGCCAGCAACTGCACGAGTATGTTGATCATGAGCGAGCCGATCATGCAGTACAGGCCCGCGGCGATGGCCGGCATCAGGCCATTCGGGTCGCGGAATATCTTGAGAAATTCCCGGGGCGATTGCTCGACGGCGGCACGGCGCAGTTCCGCCGGCAATGCGATCTTCTGCCGGCTCACGGCGTCGATGCTGAGGGTGGCATTCGCGAGCAGCATCGGCGCCAGCAGGGCGATCAGCAGGTTGCCAGCCAACGGTATCAGCGTGAGCACGCTGACCGTCAAGGCGCAGAGAAACCCCATCGGCGCGAGCAGCCAAGGGTTGCGCCGGAACAGGCGCCAGCCGCATCTTAGCCAGCGGAATCCCAGCACCGTGTGTCTCTTGAATCGTTGCAGGCGGTCCTCCCAGAGTCGGCCGTCACTTTCCGCGTCGCGGTCGAGCCGGACAGCTCAGTTAAGCTTAGGCCCGACCCGGCGCGTTTCGGTCCTCGACATCGTGCGTATATCGCGCGCGCCGTACCGCCGGTCCCCGGCGCCGGCTGAGGCGAGCGCAAACCTTGGGGTCGCGGGGCCTCTCAGCGCTGGCAACGCAGTGAGTTCTCGAGGCGGGTAATCTGGTTGTTGTTGGCCTGCTGTTGCGCGTCGCAATTGACCGTCGAGTTCTTGTTGATGCACTCGCGGATCTGTTCAAGCAGCTGGTCGATCTCCCGGTTGCAGCGGGCATTCCGGGTATGCGGGCGTCCGATCCCGAACTCTTCGGGCGTGAAGTCGCTGCGGTGCTCGGTAATAATCTCCGGTGGCGCCTCCGGCGGCGGTTTGTGACAGGCCGCCAGGCTGAGGGCCAGGAGCGTAATGGCGATCAACGGGCGCATGCGCATATTCTTGAAGTCTAGCTCAGAGCGGCTAATCCACGTAAAAAAGCGTAATTTCGAGGTTTGCGTATACCCCAGCCTTACGGCGCCGCCGCGCCCGAGCCTGTGCTACGATTTTCTGGACCATCTGGATTCGGACGATCGGGTTCTTTTTTCACGGATAACCAGCGCATGTCATCCGACGACAAGAACAAAGATGAACGTCGCCAGCACCAGCGTCGTGTCATATCGCTCGAGGGCGAATTGCTCGAACCGTCGATCGGGGTGGTGAAAATTTACACCATCGACCTGAGCGAGGGTGGTGCATTTGTGGCGCTGGCAGCCGATAAATGTCCGCCAGTTGGCACCACGATCACGCTACGCCTGCCCGGGGTCCTGTGGGGCGAGCAGATGTCGACCGTCTCCGGACGCGTCGTTCGGGTTACCGATCAAGGAATGGCAGTGCAGTTTTTCGATTTCGACGTCGGCTAGCGCGCCAGAATCGTATTTCCTCGGGGCGTAATATAAACAGAATGAAATGAATCTCCGCCGGCCGGCGGAGATTTTGCGTATTCTTTAAGATGAGGAGGTTGTGGCGGGTTTACGGCCGCGCGGGCTCCAGATGGACTGTCCCGTCAGGCCGCGGGCATTGAGCTGATCGGCGCACTGCGCTGCATAGGCCAGCACGTCCTTGCGCGAGCCGCAGCGTTGTCCGGTGATGGTCGAGCGCCCGCTGTCGAGGACGTAACGATACCATTCGCGCCCATGACCGCCCTCGGGAGCGTCGGTTTTCTCGACGCGCACGACCTTGAACGGGCGCAGCTTGGCGTCGCCCCCGTCCTTGGCGGCAGTGGAATTCTTGATTTCGGTCGTCTGTTGGGCCATGGGCAAATCTCCGTCTGGATGGCGGACAAATTACGTTAACAGCAGGAAAACAGCCTTACACCGGCCGGCGGCACTGCGCGGGGGCAACCCGAAGAAACATTGTACCACATTGATACCGTCGAGGGGACCCCGGCACGTTTCAAGGTGCGGCGGGGCCCGGTGTGCGGGCCGGCTACGGCAGCAGTTCTGCCCACGGGCTAGCCGCGGCGTCGTCGTCGAATTCCGGGTCGCACAGGAAAAGACGGTCGATCGTGACCCCGTTGATCTATATTTCTCATTTAGATGCCGGATAACCCATTCAAGGGCGCCATTCTTGCGTTGATCAGGGAATTTCCCCTCGGCCTCACCGAGTACGACCTGATTCAGCGCTTGCAGGAACGCGATGAGACTTTCGCCGTCGACGGCGAAAACGCGGATCTGGCGCTGTTCCGCAAACATTTCCTGGTGATGAACGCGCTGTATCAGCTGCAGTCCGAACTCTATGACGCCGGAATGTATCTTTCGATTTCCCCGTTAGATATCCGGCTGGAGCCGGTGCAGGCGTCGGGACTGCCGTCACCGCCGGCGGAGAACTCCGCCGCGCTGCGCGACTATTACTTGAGCTGGGATAATTTGCTGCAGACCGGCAGCGCCGATGTCGCGGCGATGTTGCGGCGTTTCCATGCGCGTTATCTGGCGCTCGACGAGCGCCAGAAGGCGATGCAGACGCTCGAGCTTCCGGCCGATGCGCGGTGGGAAACGATCAAGCAGACCTATCGACGGCTTGCGGCCCAGCACCACCCGGACAAGGGCGGCGATCCGGCGCGCTTCCGGGCGATTCGCGCGGCGTATGAAATTCTTTTGCAGTGTTATTCAATGTGAAAATAAATTCACGAGATCGTTCGGCGCTATAATTGACTATTTTACTCAATTATTGCATCATGTCGTTTCATCGAAATCGAATCAGAGGAAGTTTCATGGAAATTCCACAACGGGACGGCGACGGATATCTTCTCGACCGCGATACGTGGACGCCGGAAATCGCCCGCGCCATGGCGCAGGCCGACGGTGTTGCGCTGGACGATGTGAAATGGTCGCACGTCCTCAAAGCGCGCGAATTCTATGAGGAGTTCGGTGTCGTGCCGCCGATCCGGAAGTTCGCCAAGTACGTCGAGGTCGACCAGAAGGACATGTTCAGGCTCTGGATGACCGGCCCGATGAAGCCGATCACCAAATACGGTGGATTACCGAAACCCACCGGTTGTGTCTGACTCGCCGCGCTGATCCCGCTGAGAGCAGGACGATCATTTGATGAGGCCGGAGCGCGGCATGAGCTCCGGCCTCTTCATTTCGTAACACGGAGCGCCCATGATTGACCTTTATTATTGGACCACGCCCAATGGTCACAAGATCACAATTCTTCTCGAAGAGGCCGGATTTCTGTACACAATGAAACCGGTGAACATCTCGAAAGGCGAACAGTTCGCCGCGGTCTTCCTCAGGATATCGCCGAACAATCGCATTCCGGCGATAGTCGATCAGCAGCCGTCGGATGGCGGGGCGCCGATCAGTATTTTCGAATCCGGGGCGATTCTGCAATACCTCGCCGAGAAGGCGGGCCAGTTCCTACCTTCCGATCTGCGTCGCCGTTTCGAGGTCATGCAATGGCTATTCTGGCAGGTGGGCGGCCAGGGTCCGATGCTCGGGCAGAACCACCATTTTCTGCAGTATGCCCCGGAAAAAATCCCGTACGCGATCGAGCGTTACCGCAAGGAGGCCGAGCGGCTCTACAGCGTGCTCGACCGGCGGCTGGCGGAGCGAGAATTCATCGTGGATGACTATTCCATCGCCGACATCGCGGCTTATCCATGGACGGTGCCGCACGACAAACAGGGTATCCGGCTGGAGGATTTTCCCAACGTGAAACGCTGGTTCCATGCGGTGGGCGCGCGCCCCGCGGTAATTCGTGCGTACGAGATCGCCCGCGGGGTGAACAAGGCGAAAACCGTTACCGAAGAATCGAAATCCATTCTGTTCGGCCAGGGGCGGCAAGTGCCGCGCTGACAAAAAAGCCGCGTGTCTTTACATGAAGGCACGCGGCCCAGATTATCCGACGCCCTACCTGCCGAGTTTCTTCTTGATTGCGTCGATGACCGCTTCGCTCGAAATGGCGCTGACCGTGAGCAGCAGGCCTTCCTTTTGGTAAAAGCCGATGAGCGGGGCGGTTTTCTTATTGTAGGTATCGAGCCGGTAGCTGATGGCCGCTTCAGTCTCGTCCTCGCGCTGCACCACCGGACTGCCGCACTTGTCGCAGATGCCTTCCTTTTTCGGCGGCATGCTCTTGACGTTGTAGATCGCCTGGCACTTGGGATTGGAGCAGGTGCGGCGGGTGGTCAGGCGGTCGAGGATTACATTGCGCGGCACGTCGATATTGACCGCCATGTCGAGCTTGATGCCGAGCTTGCCGAGCAGCACCTTCAGCGCCTCGGCTTGGGGAATGGTGCGCGGAAAACCGTCGAGCAGGAAACCCTTTTTGCAGTCGGGTTCCTGCAGGCGTTTTTCCATGATGCCCATGATGAGGTCATCCGGCACCAGGTCTCCGCGGTCCATGAACGCCTTGGCCTGTTTGCCGAGATCGGAGCCGGCCTGCACCGCTCCGCGCAGTATGTCGCCGGTGGAAATCTGCACCGAGCCGTCGAGTTTGGTGAGCAGCTTGGCAACCGTGCCCTTGCCGGCGCCTGGCGCGCCCAAAAGAATCAATTTCATGGATTTTCCCTTTTAGCGATAAGTCAAATGAAAGAACCGCGGCGTCCGACCCCTCAGCAGGCGCGACCCGAAATGAAAGTGGCGCATTTTGCCCGTCGTGGCCGGCAACATCAACCGGAAAAAAGCGGCTGACGCGGCTGGCTGGGTAATTCGATATAAAAGGAATGGTTCGACCCGTGACCAGCGGGGATGATCGGAGACCTGTACCAGGCGTATTTCATGAGGAAAATTGGCAAAATCATCTACTCGTTGTGGCTGGGCGTGGCAGTGTTGGCCCCATTATGTTCCGCCGCCGAGGAGGTTGAAATGAATGTCGGTAGTCCGGCCCCGGATTTTTCATTGCCGGACCAGCAAGGACGGACGTGCAGCCTGTCGGCCTTTCGCGGCCAGTGGGTGGTGCTGTATTTCTATCCCAAGGACGATACCCC
>Ga0187773_10000794_pt1 | contig 12714 bp, 12 predicted proteins | sample 0216_BV02_MP05_1_FD_133133 | JGI IMG/M metagenome (GOLD analysis project Ga0187773, IMG submission 133133) | Tropical peat soil microbial communities from peatlands in Department of Meta, Colombia - 0216_BV02_MP05_10_MG | ecosystem: Environmental > Terrestrial > Soil > Wetlands > Peat | place...
CAGCTCTTCAACATCCAATCCGTGCCGCAGGCCGGCGCGCCGCAGCGTCACGCCGAGCACCAGCAACACGAAGCCAAGGAAGCCGCCATGAGCGAGACCATCTCGATCGAGGATTTCAACAAGCTCGACCTGCGCATCGCGAGAATCGTCAAGGCGGAGCACGTGGACGGCGCCGACAAGCTCCTCAGGCTCACGCTCGATATCGGCGGCGCGACGCGCACCGTGTTCGCCGGCATCAAGTCCGCCTACGACCCCGCGAAGCTCGAAGGCCGGCTCACGGTGATGGTGGCCAATCTCGCGCCGCGCAAGATGAAGTTTGGCGTTTCCGAAGGCATGGTGCTCGCGGCAAGCGGCGACGGACCGGGTCTCTACCTGCTCTCGCCCGACGGCGGCGCCGAAGCCGGGATGAAGGTGAAGTGAGCGGCCTACACGCAGCCGCCTCGCCTCTCGGCGGCTCGCTCCTCGTCGCTGCCGCCTGGCTCGCGATCGCCGCGCTCGGCCTCGTTCCCGCCGGCAAGGCGGCGTTCGCAAGGCGCATCGCCTTCCCTGTAGGGGCGCTCGCAGGGCTTGCGCTCGCGGCATTCGGCCTGCAGGCGGTGTGGCTGCCGGCGCAGACGCTGACGCTGCCGCTCGGACTCCCCGACCTGCCGTTTCACCTGCGCATCGATTCGCTTGCCGGGTTCTTCCTGATGCTGCTCGGCTCGGTGTCGACCGGCATCTCGGTGTATGCGGCCGGCTATTTCCGCGAAGAGGCGCCGGGCCGCCTCGGCCTGATCTGCCTCCAATACCACGTGTTTCTCGCGAGCATGACCCTCGTCCTGCTCGCGGACGACGCTTACCTCTTCATGGTGGCCTGGGAGACGATGGCGCTCTCGTCCTACTTCCTCGTGATCACCGACCACAAGGTCCCGGCGATTCGCAGTGCAGGCTTTCTCTACCTGCTGATCGCCCACATCGGCGCGATCGCGATCCTGCTCTGCTTCGGCGTGCTGCACGGGGGCCGCGGCGATTACAGCTTCGCGGCGCTGCGGGCCGCGGAGCTTTCGCCGATGTGGGCGACGGTCGCGTTTCTGCTCGCGTTCTTCGGCTTCGGCGCGAAAGCCGGAATGATCCCGCTGCATGCCTGGCTACCCGAGGCGCATCCGGCTGCGCCCTCCCCCGTCTCGGCTCTCATGAGCGGCATCATGCTGAAGACCGCCATCTACGGCATGGTGAGGGTGATTTACGACTTGATCGGCAACGTGCGCTGGGAATGGGGCATCGTGGTGCTGATCATCGGCGCGGGCACCACCCTCTTCGGCGTGCTCTATGCGCTGATGCAGCATGACCTCAAGCGCCTCCTCGCCTATCACTCGGTGGAAAACATCGGCATCATCCTGCTCGGCCTCGGCATGTCGATGGTGTTCATCGGCTTCGGCCATACCGCCGCCGGCGTCCTCGGACTGATCGCCGCGCTGTATCACACGCTCAACCACGCGGTATTCAAGGGGCTGTTGTTCCTCGGCGCGGGCTCGATCCTGCACTCAACTGGCCTGCGCAACCTGAACGACATGGGCGGGCTCATCCGCCGCATGCCCCAGACCGCGCTCTATTTCCTGATCGGCGCGCTCGCCATCTCGGCGCTCCCTCCGCTGAACGGATTCGTGTCCGAGTGGCTCACCTTCCAGACAGCGCTGCAAGCCCCGATCCTCGCGAACAGCGTGGTGCGGAGCCTGCTGCCTCTGTTCGCGGCGACTCTCGCGCTCGCGGGCGCGCTCACGGCGATGTGCTTCGTCAAGGTCTTCGGCATCGCCTTTCTCGGCCAGCCGCGAGAGCCCGCGCACCGCGCGGGCGTTGCGCATTCCGGCGACGCGGGCGGGATGGAACGCTACGGCATGGCCTGGCTCGCAGCGGGGTGCCTCGTGCTCGGGCTCTTCCCGAGTTCGTTTCTGCTGATGCTGAACCGTGTCGGCGTCTCGCTCACCGGGCACGCTCTCTCCGGCGAATCGCTGAGCGGCTCGGGCTGGCTGTGGCTCGTGCCTACCGCGCCGGAGCAGGCAAGCTACTCGCCCGTGATCTTCCTCGCCGTGATCGTGGCCGTGACGCTGCTCGCGTTCCTGCTCGTGCGGCGCTTCTACCACGGCCGGATACGCCTGGCCGCTCCCTGGGACTGCGGCTTTCCCGAGCAGACCTCGCGCATGCAGGACACCGCCGACGCCTTCGGCCAGCCGATCCGCCACGTTTTCGGGCCGCTCTACCTCATGAAGCGGGACCTGCCCGGACCCGGCGACGCGGCGCCGAGGTATTTCCTCAAGATCGAGGACCGCCACTGGTACTGGCTGTACCTTCCGGTCGCCCGGGCCGCCGAGTTCGTCTCGACGAAGATCGCGCTGCTTCAGCAGGGAAGGATCAGCATCTACCTGCTCTACAGCTTTCTCACGTTGATCGCGCTGCTCGTATTCGTGCGATGAGCAACTGGCCCGGAATAGCCTTTCAGGTGCTGCAGTCGGTGTTCGTCGTGCTCGCCGCGCCGCTCCTCCTCGGCTGGGTCAACCAGTGCCGCGCCTGGCTGCAGAACCGCTCGGCACCCAGCCTGCTGCTGCCCTACTGGACGCTCGCGAAGCTGTTCCACAAGGACGCCGTGATTGCGCGCGACGCTTCCCCCTTGTTCCGCCTGACGCCCTACGTGCTGTTCGGCTGCATGTGGCTGGCGGCGGGCATCGTGCCGGTGCTCGCCACCAGCCTGCCGTTCGCCCCGGCCGCCGACATCATCGCGCTGGTGGGCGTATTCGCGCTGGCGCGCGTGTTCGCCGCGCTCGCCGCCATGGATATCGGCACCTCCTTTGGGGGTCTCGGTGCGCGGCGCGAAATGCTGATCGGCTTCCTCGCCGAGCCGGCGATGCTGATGACGCTGTTCACCGCCGCGTTCATTTCCGGCTCTACCCAGCTCACCACCATCGTCGATACGCTAGCTCACCGCGACTTCGCCATCTATCCCAGCCTTGCCTTCGCGGCGGTCGCCTTCCTCATGGTCCTGCTCGCCGAGAACGCCCGGATTCCGATCGACAATCCGACCACGCACCTGGAGCTCACCATGGTGCACGAAGCCCTGATCCTCGAGTACTCGGCGCGGCATCTCGCGCTGATCGAATGGGCGGTCGCGATCAAGCTGTTTGCCTACATGACAATCGGAATCGCGCTCTTTGCCCCATGGGGCATCGCCGACGCCGGCGATTGGGGGGACCTCCCGCTCGCGTTCACTGCCCTCGCGATCAAGCTCGCATTCGCCGGTGCAGGCCTCGCGCTGATCGAGACGGTGCTGGCGAAGCTGCGCCTGTTTCTTGCACCCGAATTCTTGTCCAGCGCATTTCTGCTCGCGGTGCTGGGCATGCTCACGCACTTCCTGGTTCAGGGCTGAGCGAATGCCGATCCTCGCCCAGCTCGTCAACCTGCTCGCGGCATTCTTGCTGCTGCTCGCGTTCGCGATGTTGTCGCAAAGGCGCGTCCTCACGCTGATCAAGCTGTTCGCGTGGCAAGGCGCGGCGCTTGCGCTGTCGACCGGAATCGTCGCCTGGTCCACCGGCCAGACACACCTTTACTGGTCGGCACTGCTGACAGTGCTGCTCAAGGTGATATTCATTCCATGGGTACTGCACCGGCTGATCGACCGCCTGTACGTGCGCTGGGACATCGAGACCCTGATCAACATTCCGACTACGATGCTGATCGGCATCGGGCTGGCGATCTTCGCCTTCGCGCTGGCGACGCCGATCTCGCAGATGGCGAGCACGCTCACCCGCTCCACGCTCGGCATCGCGCTCGCGAGCGTGCTGCTCTCCTTCCTGATGATGATCGTGCGCAGAAAAGCCGTTCCGCAGGTGATCGGCTTCCTGGCGATGGAGAACGGGCTGTTCTTTGCCGCCACAAGCGCCACCTACGGCATGCCGCTGGTGGTTGAGCTGGGCGTCGCGCTCGACGTGCTGGTCGGGACTTTCATCTTCGGAATATTCTTCTTCCATATCCGCGAGCAGTTTGACAGCCTCGACATCCGGCATATGGAAAAGCTGAAGGAGGACTAGAGTGGAAGTCACACTGGTCCTCGGCGTCCCGCTTGTAGGCGGCATCCTGCTCGCGCTATCCGGGCACAAGCGCTGGGCACCGGAGCTGAACGCGCTGATGAGCTTCGTAACCCTCTCCGCCGCGGCGCTGCTCACGGCCAGAGTCATCACCCATGGACCGATGACCGCGCTCGAGGAGCAGTTCTTCGTCGATCCGTTCAACGTGTTCCTGGTAGCGCTTACCGCATTCGTTGCGTTCACCACTGCCCTGTTTTCGCGGCCTTACATGCGCATCGAGGAGCATCACGGCAGGGTCAACTCCGCGCGGCTGCGCCTCTATCACAGCATGTACCAGCTGTTCACCTTCATGATGCTGCTGTGCCTGCTTTCCAACAACGTCGGCATCCTATGGGTGGCGATGGAGGGCGCGACCCTCACCACCGTGCTGCTGGTGAGCCTGTACCGCACGCCGGCAAGCCTGGAGGCCGCGTGGAAGTACTTCATTCTTTGCTCGGTGGGCATCGCACAGGCCCTGTTCGGCACGATCCTCCTGTACTTCGCGGCGGAGAAAGTGCTCGGCCCAGGCGGAACCTCGCTGCTCTGGACGCACCTGCACGAGGTGCGCGGCCAGCTCGAGCCGACCGTGCTTTCGCTAGCGTTCGTTTTCCTGCTGGTGGGCTTCGGCACCAAGGTGGGCCTGGTGCCCCTCCACAACTGGCTGCCCGACGCGCACGCGGAAGGCCCGACTCCGATCTCGGCGGTGCTCTCGGGCTTGCTCCTCAACGTCGCGCTCTACGCGGTGGTGCGCAGCAAGGTGCTGGTCGACGGCGCACTCGGGCACAACTTCTCCGGCAGTCTGATGATGGGCTTCGGGCTGCTCTCGGTCGTCGTCGCGGCGTTCTTTCTGTCCCGGCAGCGCGACATCAAGCGCATGTTCGCGTACTCGTCGGTCGAGCACATGGGCATCATGACATTTGCCTTCGGCATGGGCGGGCCGGTGGCGGCGTTCGCAGGCCTGTTGCACATGACGGTGCATTCGCTCACCAAGAGTGCGATCTTCTTCACTGTCGGCCACGCCTCGCAGAAAACCAGCACGCAGAACATGGCGGACATCCGCGGCCTCATCGAGCAAAGCCCTGCCATCGGTTGGGGCCTGGTGATCGGCAGCCTCGCGATCCTCGGCATGCCGCCCTTCGGGGTGTTCACGAGCGAATTCATGGTGCTCACCACGGCGATGCACGAGCACCCCTGGGCGACGCCGTTCCTGCTGGTGGCGCTCGGCGTGGCATTCGCCGCGATCTTCGGCAAGGTGCAGCCGATGGCGTTCGGCGAGACCAATGCGCGCCGGCTGCCGCACGCCCCGGCGCCCATTCCGGTTTTTGTCCACCTGGGTATCGTGTTGATGCTCGGACTCTACATTCCGCCTTACCTGGTCGCGTGGTATCGCCAGGCTGCGGCCCTGATCGGATGAGAGCCTTCCCGTGAAACTGGAAGAACTTGCTATCGAAGTCGAGCCGATCGACGGCGCGATGCCCGCGTTCGTCGCCTCGGTTCCCGCGGTTGAGCTGCACGGCCTCTGCGAGCAGGCCCGGGCACGGAAGGCTCGCCTGGTGGCGCTGTGGGGTAGCGACCGCACGCAGCGCGACGGCGGTTACGCGCTGCACCTTGCGATCGCGTTCCCCTCGGGCCTGCTTTGGCTCGACGTGCCGCTTTCACCCGCAGACCCTAGCTATCCCGGCATTGCCGACATCTTTCCGGGCGCGAACCGCATGCAGCGCGCGACCGCCGACCTGCTCGGCATCGTCCCTTCCGCGGACGCCGACCGGCGCAAGTGGCTGCGGCACGGCGCCTGGCCCGAGGGCGCGTTCCCGCTGCGAAAGGATTTCGACGCCGCCGCCCGCTTCCCTGCGGGCGAGGACCGCTATCCGTTCGTCAAAGTCGAAGGCGAGGGCGTGCACGAGATCCCGGTCGGTCCGGTGCATGCCGGCACGATCGAGCCGGGGCACTTCCGCTTCTCGATTGTCGGCGAGAAGATCCTGCGCCTGGAAGAGCGGCTCGGCTATAAGCACAAAGGCATCGAAAAGCGCTTCGAGCAAATGACGCTCGAGGAGGGCGCAAAGCTCGCCGGCCGGGTTTCCGGAGATTCCACGGTCGCCTACGCCTGGGCTTACTCGATGGCCGTTGAAGGCGCGACCGGGACCGCGCCGCCGAGCCGGGCAATCGCGCTGCGCGGCGTCCTGCTCGAGCTGGAGCGCATCGCCAACCACCTTGGCGATCTCGGCTATCTCGGCAACGACGTCGCGCTTTCGTTCGGGTTCTTCCAGTTCTGGCGGTTGAAGGAAGATCTGCTCCGCACGCTGGCGCGGATTTTCGGGCACCGCTACCTGATGGACACGATCGTTCCGGGAGGCGTCGCCCGCGACCTGCCGCGGCCCGAAGGCGAGGCGCTGCTGGAACGGCTGGAACAAATCGGGCGCGAGACGGCGACGCTCAAGTCGATCTACGACGAGCACGCGGGCGCGCAGGACCGGTTCATCATGACCGGACAGGTCCTCCCGGAACTCGCCGAGCGGATGGGCCTCGCCGGATTCGCCGGCCGCGCGAGCGGCATCGCGCGAGATCTGCGCGTCGATTACCCGATTCCCCCGTACCAGCAGCTCGATCCGCGAATGGCTTCCCACACGCGCGGGGACGTCGCCGCGCGCGTCGCGGTGCGCTTCGACGAACTGTCCGAATCGATAAGGCTGGTGCAGGCACTCGTCACGCAGCTCCCGCCCGGCGAGATCCTGGCCCCTCCCGCGGCGGCCCGACCTGGAGCGCGCGGCATTGGCTGGGTCGAGGGCTGGCGCGGCGAGGTGCTGGTCGCGCTCGACGTCGCTGGCGGAAACCGCATTTATCGGCTGCACCCGCACGACCCGTCTTGGCAGAACTGGCCGCTGCTCGAATACGCGGTGCACGGCAACATCGTTCCGGACTTCCCGCTCATCAACAAGTCGTTCAATCTCTCCTACAGCGGGGGGGACCTATGAAGCCAAACCTACCATGCGCTGCGGCGCAGAAGCAGCCTGCGCCGCACCGCGAGATGTCAAGGAAGGCGCCGTGTATCAACTGCTGAAGCAGATCGTGAAGACCGGGATCGTCACCGAGCCGGCGCCGCTCCCGGACGCTGCGCTGCGCGAGCTGGAGCAGCGTCTGGGCGAGGTCATCCTCGGGCACTTCGGCCGTGCACTGGCGATCCGCCACGTGGACGCGGGCTCCTGCAACGGCTGTGAGCTTGAGATTCACGCGCTGAACAGCCCCTACTACAACCTCGAGCGCCTCGGCATCAAGTTCGTGGCGAGCCCGCGCCACGCCGACCTCCTGCTCGTCACGGGCCCGGTGTCGCGGAACATGGAAACGGCGCTGAAGCGCACCTGGGAGGCAACGCCCGATCCGAAGCTTGTGGTCGCCATCGGCGACTGCGGCTGCTCGGGCGGAGTCTTCGGCGAGAGCTACGCCAGCTGCGGCCGCGTCTCCAACGTGATTCCGGTGGACGTCGCCGTTCCGGGATGTCCGCCGTCACCGGTCGCACTCATGCAAGGCATTCTCACCGCGATCAGCCCGGGCAGGCGGGCCTGAGAGCCGTGGAGCTTTCGCTCGCCTTCATCGGCTGGTTCTTCACGCTTGCCTCCGCCGGCGCGCTGGTCCTCTCGGCGGCGCTCATCGGAACGCTGCTCAAATCGGGCGATCTGTCGCGTCGTTACCTCAGCTACAGCTTCTGGAACGACCTCGTGCTCGGCGCGATCTGGGTGCTGGGACTGGCGGGCGGCATCGGCGTGATCCGCCTTCAGCCCTGGGGACGATATCTGCTGGAGCTTTTCTGCTGGGCGCTCATCGTGCTGGCGCCGCTCTCCGCGGCCACGCGACTGTACGCGCTCAAGCGGCCCGAGCCGAACGCACCGCCGACGAACTGGCTGGGCGCGATCGCCGGGGTGACGCTGGTCGTGCTTCCGCTTGTCGCGATTTGCGCGGCCACCATCGTGACCCTGCGCAGCCCGGAGGCGATGAAGGCGTTTTCGTGAAACGACCGGCCGCGCGACAAGTTTACGCGGCCTGGGCTTGCGCCCGGTTTCCACGTCCCCAGGGCATTCTGGCGGCGACCGGCTTTTGGGGCTTCAGGTAGCGCGGCAAGCACCGCCGCGTCTTGCGCAGTATATGATTTGGTTCTGACATGGCAAAGCGCCTGATCATCGTGGGCCGCGTGCAGGGCGTCGGTTTCCGCTATTCGATGATCGAAGAGGCGCAACGGCTCGGCGTCACCGGCTGGGTGCGGAACCGCCGCAACGGCACCGTGGAGGCCGTGGTGGATGGCGCGCCGGATGCGGTCGACGCCGTGCTGGCCTGGGCGCGATCAGGGCCTCGAGGCGCACGCGTCACCGACGTTCAGGTCAGCGAAGTTCCGGACAATTTTGAGCGATTCGAGTTGTGGCCCACTGAGTAGCTCACCGGCCGCGCTCGCACGCTGCCTGTTCCCGCTGGCAGTCTTCCTGGCAGGCCTGCGCAGCGGGCGCCTCGGTGCTCGTGCGCCGGCATGACTTCATGCAGGCGCTGAACGCGCTCGCGCAGCTCGGCGGCTCGTCGGCCCCCGAGATGCCCTGGTAAGCGTAGTACGCCACCGCAACGGCGATCGCGATGACGATCAGCATTCCGAACCAGCCGAGACCCCGCTGCGAATGCTTGGCGGCGGTCACTTGGCAACAGCGTTGGCGCCGGCCGCGCCTACGGCCATGTACAGTCCCGGCGCGAAGATGACGCGGTTCAGGTCGGACGAGCCCGCGGTCGTCGTGAGCCAGGTGGTCCCATCATCGCTGTACGCCACGGCCCCACCCTGCCCGACCGCGAGGAAGCGCGAGCCAAACACGACGCTCCGCAGGCTCGACGCGGGCGGCGGGGAAACCGGCGTCCAGGTCACCGCATCCGTGCTGGTGACGATGGATCCGTCGCCGACGGCCACGTAGCGGGAGCCCGCCGCGAGGCTCAACCCGAAAGCAACGCCGCGGAGTGCGCTGCTGGTTCCCGAAACCTGCGTGGTCCAGTTGGAACCATCCGGGCTTGTCAGCAGCGTGCCATTCGCCCCGACCGCGACGAAGCCACTGGGGAGAAAGGCGACGCCAAATAGGTCCTGGGTCGTGGGGGATACGGGTGTATTCCATGTGACAAGATCCGTGCTCCAGAATATGCGGCCCCCGCTGCCCACCGCCACATACACCGGAATCCCGGATACGGTTCCCAAGGCGATGCCATTCATGCCGGCACCGCCGGCCGGGACGGTGCCCGCAAGGGTCCATGTGAATCCATCGGCGCCGGTCAATACCGACCCGTCCGCGGCCAGCACCACGAACTGAGCACCGGTGAAAATAATCGCGTTGAGATTCTGGTTGACAGGGGCGGGAATCGATGTCGTCTGTGACAGCCACCACACGCTCGGGGCCGGAAGCCACTCGACGACACCCGGCGGGCCGGGCGGAGTGGGGTTCGCATAGCTGTAGAGTCCCGTGAAGATGCTGGCCCCATCCCCGACCGCGACCAAGCGGGCGCCGCTGAAAGCGATGCCGTTGAGGTTCTGCGTGGCCCCGCCCAGTGGCGTGCCCGATGTGTCCCAGCTCGCGCCGGCAAGCTGCGGGGTCGCCGTCATCACCGGCGTGCTTGGCCCGGCCGGACTGTCCTTGTACGTAGCGTTCATCACGAACGCGTACTCAGTTCCGTTCGACAGATTGAAGATGACCCGCGGGTTCTGCGCGTTCCTGATCAAGGGCACGCCCGAACCCGCAGGCGTCACCGTGCTGCCGGCCTGATAGAAAATCCAGTACATCAGATTCGGATCCGGAACCTGATTCCATTGAACCAGAACCAAGCCGTCCCCGGGCGTGGCCGTCATTCCGGCCGGCGCGTCCCCGGGTGAGTCGGCCGCGCGCTGGCAGCCCGCCAGAACAAGCATTGAGGCGACGATCAGGATGCGCAGCCCTTGGATCACCAGGAAATTTCTCTGTTGAACGATGCGCGCGACTGTAGTGGAAGCCACTGCCCCCGAGTGTAACAAACGGTAAGGCCCTCCTGAAACGGCGGCGGCGTGGACGAGCGCGACCCGCTCACGTCGTCCCGCGCAGCGCTCGCTCCTCCCCGCGAAGGCCGTCGAGAATCGCCAGGGTGCGCACCATGGAGAATTCCCGGGCCGGCCGGTCGAACGCCTTGGCGTTGCCCGGCATCATATAGCCGTGCAGCACGCCTGGAAAAACGTGCAGTTCGAGATTCTTCAAGCGAGACGCGGCACCGCGATAGGCATCGAGCACTCCGGCGGGCGCCTGATTGTCCTGATCGCCCCAGATGAGGCACACGGGCAGCGAAAGCCCTTCCAGCTCGCCGATGAAATCCAGCATCTGCGAGGCGTGGCAGGCGATGCCGGCATCGTAGCCTAGGCGTTTCGGCCCCAGGATCGCGTAGGGTCCGCCATAGCAGAAGCCCATCACGGCGGCGCGCCCGTTGCACTGAGGATCCCTGCGCAGCTCGGCGAGCGTGTCGGCGAGGTCGGCCTCGCCCGTCCTGATCTTCTCGAGTCGCGGCTGCGCGCGCTGTGCGCTGCGGCTGTCGTCGCGCGAAAGGGGCCCGGGAACCGAGCGCCAGAAAAGGTCGGGCGCGGCGGCGATGAAGCCCCGCGAGGCGAATTCGTCGGCAAGGGAGCGGATATCGGCATCCACGCCGTGCACTGCCGAGGCGAGCACCACCGCCGGGGCCTTTCCGCGCACGGAGGGCGATGCCAGATAGCAGTCAAAGTCCCCGCCGCCGCTTGCGCGTATCCTGAAATTCCTGCCGGGCATGCCGCCTCCTTGGATTTCGACGGGCCACACCGTAACCCGAGAGGAGCTCCTTGTCCAACCCCGAGGTTTGCTCCTCGGGAGTGAACTGAACTAACATCGCATTTTCGCCCCGCTATGTGGATTTCACAATGTGACATTCACAATAGCGTGCAGCGTTCCTGGTCTCGCCGAAAGGAGGAATGGATTCATGAGCAAGCCATTGAGGATTCTCATCTTGGGCGCGTCGTACGGCTCGCTCCTCGGAACCAAGCTCGCCCTTGCGGGGCATTCCACGCATCTCGTCTGCCTACCCGCCGAGGCGGACCTGATCAACAAGGAAGGCGCCATCGTGCGCATGCCGGTCAAGGGCCGCGAAGGGCTGGTGGAGATCAATTCGAAGAAGCTGCCCGGGAAGATCTCCGCGGGCGGAACCGCGGGCGTGAATCCGTCCGACTACGATCTGGTTGCGCTCGCCATGCAGGAGCCGCAGTACCGCTCGCCGGGGGTGCGCGAGCTGCTCGCCGCGGTCGCAAGAGCGAGGGTTCCCTGCATGTCCATCATGAACATGCCGCCGCTTCCGTATCTCAAGCGCATCCCGGGGCTGGATGTCGACGCCTGCAGAAGCTGCTATACCGATGCAAGCGTCTGGGACAGCTTCGATCCGAAACTCGTGACGCTGTGCAGTCCGGACCCGCAGGCCTTCCGCCCGCCGGAAGAGAAGGTCAACGTCCTCCAGGTCCGCCTTCCGACCAACTTCAAGTCGGCGCGCTTCGACTCCGAGGCGCACACGGCCGTTCTGCGGCGCCTGGAGACGGACATCGAGGCATCCCGCTTCGACACCGGGTCCGGAAAGATCGAGCTGCCCGTAAAGCTGAAGGTGCACGACTCGATATTCGTGCCCCTCGCCAAATGGGCCATGCTCGTCGCCGGGAACTACCGCTGCGTGCTGAAGGACAGCGTGCGTCCGATCAAGGACGCGGTGCACGGTGACCTTGCCGCCTCGCGCGCTGTATACGGTTGGGTGGTCAAGGTGTGCGTCGCCTTGGGTGCGAGCGAGGGGGATCTTGTCCCCTTCGAAAAATACGCAAACGCCGCGCTCTCGCTCGGCAGCCCGTCCTCCGCGGCGCGCGCACTCGCCAACGGTGCGCCCAATATCGAGCGGGTGGACCGGCTCGTGCAAACGATCGCCGCACAGAAAGGCATGCGGCTGGATGTCGTCGATCAGACCGTAGCGCTGGTGGACGGCTGGCTCGAGAGGAACCGCAAGAAGGCGGCCTGAAGTTCCAGGCCCTGCGGTTCCCGGCCGCTACGTCAGGGGATGTGAGCTAAGCAGGGGCACGACGAGAGCGGGCAGTCGCGCCAGCTGAAGATGGACATCGAAAAAGTAGTACTGAAGGTAGGCCAGCACCAAGGCGAGCAGCATGAACGCCTGCCTTGCGATCAGCCTCCAGTCGGGGGCGCCCTTCGCGACGAACTCACGCGCCAGGAAACCGCCGATGAGCCGGTGAACTGCTCTGCGCTGCGTCCTTTCTGCCGGCTTCCGGCCACCGCCGGCCAATGGGCCGGTTGATCCCTCCGGGACGAATTCCGACTCCCTGCGCTCCAGTTCCGTGCGACCCAGTTCCGCAAGGGCCGCCCGCGCGTGGCGGCAGTGGGCGCGCGCCCTTTCTATGTTCGCGTTGACCTCGGCAGTGCCGGTATCCAGCCTGGCACGAGCCTCGACCGCCTCGGCAAGCTGGACCTCCGCTTCTGCGAGCGCGAGCTCGAGCTCTTCCCGATGATCCAAGTCCTTCCCTCCGTGTGGCGCCGGCCCCACCGTAATCGCAAAGCTTAGCCCAGAAGTA
>Ga0187773_10000795_pt1 | contig 12702 bp, 13 predicted proteins | sample 0216_BV02_MP05_1_FD_133133 | JGI IMG/M metagenome (GOLD analysis project Ga0187773, IMG submission 133133) | Tropical peat soil microbial communities from peatlands in Department of Meta, Colombia - 0216_BV02_MP05_10_MG | ecosystem: Environmental > Terrestrial > Soil > Wetlands > Peat | place...
CATGTATGCGGGGCGGATCGTGGAGTCAGCCGGGGTGGGGGAGGTCTTCCGCTCTCCGCTCCATCCCTATACCCGCGGCCTATTTCAGTCCATCCCGCGGATCGGGCGCAGGGTAGACACCCTTCCGGAGATTCCGGGGAGTGTTCCCAATCTCCTGAACCTCCCCGAAGGATGCAAGTTCGCCAACCGCTGCCCGGAGGTGATGGGCCGCTGCCGCATGGAGGAACCTCATCTTTTTGAGCCGGGACGGGACCATTTCAGCCGGTGCTGGTTGAACGAATGCGGAATTGGGAATGCGCCCTGATCCAAGTAGGGATCAAGGCTGCCTTAAACCCAACGTGGTCCATGGCGGAATTCGGGAAAACCATTCTTTTGTAACATTGAGGTGGGGTGGTTCGCGAACCGACCCTGCAGGCGGACGCATCTATTGGACATAAACGGCGAGACAATTCTAAAAGTTGAAGGCTTAAAAAAGTTCTTTCCCATTCGCCGAGGTGTCCTCTCCAGCGTTGTCGGTCACGTCCGGGCGGTGGACGGCGTGGACCTTGAAATCAAGGGGGGGGAAGCCCTGGGGCTGGTTGGAGAAAGCGGCTGCGGCAAGACCACCATCGGCAAAACCCTCATCCGCCTCTACCAGGCCGATGCCGGCCGGGCAGTCTATGACGGCCTTGATGTTTTTGCCCTTAAGAAGCAGGAACTCAAGGAGCTTTGGAAGCGCATGCAGATCATCTTCCAGGACCCCTACAGCTCCCTCAACCCCAGGATGACGATTCAAAGGATCGTGGGTGAGCCGCTGAGACGGTTCCATCTCGTTCCCGCCAGCCGGATCAAGGAGGTGGTCGCGGAAATCATCGCCAGGATCGGGCTGAATACGGACCATCTGGAACGGTATCCCCACGAATTCAGCGGGGGCCAGCGCCAGAGAATCGGCATCGCCCGGGCTCTGGTGGGACGCATGGTCACGGATTATCCCAAGATGATCATCTGCGACGAGCCGGTATCCGCCCTGGATGTGTCCATCCGCGCCCAGATTCTGAACCTTCTGAAACACCTCCAGAAAGAGTTCCATCTCACTCTCCTTTTCATATCCCATGATCTCAGCGTAGTGGAGCACGTTTGCGACCGGGTGGCGGTCATGTACCTGGGCCGGATCGTAGAAGTGGCAGGGAGGGATGATCTCTATCAGAATCCCCTTCATCCCTACACCCAAGCCTTCATGTCCGCCATTCCGACTCCGGACCCTAATGCCGAAGGGCTCCAAAAACGGATCATCCTTAAGGGGGATATCCCCAGCATCATCCATCCCCCCGATGGCTGCTATTTTCACACCCGCTGCACCTGTGCCTTTGAACGGTGCCGAAAGGAATATCCAGAGCTGCGGAGGGCGGCAGAAGGCCACCGGGTGGCGTGTCATCTGATGAAGGAGAGTAAGCAGAGCTAGTGAGTTATTTCTAGACAAGAATTTTAAAATTGCGGATTGCAGGATTCGGAGAAGGTTTAGGAATAAGCCTCCCCCGGGCATGCCGTGGGTGCCCCTATACTCTCCGAACTGTTTCATGCGCTATTGCCTAGAAGGGATTTTTCAGTTAACATCACTATTATTTCGTTAATGAGAGGTGCTGCCATGATGTACGATGTGGTAACTTTCGGTGAAGCCATGCTGCGGCTGTCGCCGCCGCATTTTGCCAGGCTGGAGCAGACCCATTCTTTGGATGTGGAAATCGGCGGGAGCGAATTAAACGTAGCGGTCGGCGTGGCCCGGCTGGGAATGGCATCGGCCTGGGTTTCCAAGCTCCCCAATAACGCCCTGGGCAAGATGGTCCGCAACCGCGGCCGAGAGTTGGGCGTAGATACTTCCCACGTGGTTTTCAGCGATCAGGGACGCCAGGGTCTTTATTTCGTGGAGTATGGGGCTGCGCCGCGGGCCAGCTCGGTTCTTTATGACCGGGCCAATTCCGCCATCAGCCTGATCCAGTCCAACGAAGTGGACTGGAAGAAGATTCTTTCCAAGGCCAGACTCTTCCACGTGAGCGGAATCACCCCGGCACTGAGCCCCTCGGCCGCCGAGACTACGGCCACGGCCATGAAGGCGGCCAAAGAAGCGGGATGCCTAGTCAGCTATGACCTGAACTACCGGAAAAAGCTCTGGTCTCCCGCTGACGCCAAGAAATGCCAGGAGCCGCTGATGAAGCTGGTGGACATCATCACCACCACGGAAGAGGACACGGGGGTGGTTTTTGGGATCCGGGAGCAAAATTATCAGAAAGCGGCCGAGACCCTGTCCCGGACCTTCGGATTCAAAGCCGTGGCCATCACCCTGAGGGAGGACTTGTCCGTCTGGAAGAACAACTGGACGGCCATCGCCTACGCCGACGGGAAGGTCTACTCTGACCGAACCTACGCGGTTGAAATCGTGGACCGGGTGGGGGCGGGTGATTCTTTTACCGCCGGGTTCATCTACGGCTACCTTACCGGTGGAGCCGAAAAAGGCGTAAAATACGGAAATGCCCTTTCGGCGCTGAAACACAGCATGCCGGGCGATTTCAACTGGTCCACCCTGGAAGAAGTGGAAGCACAGATCAAGGGGGCAGGACTCAGAATTTCAAGATAAATGCGGAATGCGGAATTTTTTTCATTCCGCATTTGAGTGGGAGGTTCTATGAATGAAGTGCTGTCCAAAATAGTCGATGAAGGAGTGGTCCCGGTCATCCGGGTGGCGTCGGCTGGGGAAGCCTTCGAGGTGGCCAAGGCGATTCGCGACGGCGGAATTTCGGTTATTGAAATAACGTTTTCGGTTCCCGGTGCCCTGGACGTGATGAAAGAGGTCACCCAGAAATTCGGCAAAGAGGTTCTATTGGGGGCCGGAACGGTCCTCGATCCGGAGACGGCCCGGGCGGCCCTCCTCAGCGGAGCCAAATTCATCGTCACTCCAACCCTGAACCTGGATGTGATCAAGATGTGCAAACGCTACAGCGCGGTGGTCATCCCCGGAGCGCTGACCCCCACCGAGATCCTGACCGCCTGGGAGGCAGGGTCCGACCAGGTCAAAGTTTTTCCCATCGCTCAGGTGGGGGGCCCGGCCTACATCCGGGCCCTCAAAGGCCCTCTTCCCCACATTCCCCTGGTCCCCACAGGAGGGGTGAATCTTCAGAATGCCGGGGAGTTCATCAAGGCCGGAGCCGCGGCCATCGCCGCCGGCGGAGAATTGGTGGATAAAAAAGCGGTGGCCGAGAAAAAATTCTCGGTGATCGCCGAAAACGCCCAAAGGTTCCTGGGCGAGGTGAAAAAAGCCCGAGGGAAGGGTTGAATCAAGGGGCAAGGTAAGGGAACAGGGTAAAGAGGCTGCGGGCGGAATTCCCTTCTGCTTCATCCGTTTCCAAGACAAAGATTTCTCGTCTGAACCTTGAGCGACTTGCTGTTTGCTCTCCTTGCGGCGATGACTGTGGTTCTTAATTAATGCCCCTATTCACATTGTTTCAAAAGGTTCCACGCAGGGCAAGATGAAAGACCACGTCGGGAGAGGTCAGGGTGACCACGTCTTCCGTAACCCCAACATCCAAGGAGATTCTCTCGGAGAAAGCCAGGGTCCCGCCGATCGTCAATTGGATGGAATTCATGTTAAGTTCGCGGAGCTCACTGTCTTTATAAAAGGAGGTATGCCCGTTGGCCTGGAGCTTAAAGGCAATCCATCGGGCCGGACTCCACCCACCCCCCAAGCATCCAAATCCCACCCAATTCCGTTGCTGCTCTTTCAGGACATCCCCATTGGTCATACCCATGATCCCCGCCGCCCCGTAAAGGGTGAAATGGCCGACGGATATTTTATAGTCGTCTCCGGCGGTCGCCCATAGAGAAAGATCGGCACTCCCGCTTCCATGGAGTTGTTGGCTATCTCCGGTAGGCAGCTTGAGGGAGGTCCGGAGGGATATGGCCTGGGAGGGTTTATCGGGATTTCGATAAAGTTGGAAGGCTCCCGTCAATTGGATATCTCCGATCCCACTGCTGGACTGATCGACGTTGAGGCGCACCTGCTGGTCTTTTTGGTACTGGTAAAGCAAGCGATTCTTCGGGGCATGGTCTCGGCCTCCCGCAGGAAACCCGAAGGTATTGTGATACCAGTCAATAAAGCCATCCGTAAAGCCGCCCCCCTCGATTATGTAGGGAATCACCAGCCCGACTTCAAAATTCTTGGCGATTCCATAACGGGCATCCAGGCTGAACCGGGTGCTTTGTCCATCCAGGACGATGCTTTCGTTTGAGGTCTTATCGTTCACAAAATTATTGGCTAAGTCTACGATCAACCTAAGATCGGCCTTTTGGCTGGGGACTACGGAGGCCTCACCGATGGAGGGCAAACCGAAAATCTGAACCAAAGGACTCTGATTCTGAGTGTAGAAAGGGGTCATTTCAACCGCGTGAAGATAGGGAGAAAGAAAGAGAAATCCCCAGCCTATTGCCACACCAACACAAAATGGAACACCCTTATGCATCGGTTTATCCTAATTATTAAAATTTTCTGAGAAAATATTATCAACTAGCTTTTGTCTTGTCCAGGGAAATGATCGGCAAAATAAGGCCTAGAAAGAAATTGCCTTTTCATAAGCAATCCATGTTAGAATTTTAAATCTTTTTTGTTTTTGGACTGCTTCCAGCCGGAGGAAAAACTTTTGAAAGTTCATGTTCTTCTCCTCTTCTTCCTTTGGGGGCTGCTGGAGATGGGTGGTTTTCGGGTGGCCATGGGCTCCGATGCATGGCCGGGGAGGGTGAAAGAAGTTGAAGATCATCGCTGGGAAATAGACCCAACGGAAAGCGAGGCTTATGGGCCAGATTTCTTCCAGAATGTCTATTTAGAGTGGAATAAACCCGCCTTCTTCGGTGCGCAAATTTTCAGTTGGCTGAGATCTGCCGAAGACCCGAGTCAACCACTCTTTTTCGCCCAAGCTTCTTTGGGAAAGAGCGAGCACAGGTATACCTTGGTAGATGAAGGGGGGGCACCTTTATCCGAATCGAGCCAGAAAGAGTCCAGCAAACCTCAGCGAGATTGGAAAGGGATTGGAATCGATACCGCTTTTTTTCTGGGTTACCAAGTGGTTTTCGCCGGAGTTCTCTGGTTTCTACCGGAAAGTGTGACTTCTTGGACCGAAGATCAGAAAAAAGCAACCTTTGCAAAATGGAAGGTAAACGTTCAAAATCCGGTCTGGGATCATGATAAATTTTGGATCAACTACATTGCCCACCCCTATTTTGGGGCTACCTACTATACGCGGGCTCGGGAACGTGGGTTCGGAGAATTTGGTTCCTTCTGGTACTCGGCTTTGCTTTCTGCGTGTTATGAATTCGGAATCGAGGCCTTTTTCGAACCCCCCTCCAAGAATGACCTGATTGTCACCCCCGTGGGAGGTTACATTGTGGGGAAATATGTCTTCGAACCCATCCGAGATGTGATCAAGGCCAAACCCGAGCTGAAATGGTATGATCATGCAGGTTTAATTCTGACCGATCCCCTTGGGGCATTGAACAGCGTATTCTATTGGTTGTTTGGGATCCAATCGGACATTCGAGTACAATTCCATTCTCCCGTCCTTGCGCGGCAAGTGGGCGTAGACCCTTCTGAGGAAAGGTCCTTCATGGGGCAGGAGGTAAAATTTTCCCGTCCTCAGGGAGTCAACCTTCAGTTAAATCTCGACTGGTAGACAAATGAAAATTTGACCTGGGCATTGCCCCCAAGAATCAGCAGACCCGAAGATAAGTCGGGTGTGTAGGCCGAACAAGGGAGAGATGGGCAAGCATCTTGTATTAGTTGGGGGTGGGCATGCTCACCTCACGGTTCTTTTTAACACCTCCCATTTCGTCCAGCGCGGGCATCGAGTCACTCTGATCGGGCCTACTCCCTACTATAATTATTCCGGTATGGGACCGGGGATGCTCTCGGGAATCTACCAGCCGCGGGAAGTTCGTTTCCACGGAAAGAAAATGATGGAAGACCGTGGGGGTATTTTTGTCGAAGACCGAATGATCAGGATCAATTCGAACCGAAGAACCCTGAATCTCCGATCGGGCAAACAAATCGATTATGAGGTCGCATCCTTCAATACAGGGAGTGAGGTACCCCTGAAATTTCTGGTCTCCGCCTCCCGGGAAAATATCGTCCCGGTAAAACCGGTTATTAATTATGGGCAACGGGCGGGGGATTCTGGGGAAGAAGAATTTTGTGTGGGAAGGGCGAACGGCTTTTTTGCTGAAGGATTACATCGATCGAAAGTTCATGGAAAAATTTCAGGTGTCAGGGGAAAGGGATGAAACGGAGTAAAAAAACCGTTCCTGGTTGATTGTTCCTGGTTTCTCGTTACGGAGGTGAAAGATGGGAATTTTGGATTTTTTCAAACCGGTGTCCACTTGGCCCCCGGATCGGGTCCGACAGTTTCTGGATGAGAAGAGCCCGCAGGAGTACAACCTGGTGGATGTTCGGACCCCTAAAGAGTATGAACAGGAGCATCTCCCCGGGGCGCGCCTGATTCCCGTGGCAGAATTGGAAACCCGTTGGAAGGAGCTGGACCGGAACAAACCCACGATTACCTACTGAGCAGCCGGGGTGCGCAGCCGGGCCGCTGCCGCAGTTCTCGCGCGGGAGGGCTTCGAAGAAGTGTACAGCATGGAGGGGGGCATCCATGCCTGGAAAGGCCTGCGGGCAACCGGTGCTCCAGATGCCGGGATGGCCTACTTTGAGCCGGCCAGAAAACCGGAAGAGTTGATCGCCTTGGCCTGGATGCTGGAAGAGGGGTCCCGCAAGTTTTACAAAGAGATGGGCACAAAGGAGAAGATTCCGGGGGCGGTTGACCTTTTCCAAGAACTATCGGGTGATGAAGAAAAACACAAGTCTTCCCTCTTCAAAATCTACCAGAGAATCTCCCGGAAAGCTTCAGACCCGGGTTTTCCCCGTTCGCTGGTTTCCCTAGAAACCGGCGACGATTATCTGGAGGGGGGAATGGGGTTGAAGGAAGTCCTGGAGTGGTCCCGGGGAAAAGAACTGAAAGATATCCTGGAGTTCTCCATCTCCCTCGAGGCCAACGCCATCGACCTCTACATCAAGATGGAACGCAGAATAGAGGGAACAGAGGCCAAAGAAGTTTTTCTGGCCCTGTCCAACCAGGAGAGGAATCACCTGAAGCGTCTCAGTGCAGCGCTGGAAAATAGTTGAGAATCGTTGCCGGCTACTCGTTCCTTGTTTCCAGTTACGACCCCTTTTCATTCACCCTGACTCACCCAAGCCTAAGTAGCCATTGACGAGGGACCAGTAACCAGCAACGAGTAAAGGCCAACTAGCAACCGGGAACGAGCAAGCAGAAACCATGATGATCCCGGAATTTCCCCAGTTCCGACTCATTCAACTGGAAGATCGCGAGGTCATAGGGGAGATCATCTGGAGATATCAACCCCAGACCTCGGAGTGGACTTTTTCCAACCTCTTCATCTGGCGGTCCTATTACGGGTTCCAGTGGTCCCTGTATCGGGATTGGCTGCTGGTCCTGAGTACCGCTGGTCGCCAAGGAGCCTTTTTTCTCCCCCCCATCGGCCCTCCCTCGCGCCTGGAGGTGGTCCAAGAATCTCTGAAATGGCTTAAGGAAGAGAAGGGGAAGAAGAACCCCCGCATCGAACGAGCCGACAGCCGTTTGGTGGATGAGATTCAGGATAGCCCGGACCTGGTCGCCGAACCCACTCGTGAACAATTCGACTACCTCTACCGAAGCCAAGACCTCATCCAGCTGGCCGGGCGTAAATACCACGGGAAACGAAACCACATCAATAAATTCCTCCAGACCTATGCCTTTACCTACTCTCCCCTGGAAGAACGCCATTTGCCGGAATGCCTGGAACTTGGGGGATTCTGGTGCGAGGTTCGCAGGTGTGAGGGGGATATGAACCTGATGGGGGAGTGGGAGGCGGTACGGGAAGCCCTTACCCATTTCACGAAATTACGGATTCAAGGAGGAGTTCTTCTGATCCAGGATAAAGTGCAAGCCTTCTCCCTGGCTGAGTTGCTGAACCGGGAGACAGCGGTCATCCACCTGGAAAAGGCAAACCCAGAAATTCCCGGACTCTATCCCATGATCAACCAGCAGTTCTGCGAAAAATCCTGGTCCCGTGTTCTTTGGATCAACCGAGAACAGGACTTGGGGGAACCCGGACTTCGCAAGGCGAAGGAGTCCTACTTCCCGGATCATCTTGTGGATAAATTCCGGATTCGGATGGTCGAGAGAGCATAGGAATAAAATTGGGGAGGAGCTGATAAAGGAAAGGGGGGGCGAAAGGATGAATGATGATCCTCGAATGGAATGGGTGGCCATTACGGTCATTGGCCGGGACCGGCCGGGGATCGTGGCCAACGTTTCGGGAGTCCTCTACCGCCATCGCTCCAGTATTGAAGAGCTCTCTCAAACTGTCATCCGGGGACAGTTCGCCATGATTCTGATCGCCTCTCTGGGAGAAGGAGCATCGGTCCCGGCCCTAAAGGGCGAACTCCGTGACCTGTCCAGGGACCTGGACCTGGATATCGACCTACGGCGGCTCAAACCGGAGGACCTGATTCCCTACCAATCCGGGGAGACCGAACCTTTCATCATAACCGCACGCGGTAAGGATCGGCCAGGTCTGGTCTATGGCATCACCGAGTTGCTGGCTGAACGGGGGATCAACATTACCAACCTGGGTGCTCAAGTAGCCAGGCTGGGGCAGGAACTCGAATACATCCAGGTCTTCGAAGTAGATATTCCCAAAAACTTAGACTACGGCCTTCTTCAGGAAAAGATCCACCAGCGGGGGCAAGAGATGGGCGTTTCCGTGGACTTGCAGCACAAAGATATTTTTCGGGCCATCAATCAAATCTGAAAAATCAGTTTCGGGTTTCGAGTTGAAACGGCCACTTAATCCGAAACTCGAAACTTGAAACTCGAAACAAGAGGTTTATATGCTCAGTTCCGAAGAAATCATCCGCACCGTGGAGATGCTGAAGAACGAAAACCTGGATGTCCGAACAGTTACCCTGGGAATTAGCCTAAGAGACTGCGCCAGCCCTTCCGCGGACGAAGTCTGCGGTCGGGTCCGGGAGAAGGTCCAGAGACATGCTCGGAACCTAGTTCCCACCTGTGAACGGGTCGCCACCAAGTACGGGATTCCCATCGTAAACAAACGGCTGGCGGTCACTCCCATCGCGTCGGTGGCTGAAAGCCTCAGGGGCGAGGATTTTTTGATGGTCGCCCGGACCCTGGATCAGGCCGCTCAAGAAGTGGAGGTCAATTTCATCGGCGGGTATTCGGCGTTGGTGCAGAAAGGCTTTACGAGGGGAGACCGAACCCTGCTGGATACGATTCCCGAAGTCCTCTCCAGTACGGAAAGGGTGTGCGCCTCGGTGAACGTGGCCTCCACCCGTGCGGGGATTAACATGGATGCCGTATCCCTCATGGGACAAGCGATCCAGGAAACTTCCCAGCGCACAGCCGACCGCGACGGGTTCGGCTGTGCCAAGCTAGTGGTCTTTGCCAATATGCCCGAGGACAACCCCTTCATGGCCGGGGCTTACCTGGGGTATGGTGAGCCAGAGTGTGTGATTAATGTGGGGGTTAGTGGACCGGGAGTGGTGAAGAGAGAACTGGAACGGGCGGTTCAATCGGGCAAAAAGCTCACCCTGGGGGACCTGTCGGAGATCATCAAGAAGACCAGCTTTAGAGTGACCCGGGTAGGAGAGCTCATCGCCCGGGAAGTAGCCCGAGAGATGGACGTCAGCTTCGGCATCGTAGACCTATCGCTGGCTCCCACTCCAACGGTGGGAGATAGCGTGGGGGAGATCCTTCAATGCCTGGGCCTCGAATCCATCGGGGTCCCTGGCTCAACCGCAGCCCTTGCCCTGTTGAATGATGCGGTGAAAAAAGGAGGAGCCTTTGCCTCTTCCTCGGTGGGCGGGTTGTCCGGGGCCTTCATCCCGGTGAGCGAAGACTTGAATATCTCCCGGGCCGTCCAGCAGGGTTACCTCACCCTGGAGAAACTGGAGGCTATGACCGCCGTCTGCTCCGTCGACCTGGACATGATCGCCCTTCCGGGAAAGGTGGATGCGGACACGATTGCCGCACTCCTGGCCGATGAAATGGCCATCGGAGTGATCAATCATAAAACTACGGGGGTCCGTTTGATTCCGGTTCCGGGGAAGGATGTAGGAGATAAGGCGGTCTTTGGAGGGCTTTTTGGAGAAGCCTACATCCTCGAGGTGAGGAACATCAACCGCTCGGGCAATTTTGTCCGCTTCGGCGGCCGGATCCCCGCCCCGCTCATGAGCCTGAACAATTAAATCTCCCGACGAATATTTAGTCGGGCTTACAGCCTCAAATTAGGCCCCGATCCGATTCTCGCCTTCACCTTAAAATAAATCTGGAGATCAATGGTTAGGGGCAGAAATCAAATCTCCCAATTGAGTGTATGAAGATCATATTCGAAAACTTCTTAGATGGTCTGAAAGCAGTGAGTAGAACTTTTCGCCTAAATGCCTGAACCTTTGTAGGTTGGGAGACAAAAAGGCAAGGTCAGAAATGGCCCTGCCTTTTATATTGTGGGGGACCGACATCAACTGCCTTTATACCGTGCAACCTCTTCAAAGCACCTAACGCGATGGAGAATAATCGGTCAGCTTCATGAATACACGCTCGGGCGGTTTCGCCAAGATCTTGCCGTCAGCCTCGCTGGCGTCGCGCACCTTGATCCATTCAGGATCGGCATAGAAGGCCTTCCAGCTTCGGTCCGCTGCTTCCATGCTTTCATGAGACACAACATAGATAAGCGTGTTGTCCTTGCGCGCGTCATCGATGGGCACCCAATACATTTCGTTCCGTATGCCATGCTTCTCGAACAGCTTCATCGTGTGCTCGGCGAACCGCTTGTGAAGGGCCGGCAGCCGTCCTGGTAGCACCGTGTACGTCCGTAGCTCGTAGACTCTGGTTTTCTTCTCCTGGCCTACCGACACGTCACCCCCAAAAGCTATCCATCCCACTGCGATCGTGGCGATCGCACCCAAGACGAACTTTTTCGCTTTCACCGTCGACCTCCTCTCGTTACTTTTCGTTGAGTGCTGTTCCAGGCGATTCGACGTCCCTCGAAGGGACGGCTGGCGGAAATTGGACACCTGCATTTTCCATCATGCCGGGGGTTTTAGGATTCCATGTAAGAACACACGTCTTGAGCATAAAAAAGGCCCCAAAGGGAATTTCTGAATCCCTTGGAGCCTATCCTATAGGCATTTTCTGGGAAACCCACTTCATGAATCCCCCGGAGGTATAAAGTCAGGTTGAAAGGTTAATCATCTGATGATAGGGCAACGACGATGCCAAGATATCAGAATTCCCAACCAGAATCAATAACGAGAGGGGGTCGCGGAGAGAGTGCCAATCTTCGCATTTCCCACAAAATTTCGTTAGGGGATTTTTATTATGCCTTTCTCAACAATTATTGATTGAAACCTGCACCGGTTGCCAGACTCTGTCGCCCGATGTATTGAGGAAGTACTCCTCATCCAGCTTTTACCCTACCCTACTTTACCTCTTTTGCAGCCTTGTATTAATCCATTCGGTGTTCAAAAATGTCACCAGGATAAAAGGTTCCAAGCTATTACCCTTTGAAATTATTGGATAATTATTTGCGTAGGTTTGGCATTCAATTCGCATCAATACGAAATAAGGCTTTCTCCCAAAAGGAGGACATGAGATGGGCAAATTTTTTATGATCAGCCTCATTCTGGTCACAATGGTTCTGTCCTTCTATAGCCTTAGCTTCGCTGACGAAGAAGCAAAAGGGATATTCCCTACGAACTCTTTAAATGAGCTGATCTATGGAAAATGGTTATTGCAGCGGAAAGGGCAGGATCCTTTTTCATCGTCCCCAAAAGCAGGATTGGGAAGTACTCTAAATGGCGCTAAGCCAGGCAAGGCCATCAAAAACCGAGAGCATCCCTTGGGTCCGGAAATTACAGATCCCATGCACTATCCTGCTGCAACTGAAATTCAAGAAAGAGAACTGTTCCATTCCGAGAACAGCCAGCCATCGAAAGAAAAATCCGGCTATCATTTCGGGAAAATCCATCTAACCAAAAACAATCTTGACCCTTCATTGGATTTCATCTCTAGGTTGTCTGTGGCTCAATTTAAAGAAGAAAGCCCTCCATCCTGGACATTAGAGAAGTTTAAAGAGAACGATATCTTCAAATCCCTCGTAATCTTTTTGGAGTTAAAATTGAACTTCTAGCAGTTTGCGAAAAGACTCAATTCTGCCGGTTATTGCAAGGAGCGTTAGCGGCGCGGGAATCTCCAAGTATTTGACTTTTATGTGATTGGAATTGCTTCGCTTCGCTCGCGATGACATCCCCGTGAAGTTTTTCAGCAAGCCGCTGGAATCCTAAAGAAATAAGCCAAGCCAAAGCTTTCTGGGAATTTTCACCTATAATCTACCTTTTTTTCAAAAAGCGGGTTCCTAGCGTTTTCAGGAAGAAACTATGATCCGAATTTACAATGGAGAAAGGCGCCAATGGAAAAGATTCTGCTCTTGATATTGGAGATAATTGAGAATAGATGCCCCATCCCTTCTCTGAATATTTCTTAAGAGAAAGGAGGGTATGGTGGAGAATGAAGACCATCCATTTCCCGAGGCAGGACAACCAAGAAAAAA
>Ga0187773_10000796_pt1 | contig 12693 bp, 14 predicted proteins | sample 0216_BV02_MP05_1_FD_133133 | JGI IMG/M metagenome (GOLD analysis project Ga0187773, IMG submission 133133) | Tropical peat soil microbial communities from peatlands in Department of Meta, Colombia - 0216_BV02_MP05_10_MG | ecosystem: Environmental > Terrestrial > Soil > Wetlands > Peat | place...
CCCGGCGCTCCCCAGATGATCGCGGGCCGGCCCGAGCTGTCGGAGGCCGCCAAGCGCGAGATCCTCGGCGGGGGAGCGCGGCGCTTCTACGGATTGACCACGTGACCGGTCGCGCCCTGGCCGGCATCCGCATCCTGGACCTGACCCAGTTCGAGGCGGGGACCTCGTGCACGCAGCTGCTCGGCTGGCTCGGGGCCGACGTCATCAAGGTCGAGCCGCCGGGCGGCGAGCAGTCGCGGCGCAACCGGCCCGAGGTGCCCGGCCTCGACGCGATGTTCTTCCTCCTCTTCAACGCCAACAAGCGAAGCGTCACGATCGACCTCAAGAAGCCGGAGGGGCACGCGCTGTTCCTGCGTCTCTGCGAGCGGGCCGACGTGGTGGTGGAGAACTTCGCGCCCGGGCTCATGGAGCGCCTCGGGCTCGACTACGAGCGGCTGCGCGCCGTGAACGCGAAGATCATCCTGGCCCGGCTCAAGGGCTTCGGGCTCTCGGGGCCGTATCACGAGTACAAGAGCTTCGACATGATCGCCCAGGCGATGGGCGGCGTGATGAGCGTCACCGGCTTCCCGGACCGGGAGCCGGTGCTCTGCGGGGCCAACATCGGCGACAGCGGCGCGGGGGTGCACCTGGCCGCCGGCATCATGGCCGCTTACATCGAGCGGCAGCGGACCGGGCGCGGCCAGGTCGTCGAGGTCTCCATGCAGGAGGCGGTCGCGAACCTCATCCGCCAGCGCTACGTCGTCCACTACCGCGACGGCAAGCCGACGCCCCGGCGCGGCAACGGCGCGCCGCCCGGGGCGGTGCCGGACGGCCTCTACGCGTGCGCGCCGGGCGGACCCAACGACTACGTGTACATCTACGTGCAGCCGATGAACCAGGGCATGTGGGAGGACTTCGCGCGGGCCATCGGGCGCGAGGACCTGCTCGCCGACCCGCGCTGCGTGGACGCGCCGACGCGATGGCAGCATCGCGAGGAGCTGAACGGGATCGCGCGGGCGTGGACGGGCGCGCGCCCGAAGTCCGAGGTGCTGCGCGTGCTCGGCAAGGCCGGGGTCCCCTGCGGGGCGATCCTCGACACCCAGGAGGTGCTGGACGATCCGCACCTCAACGCGCGCGGCGCGATCGAGATGATCGACCATCCCACGCGGGGTCGCTTCCGGGTGCCCGGCTGCCCGATCCGCCTGTCCGACTCGAGGCCGGTGACCACGCCGCCGCCGCTCGCCGGGCAGCACACCGGCGAGGTGCTGGCGGAGGTGCTCGGCCTCGACGCCGAGGCGGTGGCCGCCCTGCGCACGCGCGGCGTCGTCTGAGCCCCCTCTCCCCGTCGGCTCCCAGCGTCCGCTCCGTGGTCGCGACCAGCCTGCCCGCCGCGGCGGCGGTCGCGGTGTTCGGGACGCTCTACGGCGCGGCGGCGCGCGGCGTCCTCGGGGTCCCCCTCACGCTCGCCTCCTCGCTCCTCGTCTACTCGGGCGCGCTGCAGTTTGCCCTGGTGGCCCTGCTCGGCGCGGGCGCCACGGTTCTGCCGCTCCTGCTCACCGCGGGCGTGCTCAACCTGCGGCACCTCGTGCTCGGGGCGGCCCTGCGCTCCCGCTTCGAGAGCCGGCCGCTCGGCCGGGCCCTCCTGGCCTTCTTCCTGGTCGACGAGACCTTCGGGTTCGCGATCGCGGCCGGCAACGCGGTGGAGCCGCGCGTCGTGGGAAAGGCGACCGAGCGCACCCTGCTCGTCGCGGGGCTCACTCTCTATGTCGCGTGGATCGTCGGCACGGTCGTCGGCGTGCTGGGCGGCGGGCTCGCGGTCGTCGAGGGCCCGGCCGGCGCGATCTTCCCCGTGCTCTTCATCGGCCTGGCCTCGCTGGCCGCGAGGGGCCGCTCGCACGTGGCACGGGCGCTCGCCGCCGCGATCCTCACCGCCCTGGTGGCCCTGCTGTTGCCGGATCTGCGCATGCTCGCGCCCGTCGCCGCGGGGGTGCTGGTGGCCCTGCCGGGGCGCGACGCGCTGCCGGCACGAGGCCGATGAGCCCGCTGCTCCTGGTGGCGATCGCGCTGATCACCTACGCGAGCCGAGCCGTTGCGGTGGTGCTGCTCCCGCGCCCGGACCCGCGCTTCGAGATCGTGCTCTCGCGCGTCCCGGCCGCGCTCTTCGCGAGCCTCGCCACCGCCACGCTGGTCGGTGACGGCGGCACGCTGGCCGCCGGCCCGGTCTGGGGCGCCGCCGCCGGCGCGCTCGCGGTCAGTCCCGGGCGGTCGCTCCTGCTCTGCCTGCTCGGCGGCGCCGTCGGCTACGCGCTGGGGGCCTGGCTCGGCTGAGCGTCACCGCCGGCGCGACGGCCAGGTGCCCATCACCTGCCGGAGGATCGCGAACTCGCCGATGTGGTAGGCGTTGTGCTCGGAGACGATCAGCAGCTCCCGGATCAGCGTGTGCTGCTGCGCATACGGCAGAGGTGAGCCCAGGGCCACGCGAGGGTTCGCGGCGAGCTTCTCGAGCGCGGTCCGATCCCGGCGGAAGTCCGCAACCGTCTTCCGCCACGCGTTCGCGTCCGCCTCCTGTTCGGGCTTAGGCCAGTAGTCGTCCGGCCAGGTGGGCAGACGATAGTCCTGATCCTCGATGTACTCGAGGATGTCGCGCTGGGCGATGCGCATGTGCTCGAGCAGGTGCCACGGGGTGTAGGGCACGTTCGGCGGGCGGGTGTTGATGTGCTGCATGGGGAAGTCGGCGACCACGTCGTCGAACGTCATGTACGACGGACCGTGGACCAGCTTGCGCACCTCGGCCCGCACCGCGTCCTTCGCGATGCGTGGCTTCGTCCGGGCGCGTGCGCGGCTCACGGGCGCCACGTCGGCCAGCTCGGCGGCGTGGGCAGCGTCTCCAGCGCCGCCCTGAACGCGCTCCAGAGGAACAGGTGCTGACCGGTACCCGGTCCGATCAGGCCGCCCGAGAGCCCGAACTGCTTCGCGGCCAGACGCGACGCCTCCTGGACGTCCTCCACCGGCTCGAAGCGTCCGTCGGAGCGACGGCTCAGGACGGGCGTCGGGACCGGCGAGCCCGGTCGGAATCCCAGCAGATACTCCTGCCCGTCGCTGCCCTCGACGAGAATGCCCTTCACGGTGCCCTGTGCCTTCATGGCCCTCCTCCCGATCGGACGGCTGGATCCGGGGTCAGACGTAGACGCGGGGGATGCGCGTGTTCAGGTTGGTCAGGACCTCGTAGGGGATGGTGCCGGCCCACTCCGCGAGGTGCTCGCAGGTGATGAGCTCGTCGCCATCGGCGCCCAGCAGGGTGACGACGTCGCCGTTGTAGGCCGTATCCCATTCGATGTTGACCATGATCTGGTCCATGCACACGCGGCCGACCACCGGGTACTTCCGGCCGCGGATCAACACGTGGGCCACGTTGGAGAGCGCGCGGAAGTACCCGTCGCCGTAGCCCACCGGCACCGTCACCACCCGCACCGGGTGGTCCGTCTCCCACGTGGAGCCGTAGCTGACCGGATGGCCGGGCCGGACGACCTTGAAGTACACCACGTGCGATCGTAACGACAGCGCGGGCTTCACCGCGATCGTCCTCCGCACCTCCGACGACGGGTAGACGCCGTAGAGGAGGATGCCCGGCCGGACGAGGTCGAGGTAGCTCTCGGGCAGCTGCAGCACCGCGCCCGAGTTGGCGATGTGGCGCACCGGCGACTTCACGCCCTGCTTGTCGTACCACTCGAGCACCTCGAGGAACCGGGCGAGCTGCACCCGGGCCGAGGTCAGATCCACCGCGTCCGCGTTGGCGAAGTGCGAGTAGATCCCCTCCACCGCGCTGTGGCGGCACTCCGCCGCCCGCTCCAGCAGCCCACGCGCGCTGTAGTAGTGGACGCCGATGCGCTCCATGCCGGTGTCGATCTTGAGGTGCACGCGCGCGGTCACGCCGGCCCGTCCCGCCGTCTCGTCGATCTGCTTCATCTTGTCGAGCGACGAGGCGGTCATCGTGAGGCCGTGGCGGAGGAAGATCGGGATCTGGTCGCCGAAGATGCCACCCATCACCAGGATGGGCTGGGTGACGCCGGCCTCGCGGAGGGCGACCGCCTCCTCGAGGAACGCGACGCCGAACGTACGGGCACCGAGCGAGGCTAGATGCCGGGCCACGGGCACGAGCCCGTGGCCGTAGGCATTGGCCTTGAGGATGGGCATCACCACGGCCGGCGAGACCGCCGCCTGGATCGCGTGGAAGTTCTCCGCGAGCCGGGCCAGGCTGACCTCGACGATCGTCGGCCGCAGCGAGCCCTGGTCCACCGTCTACTTGGGCACCATGCCCTTGAAGCGGGGCATGACCTCCTTCGCGAGCAGCTCCATCGAGTGGTGCCACGCCTTCGGGTTCTCGCTGTAGTCGAAGCAGAACACGAGCAGCGTGCCGAAGCCGCCCACCTCATCGTAGATGTCGTGGAGCTTCTGCGAGACCGTGGCCGGCGAGCCCACCAGCCAGTTGTGCCGGGCGCAATACTCGGGCGTGACGTCCGAGTTCGGCACCGACGGGTCGTGCTTGAGGTACTCGGTGAAACCGAAGGCCGCCAGCAGTGGCAGGAAGTACTCGGTCATCATGCGGCCCATCATGCCGCCCGCGGAGAGACGCAGGGCCTCCGCGTCGGTGTCGGCCACGAACACCTCGCGCACCATTCTCCAGTCCGACCGCCTGGGGGTCCGTCCGCTGCGCGCGGCGCCCTGCTCCACCGCCTCCCAGTGGCTGCCCACGTAGGCCGGGTTGAGGTTCAGGCTCATCGGCCAGAAGCCGCGCTCGCCCGCGAGCTTGAGCGTGTCCGAGCCCTTGCTCAGGCCGGCCACCCCGATCGGCGGATGCGGCTTCTGGAACGGGAAGATGTGGGGCTTGAGCGTGCCGAACATCGTCCCCGTCTTCGTGACGTGCCAGAACTTGCCCTTGTAGTCGAACTCGGGCTCGTCGCTCCACAGCCGCAGGATGATGTCGAGCGACTCGCGCGTCATCTCGCGGTTCTGGCCCGACATGCCGTCGACGTTGAAGAGCGACCAGTCGCTCGGCAGCCCGCTCGCCGCGACCCCGAAGTTGAGCCGTCCCTGCGCCAGGTGATCGAGCATCGCGACGCGGTTGGCCAGCTCGGCGGGGTGGTGGAAGGGCATCAGGAAGCCACCCGGCCCGATCCGCATGCGTTTGGTCTGGAGCAGCGCCTGGGCCACCAGGAGATCCGGCGAGGGGTGAGGCTCCCACGGCGCGGTGTGGTGCTCGCCGATCCAGGCCTCACTGAAGCCGAGCTCGTCGGCCCAGCGCAGCTGCTGGAGGTCCCACTGGTGCCCGTCGAAGAGCTTCCGCTCTGGTGGGTGCGACGGCATCGTGAACAGTCCGTAGTCCATGGCGTGCCTCCTTACAGATCGCGCTCGAAGGGAAAGAGCGGCCGCCGACGGTTCCGGTAGGTGAAGAGCCGCAGGTCGGAGCTGGTCACGCCGTCACCGTCGCACAGGACGATGTGCCGGGCGATGGGCTCGAACCCGGCGCGGAAGTGCTGGCGTGACTTGATCAGGACGTACTTTTTGCGCCGCGGGTCGATGCCGCAGTGGGTGAAGACGCCGAGGTCGAAGGGCTCGCTGCGGCCTTCGGAGACCACGATCTGCATCGCCCCGGTGTCCAGCACGGCGGTCTTGCCCATGCGCACCCGGGTCCCGGTCGCCATCGGCCCGGTGACGGTGAACTGCCCGTCGGTGATGCGAACCACCTTGCCGGTCACCGTGAGCGGCTTGCCCGGCAGGTTGATCTGGGGCATGTCGACGCGTCCGCCCAGCGGCAGGGTCACGCCGGCGGCGGTGCCGGCCTCGACCAGGCGGCGCACCCCCACCGGGTCGCAGATGGGTCCGACCGCCACGTCGGTCAGACCCTGGCGCATCACCTCGTCGATCACGCTCATCACGTCCTGGGTCCCGCCCGACGCGGTGTTGTCCCCGTGATCGACCAGGACGACCGGTCCCTCGCTCAGCGAGCGCGCGTGCGCGATCTGGCCGGCGAGCGGGGCCCCGCGATAGAGGAAGTCCTCGCGACGCTCCCACGCCAGCGCGAGCAGCTGATCGCGCAGGGCCGCGCCCGCCTCGGTCCGGCGGTCGCACACGATCACCGCGGAGAGCGAGAGGTGCGGGATGTCGGCGTGCGGGAAGCCGCCGAACACCGAGGCGTTGAGCACCGCACCGCGGGCCTCCGCGGCCATCGTCGCCATGTCCATCACGTCCTTCATCGGCTGGCGCGACGGGGTGTGGACCAGCGTGCTGGTCATCATGGGCCGGCTGCCCCACACCATCACCGGCTCGACCTCGCCGCGGAGCGCGCGCAGCATGGTGCGCCCGGCACGCCGCCCGGTCTCGCCCATGTCCACGTGAGGGTAGGTGCAGTAGCCGGCGATGACGGTCGCGTTGTCCACCATCGCCGCGGTCATGTGCGAGTGGAAGTCGAGCCCGACCGCGATCGGCACGCGCGGCGACACCGCGCGGATGCGCTGCAGCAGCTCGCCCTCCCCGTCGTCGAGGTGCTCGGCCACCATCGCCCCGTGCAGGGCCAGGAATACCGCGTCGCAGCCGCCGCGGACCGCCCCCACGATGGCCTGGGCCATGTCCTCGTAGGCGCCCTTCTCCACGTAGCCCGACGGGTGCGCGCCGCCCGCGACCGGCAGCACGATCTCGGCCCCGGCCTGCTCGGCCACGTGCAGGAACCCCCCGAGCTGGGTGTTGGTGTCCCGGAACTCGGCGATCGCGGCCTCGCCGTGCAGCGGCCGGAACGACGCCAGCGGGGTGGGCACCGGGGAGAAGGTGTTGGTCTCGTGCATCATCATCCCGAGGACCAGCTTGAGGCGGGCCATGGCGGGAGCATACCTCAGCCGGGCCGTCCCGCGCTCCCCGGAGCGTCCCGCTTTCAGTGTGGCTTGACTTTTTCAGTCCTGCTGGATAGCGTGCCCGCATGCCACGCGCGGCCAGCCTGGGGGAGCGCATCCGGACCGCGCGGCTCGGCCGCCGCCTCACCCTCGGGCAGGTCGCCGAGAAGGTCGGGGTGAGCGTCAGCGCCCTCAGCCAGCTCGAGCGCGACCAGTTCAACCCCACCATCGCGACCCTGAAGGCCATCGCCACCACGCTCGACACCACCATCGGCAGCCTGGTGGCGGAGGCCAGCGCCCTCGATCGCGCGGTGGTGCGGGCGGGGGAGCGCAAGCGACTCTCACCGCGGCGGGGCATCACCTACCAGCTGCTGACCCCGGATCTCTCCGGACACGTCGAGCTCATCCTGAGCGAGTACGAGGTGGGAGCCGGCACCGGCGAGGAGGCCTTCGCCTACCACGCCGAGCAGTGTGGCCTCGTGCTCCAGGGAACGGCCGAGATCCATCTCGGTGACACGGTGCACCGGCTTCGCTCCGGCGACAGCATCCGCTTCGATTGCTCGATCCCGCATCGGATCGTCAACGCCGGACGCGGCCGCCTGCGCTGCCTCTGGGCGATCAGCCCGCCAACTTTCTAGATGGATGGGCCGATGAGCGAGCCCGGCTCGGAGCGCCGATCGCGGCTGGTCGAGGAGGCCTCACTGTCATCGTGGTTCCGGGACGGCATGTGTCTCGCGCTGGGCGGGCTGGCCACCGCGTGCCACGCCATGATCGGGGTGCGCCACATCGTCCGGCGCGCCCTGCGAGACCTCACCGTAGTGGGCTCCGCGGTGGGGGGGCTCGACGTGGACCTCCTGATCGGAGCCGGGTGCGTGCGCAAGGTCATCTGCCCGTACGTGGGCGCGGAGGCGCTGGCCTCCATCGGGCCTTTCTATCGCGCGGCGGCGGAGCGCGGCGAGATCGAGGTCTGGGAATGCGACGAGGGGCAGTACTACGCCGGGCTGCAGGCCGCCGGCCAGATGCTGCCCTTCATGCCCACCCGCGGCGGGGTCGGCACCTCGTATCCGGAGATCAACCCGTCGCTGCGTGTCTTCGAGGACCCGGTCCGCGGTGACACCCTGATCGCAGTGCCCGCGATCGAGCCCGACGTGGCGCTGCTCCACGCGGCCCAGGCCGATCGGTACGGCAACGTCCAGTTCGTGGGCACCGGCTACGCCGATCGCCTGCTCTGGCGCGCGGCGGACCGCACGCTGGTCCAAGTGGAGAAGATCGTCTCGAACGAGGAGATCCGGCGGGCGCCCGAGCGCACCGCGCTGCTCGCCGACGGGGTCATGCGGGCGCGGTTCGGGGCCCATCCGTTCTCGAGCCCCGGCTTCTACCTCGAGGATCGGGCGCACATCGCGGAGCTGGTCGACGCCGGCCGCGCCTTCGCGCGGAGCGGCGACCGCGGGCCCTTCGAGCGCTACCTGGACCGCTACGTCTACGGACCGGCCGATCACGTGCAGTACCTCGAGACGGTCGGCCTCCGCCGCCTGCTCGCCCTGGACGAGTACTGATGGACGCCGCGTCGGTCAGGGAGCTGATGGCGACCTTCATCGCCCGCGACATCGAGGACGGCGAGGAAGTCTTCGTGGGCACCAACCTGCCGGTGATCCGGGCCGGCGCGCTGCTCGCGCATCTCCACCACGGCCCGAGCATGCGGGTGATGGTGGCCCACACCCGCACGAACCTCTACCACACCCCGGTCATGGAGTACTTCGAGCTGCTCACCGACTGGCGCGGGGCACGCTGGGCCGAGGCCTACTTCAACGACAACGAGATCGTGATGTACCAGAAGAGCCGCCGGGACTCGGTCTTCTTCGTCGGCGCGCTCCAGATCGATCCGTTCGGCAACTCGAACCTGATCGGGCTCGGCCGGGACCAGCGGCGGCTCACGCTCCGCGGCCCGGGCGCCATCGCCACCACCACCAACGCCTCCCACGTGCGGCGCTTCTATCTCTTCGTCAACGAGCACTCCCCCCGGGTGTTCGTCCCTCGCTGCGACTTCGTCAGCACGGTGGGCTGGGGCGAGGGCGGAGCCGACGCCCGCCGCCGGCTGGGGCTGCCCGGGGGCGGGCCGCGCTACTGCATCACCCCGCTCGCGGTGCTCGACTTCGAGGAGACGAGCAAGCGGCTACGCCTTCACTCGGTCCACCCGGGGGTCACCGTCGACGAGGTGCGGGCCCGCACAGGGTTCGATCTGCTCGTCCCGGACCGGGTCCCGGTGACCGCTCCGCCCACCGACGACGAACTGGGCATTCTCCGCCGGCGGGTAGACCCGCAGGGGCTCCTGCGGCGGTAGGCCCCATGGCCGGCGCGAGCGGGCTCACCATCCAGGCGGCCTCCCTCGAGGTCCGCGGTCTGTCGAAGGCCTTCGGTGGCACGCGGGTGGTCGACGACGTGTCGTTTCGCGTCGCGGGCGGCACCCTGCTCACGCTGCTCGGCCCGAGCGGCTCCGGCAAGACGACCACGCTGCGCATGATCGCCGGCTTCGAGGATCCCGACGCGGGCTCGGTGCTGATCGCGAACCGCGACATCACGGATCGTCCCGCGCACCACCGCAACATCGGCGTGGTGTTCCAGCAGTACGCGCTCTTCCCGCACCTGACGGTGGCCCAGAACGTGGCGTATCCGCTCGAGATGCGCCGCCACGGCCGGGTCGAGATTCGGAGCCGGGTGGGCGCGGCGCTCGATCTCGTGCGCCTGCAGGGCCTCGAGGGCCGCTACCCCCGTCAGCTCTCCGGCGGCCAGCAGCAGCGGGTTGCGCTGGCCCGCGCGATCGTCTTCGAGCCCCCGGTGCTGCTGATGGACGAGCCGCTCGGCGCCCTGGACAAGCGACTGCGGGAGACCATGCAGGTCGAGGTGCGGCGGCTGCAGCAACAGCTCGGCATCACCACCGTGTCGGTCACCCACGACCAGGTGGAGGCCCTGGTGATGTCCGACCTGATCGGCGTGATGGACGGCGGGGTCCTGCACCAGCTCGCCCCGCCGCTCGAGGTCTACCAGCGGCCTGCCACCCAGTTCGTGGCCGACTTCATCGGCGAATCCAATCTCCTGTCCGGCTCCCTGCACCGAGACGGGCATGCGGCCCCGGGATCCCTCACCTTCACCACGGCCAAGGGCCTCAGGATCCGCACCGCCGGCGGCGCCGGCAGCGCGCACCTCGTGGTCCGGCCCGAGCACGTGCGCATCGGCGCCGAGGCCGAGGCGATGACGAACCGCTACCAGGCGGAGGTGCTGGAGATTCTCTACGTGGGCGATCTCGTGAAGTACCGGGTGGTCGTGGAGACGGGGGACGAGCTGTGGGCGAAGACCCTCGCGCCTGCGACCGGGCAGCGCTGGGCCAAGGGCGGACGAGTGACGGTGGGCTGGGAGCCGGGCGACGGCCTCACGGTGGGGACCTAGACCGGTCGGGCTTCGCATTCGCGAACGAAAGGAGCGGCGATGAGCACGACGCGCATCTCACGACGAGCATTCCTGAGGACGACCGGCCTGACCACGGCCGCGGCGGGAGCGGCCGGCCTCACCTTCCCCAACATCATCACGACCGCGAAGGGGGCCGCCAACGAGCTCGTGTTCGTGGGCTTCGGCGGCAGCTACCAGGAGGGGCAGACCAAGGCCCTCTTCGAGCCCTTCGAGAAGGAGACCGGCATCAAGGTGGTGCAGACCACCGGCGTCGACCTGGCCAAGCTGCGGGCCCAGGTGCAATCCAAGAACGTGGAATGGGACCTGATCTCCATCCCCGACCGCCTGCGATACACCGCGGTCCGCGACGGCCTGCTGCAGAAGCTGAACTACGGGGTGATCAACGCCAAGGACATCCAGAAGGACCTGGTCACCGAGTTCGCGGTGGGGTGCGTGACGATCCCGATGCTGCTGACCTACAGCACCAAGGCCCATCCGCCCGGCAAGGCGCCCAAGACCTGGATGGACTACTGGGATCCGGCCAAGGTGCCGGGCATCCGGGGCATGTACAACGCTCCGCCCTACTCGCTCGAGTTCGCCCTCATCGCGGACGGGGTGCCGAAGGACAAGCTCTACCCGCTCGACGTCGCCCGCGCGTTCAAGAGCTTCGATCGCATCAAGCCGGCGGTGAAGGTGTGGTGGAGCCAGTTCCCCCAGCCGGGCGTGCTGCTCCAGAGCGGGGAGATCACGATGACCCCGTGGACGCGGTCGATCACCGCGATGGTCGAGGGCCAGCCGATCGGCGTCAGCTACGAGGGCGCGGCCCTGACCTACGAGGCGTGGGTGGTGCCCACCGGCGCGCCCAACGCCCAGAACGCGATGAAGTTCATCAACTGGGCGCTGCAGCCCAAGCCCCAGGCCGAGCTCACCAAGTACGTGGCGTTCGGCCCCACCAACCGCAACGCGGCTCAGTTCGTGGATCCCAAGCTCCGCCCGCTGCTGTCCTCGGACCCCGAGAACATCAAGAAGGGGTTCCTGCTCAGCGGCGACTGGTGGGGCCCGAACCTCGACAAGGTCACCGAGCAGTGGAACGAGTGGCGTCTCAAATAGGAGGCCGTCCGTGAACACCGTTCTCTACGAGCCCAAGGGCCAAGTGGTGCGCATCACCCTCAACCGCCCCCAGGCCATGAACGCATTCGACCTGCCGACGGCCCGCGAGCTGGGCCGTCGGCTCGAGGAGTTCGATCGTGACGACGCCCTCCGGGTGGCGATCGTCACCGGCGCCGGCGACAAGTCGTTCTGCGCGGGCGCCGATCTCAAGCAGATGCACGGGGGCTCGCACGCGGGCGGCATCGGCGAGCTGTGGACCTCGGAGATCCAGTACCGCCTCGGGCAGCGCCTTCAGGTATCCAAGCCGGTGATCGCGGCGATCAACGGCTACTGCCTGGCCGGCGGGCTCGAGCTGGCGCTGGGATGCGACATCCGGATCGCGTCGGAGACCGCCTCCTTCGGCTGCCCGGAGGTGCGGTGGTCGATCCTGCACGGCTTCGGGGCCATGCGCCTGCCCACCACCGTGCCGATGTCGGTGGCCATGGAGATGCTGCTCACCGGCGAGCGCATCGACGCGGCCCGGGCCAAGGAGATCGGGCTGGTCAGCCGGGTGGTGGCGCCGAGCGCGCTGCTGCCCACCGCCGAGCAGATCGCGGAGCGGATCGGCCAGAACGGGCCGCTCGCGATCCGCCTCACCAAGGAGCTCGCGTGGCGCTCGCTCCACCAGCATCCGGACGACGCGCTCCGCTTCTACGGCGCGGTCACCGCGCTGATCCACGAGACGGAGGACTCGAAGGAAGGCCCGCGCGCCTTCGCGGAGAAGCGTACGCCCCGGTTCAAGGGCCGATGAGCGCCCGCGGAGCGGGCGCATCACCGTCCAAGGTCGCGCAATGACCGCCCGCGGAGCGGGCGCATCACCGTCCAAGGTCGCGCAATGACCGCCCGCAGGGGCGCAATGACCCGTCACCCTCTCGACTACTTCGCGAATCCGTCCAGCGTCGCGGTCATCGGCGCCTCCACCGTCCTGCACAAGGCGGGGGGGCGCCGCTGGCGCAGCATGGTGGAGGCCGGCTTCCCGGGCGCGCTGTACCCGATCCACCCCACCGCGTCCGAGATCCTCGGCCACAAGGCCTATCGCTCGCTGCGCGACCTGCCCACCTCCCCCGAGCTGGCGGTGGTGCTGGTGCGCCCCGACCTCGTGCCGGAGGCGCTGGAGGACTGCGCGGGGCTGCGCGTGCCGGCGGTGATCGTCATCACGGCTGGCTTCGGGGAGACCGGTCCCGAAGGCAAGCGGGTCGAGCGGGAGATGGTCGCCCGGTTGCGCCGGGCAGGCGGA
>Ga0187773_10000797_pt1 | contig 12693 bp, 9 predicted proteins | sample 0216_BV02_MP05_1_FD_133133 | JGI IMG/M metagenome (GOLD analysis project Ga0187773, IMG submission 133133) | Tropical peat soil microbial communities from peatlands in Department of Meta, Colombia - 0216_BV02_MP05_10_MG | ecosystem: Environmental > Terrestrial > Soil > Wetlands > Peat | place...
ACCGGGTGGTCGGCCGAATTCCCCTCAAAGAGAAGGGACCCGGAAACGTCACGGTGGCGCGTGACGGAAAGACGCTCTACATTCCGCATTATCAGGCGAAGGCGCTGACGATTTTCGACCTCAAGGAAAAAAGGCAACGCGTCATCCCGTTGCTCGGTTACCCGGGCGATATCGCGATCGCGCCCGGCGGGACCCTTCTGGTGACGAGCCGGGATTCGAATCAATTGTTGGCGGTGGACGAAGCCACCGGCGCGGTTCGCGCGGTCGATGTCGGGCGCAACCCGGTCGGCGTGGCCGTGACGCCGGACGGATCGCGGGCCTTCGTGTCGCACGACACCGAGGCCGCCGTCGAGGCGATCGACCTGAGGGCGGTTCCGTTTCATGTCGCCAAAAGCATCAAGGTCAACGGCGCCGGCGGATCGGCCGTGGCGGCCGGACCGGACGGAAAGTATGTCTACGTGGCGCATTGCTGCGCGAATAGCTCACTGACCGTGATCGCCGTCGAATCCATGTCGGTGACCTGCGAGCTGTTCCTTGCGCCGGAGGGGCTGGATCCGGTCCGGATCGTCTTTTCGCCCGGCGGCGACGAGGCCTTTGTCCTCAACAGCGGTTCGATGAATATCTCCTCCTTCCGCCCGCCGTGCGGGAAACCCGTCGCCGAGAATCTGTTTGATCGGTAAGGATGGATTCACAGAATCGGCCATTAAATTATTGAACCAATCCCGCCCCCCGGGTATAATCATATTATGATTCTATTGCCAAACCTGTAACGGTGGTTAACGCCATGACCACACACGGTTCCGGGCAACGCCTCCTTTCCCTCCCCTTCGCTTCAAAGATCTCTGCGCTCTTGGTCATGCTTACGGGAGGAATCGTTCTGGCCGGATGGCTGCTGAACGCGGTGATTCTGACGAGTGGTATTCCCGGTCAGACGCCCATGAATCCTACCACGGCTGCGACCTTCGTACTTTCCGGCTTGTCCTTGAGTTTATTGGAATCTCCGAATTCCAAGCGGTGGGTCCGTCGCGTCGGACTGGCCCTCGCGGCCCTGGTCGGTCTGATCGGGGGCATCAAGCTCGGGGAATATCTGTTCGGGTGGAACATCGGCCTGGATCAGGTTCTCTTCGGTCGGCAGTTGCAAAACCTCAACGCCGACTTTCCCGTTCGTATTCGGATGGCGCCCAATACCGCGCTTAACTTCGTCCTCCTTGGGGCCGCGCTTCTGTTGTCGGGTTTAGGGAACCGCGGGGTCCAATGGGTGACCCATGGTTTTACGTTGGCCGTGCTGACCACCGCCGTGTTTGCCTTGATCGGGTACGCCTACGACATTAAACCTTTCTACAGCGTCATCACGTATATTCCCATGTCCTTCATCACGGCCGTCACGTTCATCGTGTTGGCCATCGGACTGTTGTTGTGTAAGCCGGGTTTCGGCGTGACGGGGATCGTGTTGAGCGATTACCCGGGAGGGATCTTGACGCGGCGCCTTCTCCCGGTCGTGGTGTTGTTTCCGATCGTACTGGGGTGGTTGCGTTTGGAGGGGGAACAGGCGGGACTTTTCGGCGAGACGTTCGGCGTCGCCTTGTTTGCCGTTGCCATGATCGTCGTCACCACGGTCCTGGTCCTCTGGAACGGCTTTTCGCTGAATCGAACGGCCATCGAACGCGGACAGGTGGAGGAGGCGCTTGAAGCAAGTGAGGAGCGGTTCCGCCAGATCGCGGAGCACGCCCATGAAGTCTTCTGGATCGCAACGATCGATTTTCATCGGGTCCTGTACGTGAACCCCGCCTATGAGGCGGTCTGGGGCCGGTCCCGCGAGAGCCTGTATAAAAGACCGCTGGATTGGATCGAGGCGATCCATCCGGAGGAGCGGGACGCCGTGGCGGCACAATTCGAACGGGCGCTGCATCGGGAAGCCGACTTCGATGTGGAATACCGGATCGTCCGGCCGGACGGCGCGATCCGGCACATCCACGACCGCGGTTTTTTAATTCGCAACGCCGAGGGACAAACCTATCGGATCGCCGGTATCGCCGCCGACATCACCGAACGAAAATCGCTGGAGGAGCGCTTACAGAAGCAGGCCCATTATGATGGGTTGACGGGCCTTCCCAATCGCGTGCTGTTCTACGATCGGCTGCACCAGGCGCTGGCGCTGGCCAAGCGTCATTCCCAACAGGTCGCCGTGCTCTATTACGACCTGGATCATTTTAAAGAAATCAATGATACGCATGGTCATGAGATCGGCGATCTGCTGCTTCGGGCGATTTCTGATCGGTTGACGGCCGCCGTTCGTGAAGCCGACACGATTTCCCGGCTGGGCGGCGATGAATTCGCAATCGTTCTTCCCGACATCTCCCACGTGGACGATGTATCGAGGATCGCCCGCAAGATTCTCGTCGAATTGACCACGCCTTTCCATGTGAAGGGCCATGAGCTGTTCACCACGGTCAGCATTGGCATCAGTCTCTTTCCGGACCATGGCACGGAGCCGGATGAGTTGGTCAAGCACGCGGATTCCGCCATGTACCGGGCCAAACAGCAGGGCCGGAACAATTTTCGGTTTTATTCCGCCTCGTCTTGACAATCAAGAATCCATTCGAGACTCCGGGCCCGCTTCGGCGCGGGGGAAGCAAGAAGCCGGGAAGACGGTGACCCAAGACAAATTAAAGGAGGGTGTATGGCGACATCCCGGAATTTATTTCTAACGGTTATATTCATTATCGGTTTCCTTCCCCGAGCGGCCGCGGCCGCCTCGGGAATCGAAGTCACGCCGTTCGGCGGGTTTCGTTTCGGCGGTTCGTTCCAGGACGCCAATACCGGCGACTCGATCGCGATCGATGAAGCCGGGAGCTACGGTCTGATGCTCGATTTCGACACCGAGCCTTCCAAGCAGATCGAGATCTACCTGAGCCGCCAGAACTCAAAGCTTTCGTCCGGGGGGACGGTCACCGGCAACCCGAAGTTCGACCTCACCGTCGATTACTACCACATCGGCGGGCTCTTGATGCTCGATGGGGAACGCACCCGGCCGTTTATTTCGGGGACGTTCGGGCTCACCCGAATGGATCCGCATGGGGCGGATCGGTCGACGGAATATTATCCTTCGATCGCACTGGGCGGGGGCGCAAAGATCCCTCTGACGGAACGTCTCGGCCTTCGGTTTGATGCGCGCGGCATCTTCACGCTGGTGAACAACAACAGCACGGTTTTTTGCGCCAACGGCGGCTGCGCCATCCGGGTAGAAGGGAGCGGCATTCTCCAGGGGGAATTGACCGTAGGATTGACGTTTAAATTTTGAATTCTTAAGGGAGACGTGACAGAGGAAACACTTTAACGGGAGGGAGGAGAAGATGGCAAAAATGATCGCGGATTCGTGGGTGGTGGCGCCGTCGAAAAATATTCCGAGAATGGTGCGGTTTTATAAGAAGCTGGGGCTCAAGCCCTTGGTGCGGATGTCGTCCTACGTGGAGTTTAAGGCGCCGGGCGGGACCGTCATCGGGTTCTATACGATGGGCGGTCAGAAGGTCAAGAGACAGACCGGGGGCTGGCAGATCATGCTCCGCGTGAACCGCCTCGAAAAGGTCACGGCCGAACTCAAGAAGAAGGGGATTCGATGCACGCCGGTGAAGCCGGAGCCGCCGGGCGGCGCGAAGCTGGCTTGGTTTTTGGATCCCGAAGGAAATCAGCTCACGATGATGCAGTTTGGGAAGTGAAGAGAAAAACGGGCTGAGATTCGGGTGGATCGTCCGACAGGTTAATCGATTGCGCCGCGGCGCCGGACGACGATTTCCTTGACGACGGTGACCGAGGAAAGGTGAAGGAGTCCGATGATGATCTTCCCGATGTCCTCCGGCGGGATCATTTCCTCTTTGGGAACGGAGGCGCCCGCCACCATCGGGGTGGCGACATAGGCGGGACAGATGGCCGTGGCCCGGATCCCGTATTCGATCGCCTCGGCTAGGAGGCTCTCGGTCAGCCCGATCACGCCGAACTTCGAAGCCGAGTAGGCGCTCGAGCCTTCCATTCCAAACTTCCCGGCCAGCGAGGAGATGTTCACGATGTACCCGGAGCGCTGCCGTTTCATCACCGGCAAAACCGCTTTTGTGCAGAGGAAGGTTCCCTTCAGATTGATTCCCAGGATCCGATCCCAGTCTCCTTCGCCGGTCTCTTCGATCGGGGCCCATCGACCAACTCCGGCGTTGTTGACCAGCAGATCGATACGATTCCAGGCGTCGGTGGTCTTCCGTACGAATCCTTCGACCTGGGAAGCCACGGCGATGTCGGCGGGAACGGCGAGGACGCGATCGTCCCTCTTGGCTTCTTTCTTTAACTCCACAATGGCGCGAGAGAGGTTTTCTTTATTCCGCGCACAAATGACCACCCGCATCCCTTCGGAGAGGGCCGCCCGGGCGACCGCCAGTCCGATCCCGCTGCTTCCCCCGGTCACGATGGCCACTTGATCTTTGAGATGGGACATGGTTCGTATTCTGCCACCGAACGAGTCCGATAGTCAAACGCATCCCTGGAAAAAAAAACAGGTTGGGAACGGGTTCTTGACTTATATTTATGTTTTGGATATAGTCGCTTTACTCTAGTCAACCTAAAGCCAAAGCGCCATAGTCGCCCGCCGACTACAAAGATGGAACGGCGTCTCCTATTTTTCGAGACTGGGAACGGACTTCTTATTGTGTGGGCTTAGCGAGGTTACGGTTCGGCAGAGTTAAAAACCATTCAGGTTAACTTGCCCGGTCCGTTGGGTACATAACGACATCAGAGAGGTCTGGATCGCTCTTCACACCCGGGCAGAAAAGAAAATTCCAATTTTCCTTCCGTAATTGGTTATTTCACCGGCACGGGCAGTTTGTGAAAGCATGAGCGTTTTATAATTACCCAACGCCTCATGGCCTTCCTCCAAATCTCTCCCATGTTCCCTCCTCGCGTATCCAAATAGATAACATACGTGTATCTCTTTGGATAATTTACTTGCCCTCTTTTTTTCATTCATGATTTTTATTACTGCATGAATCAAATAAATGGCGGCTATCTTTCCGAAAGTGTCGCGGCACAATAGTTGCTCAAGTATTTGGGAGGCATCAAAAAGCCATTTGCATTTCCTCCGGGCTTGCTCAATGGACCGATCCGGATGGCTCATCGGCTTTCGGGAAGGGAGTTAACAGATGAAACCATTTAAAGGGAAAATCCTGGTCGTGGATGATGATCCGGACATACGAAAGATCCTTTTCGATCGCCTCGATTCCCTGGGTTACACCGTGTATACGGCAGAAAATGGACAGGAGGCCCTGAACAAAGTAAACCAGGAAGAACCGGACCTGATGTTCCTCGATCTCCAACTGCCGCAATTGAGCGGCTTGCAGGTATTGAAGAGGCTCAAAGACAACCCGGAACTCGCCGTGATCATTATTACCGCATTCGGCACGATCGAAAAGGCCGTGGAGGCGATGAAGGAAGGGGCCTATGACTTTATTACAAAACCTTTCTCTCCGGATCATCTCGATCTTGTGATCAGGAAGGCGCTTGAATGCAGGGCCCTGAGGCAGGAAAACCAGTACCTTCGGGGAGAGTTGAATGCGCCTTTCGTTGAAATCTACGGGGAAAGCCCGAAAATGAAGGAAGTCATCGAGACGGCCCGAAAGGTGGCCGCCACTCCTTCCACCGTTCTTCTGCTGGGGCAAAGCGGTACGGGCAAGGAAATGTTCGCGCGATCGATCCATCGTTGGAGCCCGAGGTCCAATAGGCCGTTCGTCGTCGTCAATTGTGTGGCCTTGCGGGATGAGCTGATCGAGAGCGAACTTTTCGGGCACGAAAAGGGGGCGTTCACCGGGGCTCATCAGATGAGGCGGGGAAAACTGGAAATTGCCAACGAGGGCACGGTCTTTCTGGACGAGATCGGGGACTTCAAGCCGGACCTTCAAACGAAACTCCTCCGGGTGCTCCAGGAACGTGAGTTTGAGCGGGTTGGGGGGAACAAGCCGATCCATGTCGATATCCGGATCATTGCGGCCACCAACCAGGACCTTCTTCGAAAGGTTCAGGAGGGTCGGTTTCGGGAAGATCTTTTTTTCCGGTTGAATGTGGTTCCCATTTCCCTTCCCCCGTTGCGCGAGCGGAGGGAGGACATTCCCCTCCTGACTCGGTTTTTCCTATCACGTTCCTGCCAAAACTTGAAAAAGCCGGTGATGAATATTTCCGCTGAGGCGATGGATCGCCTTGTTCATTACCATTGGCCCGGCAACGTGAGGGAGTTGGGGAATTTGATCGAACGCGCGGTCGTCCTGGCGGAAGGGAATGAGATTCTACCGGAAAACTTCGTCCTCCTCCCCGAGGCCGGATCCTCTGAAGAAAATCATTTTGGAAAACATTATCATGACTCGGTGCGGTCCTATCAGAAACAGGTGATCCGGGACGCGTTGCAGAAGAGCGGGGGGAATCAGGCCCGGGCCGCGGAGCTCTTGGGGCTTCAGCGGACCTATCTGGCCCGGTTGATTAAAAAGTTAAACGTCAAGTGAATCCGGAAATCGACCGCAATCACGGGCGGTGAAACAAGATTTTCCCGTAATGTGAATTACGATGAGCCTTTTTCGGGACGGACATATGATGGTCCATAGGATACTGACAACAATCCGCAAGATGATCCCGGAAGGCCGAGCCCTTTCCGAAACCGAGTGGAGAGGTCGGCATCGCGGAATTTTGGTCCTGCTCTGGATCCATTCGGTCGGACTTGCCGCGATCGGAATCTATAATGGGTATCCGGCCGTTCAAAGTTTGGCCGAGGGATCGACGGTCGGCGTCCTCGCCCTCGCCGCAACCCGGGCGGCGATCAGCCGCAGCCTCCGCTCCGCCATCGCCAGCGTCGGCCTCATTACATCCTCCGCCATCCTGGTCCAATTCTCGGGCGGTTATATCGAGGCCCATTTCCACTTCTTCATCATGCTGACCGTTATCGCGATCTACGAAGATTGGATTCCGTACCTGATCGCCATTCTGTTTGTCGTTATCGAGCACGGGCTCACGGGCCAGTTCATCCCAGCCGCCGTGTACAACCATCACGATGCAATCGCTCATCCCTGGAAATGGGCGATGATCCACGCCGTTTTTATCCTTTGCGAGAGCGTGGCGCTTCTGGTCGTTTGGCGGGTGAGCGAACTGGCCCGGGCCCGTGCCGACCTCGTGCTAAATTCCGCCGGGGAAGGAATCCTCGGGTTGAACCTCGACGGCAAAATCACCTTTGCGAACCCCGCCGTGTCGAGAATGACGGGCTATTCCATCGGGGAACTGATCGGAATGACGATCGGCCGGTTGTTGGGAAAATCCGAGGGCACCTCGCCGGTTTGCCACCTGAATTTGATCCATGCGTTCCAAGGTGAAAAGGAATGCCGCTGCGACAATAAGACGCTGTTGCGACGGGACGGGACCATCCTTCCCGTCGACTCGGTCTGCAATCCGATCCGCGAACGCGGCGTGAACGTCGGCGCCGTCGTGACGCTCCGGGATGAAACCGATCGCCTGCAAGCGGAAGAGGCCTTGCGGGAGAAGGAGGAGCGGTTCCGTCAGGTGACCGAGAATATCTCGGAGGTCTTCTGGATGACCTCGGTTGATAAAAATCGGATGATTTATGTCAGTCCCGCGTACGAGACCATCTGGGGACGCACCCGGGAGAGTCTTTACGAACGGCCGACTTCCTGGATGGACGCCATTTATCCGGAGGATCGGGAGCGTGTCCGGCGGGCCGCTCTTGAAAAACAAATCCGAGGCGAGTATGACGAGGAATACCGGATCGTCTGTAAGGACGGATCGATCCGTTGGATACAGGATCGCGCGTTTCCTGTTCGTGACGAGCTCGGGAGGGTCTACCGCATCGTCGGAGTCGCCGCGGACGTCACCGAACGCAAACGGGCGGAATCGGCGATACAGCAGGCCTACCGGGAGCTTGCCGGTCTTAACCTGACCCTGGAGGAACGGATTAAGGAACGAACCCTCGAACTCGAAGAGGCCCTCCATCAGGTCAACCATGAAAAGAATAAGACGGACCGGATCATCCGGGAAATCTCCGACGGGGTGATCGTGACCGATCGGGTCGGAAAAATCCTTTTGATCAACCCCGCCGGCCGGAGGCTTCTGGGGAAAAAGCGGGACGTTCCATTTACGGATTTATCCGAGTTCTCCCACGTTCCGGGACTGTCCGAGATTTTCGAGAACTCCTCCGAGGCCGCGACGGAGGAAGTCGAGGTCCATGATTCAAGCGACGCCTCCCGGGTCCTCAAGGCCACCGCCGTGCCGCTGAAGGATGAGCGGGGCGATCTCTTGGGCAAGGTGGCTGTCCTCCAGGATATCACGAGCTTCAAAGAAGTGGATCGCTTGAAATCGGATTTTGTCTCCCAGGTTTCCCATGAGCTGCGTACCCCGCTCACCTCCATCAAGGGTTACATCGATAATTTAAAAGACGGCATTGCCGGGAAGTTAAAAGAAAAACAGATCGATTATCTGAACCGGATGTCCAAGAACGCGGACCATTTGGCCATTCTGATCAGCGATCTCCTGGACGTCTCACGGATTGAATCGGGGAAAATGCCGTTAATCCCGACCACATTTTCCTTGCAGAATCTGATCGAAGAGGTCGTCAAGAACCTTCGACCGATTTTGGACGCAAAACAACTCGAGCTCCTATTGAACCCATTCCCGGGGGAGCGCGGAATTCAAGGGGATCATGACAAACTGGAGCAGGTCATCACCAATCTGCTGGTGAACGCGGTTAAGTTTACCCCTCCGGGAGGCCGGATCACGATTTCCCTTGAGCGGAATGAGAAGTACGTCAAGGCCTCGATCCGGGACACGGGAATCGGAATTCCGGCCGAGAAACAGTCCAGAATCTTTGAACGTTTTTATCGCGTGGAGCCGGAGTCGTCCTCGAAGATGAACGGGACCGGTCTGGGATTGTACATTGCCAAGAATATTATTGAGATGCATGGGGGCCGGATCTGGGTCGCCAGCGAGGTTGGAAATGGCAGCGAGTTTTCTTTCACGCTTCCGATCCATTCATGACGCCGCGGAAAAGCGGATCGGGAAGCCGATCCGCAAGGCGGTAATCGTGGGTCTGCTGATCGCCGTGTTGGGGCTTGTGATCAGCTATCTTCCCTCCGGGAGCGACCTCGAAGAGAGCCTCGGTCTGAATTTTTTATTCAAGGTGAGGGGCAAAACGCCGGCGCCTTCGGAGGTGGTCGTCGTCGCGATCGACAAGGAGTCGGCCGACCGTCTGAAGCTGCCGCTTGACCCCGAAAAATGGCCGCGCTCCATTCATGCACGCCTGATTCAACGATTACGCGATGCGGGGGCCAGCGTGATTGCTTTTGATCTCTATTTCGATGAAGGACGTTCGGCGGAAGACGATCAAGTCTTCGCCAAAGCCATCGGGGCGGCACGCAACGTCGTGCTCCTCGGATATTTCAAGAAGGAGGCCATTCCCCTCGAAGATCCGTCGGGTCGGGCCACCGGTGAAATAACGGTCGAACGGATGATGCCGCCCGCTTCGGTCTTTGCCCAAGAAGCGGCGTCGGTGGCGGCCTTCCCGTTGCCCAAGGTTCCGGTGACGGTCAGCCAGGTTTGGACCTTCAAGGACGATTCCGGAGATTTCCCGACGATGCCGGTCACGGTATTCCAGATGTTTGCCATGCCGGCGTACGGTGACCTGATCCATCTGTTGAAGAAGGCCCTTGCGGATCCAAGGATTGTGAAAGCCGAGTCCGATGGGGGGAATGGGTCTTCCATTGGCGAGGCTCGAACGCTTGTTGACCTCAAGAGGGTAGAGACCTTCGACACTCATGGAGTCCATAAACTGATCCGGAGCCTGAGGGAGATCCTTGGACACGAGACGATGATCTCCCAGATCATGATGAGGGAGCTGGAAGATCCAAACGAGCCCCTTCCGAACGCCGAAACAACCGAACGGCTCAGAGAACTTCTAAGCGTGTACAGAACGGGCAACAGCCGCTACCTGAATTTTTACGGACCCGCCCACACGATTACGACGGTATCCTACGATCGGGCCCTCCGACAACTGAACCCCGTCACGGCCGACGGCACGCCGGTGGATTTCAAGGGAAAGATCGTCCTAATCGGATCGTCCGAATTCTCTCCCTATTCGCAAATGGATGCCTATCCGACGGTCTTTTCACAGCCCAACGGGCGGGACCTCAGCGGCGTCGAAATTTGTGCGACGGCGGTGGCCAATCTGATCGAAAACCGGCCCATTCGGCCGATCGGCCTGTCGACCCAATTGTTCATGCTCTCGGCATTCGGCCTGGCGGCGGGGATCCTCTGCTTTCTGCTACGTCCGATGCTGGCCGTCGTCTGCAGCGTGGGATTGATGATGGTTTACGTCGGCTTCGCCTATGATCAATTCAAGCTTGCGGGCGTTTGGTATCCCGTGGTGGTACCCGTCGGGTTTCAGGCGCCTCTGGCGTTTATCGTGGCGGTGTTGTGGAAATATCGCGACGCGAGAAATCTGGAGGCGGCCCATGAACAATTGAAGGAGATGGACCGGCTCAAGTCCATGTTCCTCTCCCATGTGTCTCATGAGCTGAAAACGCCGCTCACCTCGATCAAGGGGTTCGTGGACAACATGATGGACGGACTGACCGGAGAAATCGCCGGGAAACAGCGGGAGTATCTGGACCGGGTGCGGGTCAATGCCGACCGCCTGACACGGATGATCACGAACCTGCTGGACCTCTCGAGAATCGAGTCCGGTACCCATCACCTCGATCGGGTGCGGCTGCATTTATTTGATCTGGCGGAAGAGGTCGTCGAGCAGCTCCGTCCCATTGCCGCCGCAAAGCCAATGACCTTGGAAATCGTCTGTCCCGATCCGACCCTTCAAGTTTCGGCCGACCGGGATAAACTCATCCAAGTGATCACGAATCTGGTGGACAACGCGATCAAGTTCACCCCCAAGGGAGGCAAGATCACGGTTGCGGTAGCGCGTAAAGATCCGGAGCGCGTAAGCATTACGGTCACGGACACCGGGGATGGGATTCCCCCCGAGGATCTCGCCAAACTGTTCGAGCCCTTCTATCAGGCCAGCCGGCTGGCCGGGACGCACGCAAAGGGGCTGGGCCTGGGGCTTTCGATCGTTAAAACGCTGGTGGAACTCCATGGCGGTGCGATTTCCGTCAAAAGCGAGGTCGGGAAGGGCAGCGAGTTCTGCATCCTCCTACCCGCGATAAATCACGGAGAAAAGTAGCCTATGCCGCCTGAAAAGAAACGGATTCTTCTTGCGGATGACGATCCGGATGCACTGCTGGTCCTCAGGGACCGACTGGAGTCTTTCGGATACCAGGTCACCACGGTCACAAACGGACGGGAGGCCGTGGAGAAGGTGAAACGAAAGGAATACGCCGGGGTAATCATGGACATCAAAATGCCGGAGATGGACGGAATCGAGGCCCTTCGAAGGATCAAGCAGTCCCGGCCGATGATGCCGGTCATCATGATCACCTCCGTAAAAGAGAAATGCCCGTTTGCGTTGGCGGAAGGAGCGGAGGCCTGCCTCTCCAAGCCGGTGGATCCCGAGCGACTGAGGGAAGCCCTCGAGCAGTGGCTCAAGAAAACAAAATGACGGCGCCCGCGGAGGAATCATGAGTCGGCTATCCGAAGAAAAGAGGAAATCAAAACGAAGCCTTTATGTTCGGCCGGTCAGCTTTAAGGCGATGGATGGCCATCCCAGTCCGGGTGAGATCCTGGATCTGAGTGACGGGGGAGCGCGAATCCGAACGGCGGTGCCCCCTCACGACAATGGAACGGTGGTTCAAGCCTGGATTCCGATGACCGAGCTTCAGATTCCGGTCCCGGTTTTGGGCTTGGTGCGGTGGATGAGAAAAGAGAGGCAGGAAGTCTACCAGATCGGTGTTCAGTTTTTATTGTAGGGATCGTGGGACCCAAATTCCTAAACAGGCATCGAACCTCTCGGCCTGTTTTGGATCGGGGGAAATAAACCATGAAGCTCCTCAACCCAATGAAGAGGCTCTTGATCGGCTCAGGCCTCGTACTCGGATTCTTTGCGCTTCTGCCGGGGACCGTCGCGTTTGCGCAGCCGCAGCCGAAATGCGGCGATTGGGTGGCCAAGATCGTTTCGATCGAAGGCCGCGTGGAGGCGCTCCCCGCGGGCGAGACGAATTGGCATGCCGTGAAGCTCGACGATACCTACTGCCCGGAGGACCGCCTCCGAACACTGGAAAAAAGCCGTGCGGCCTTCATCCTCAAGAATGAGACCACCCTCCGTCTCGACGAGAACACCATAGTCAAGTTCTCGTCTCTCAAGCCCGAAAGCCCCAGCCTTTTGGAACTGCTCACCGGCAGCGCGTTTTTCATGAGCCGTTATCCGCGGCCGCTGACGATCGAGACGCCGTACGTCAACGCGGCCAGCGGCGGGACGGAGTTCAACATCAAGGTGAATCCGGACGACAAGTCGACCACCATCACGGTGATCGAAGGTCAGATGAACCTTAAAAACGAGGCCGGAAGCGCCGTGGTCAAGGCCGGAGAGGAGGCGGTCACGATCGCGGGGCAACCGCCGGTGGTTCGAATTCCCATCCGTCCGAGAGACGCCATTCAATGGGCGGTCTATTATCCGCCCATTCTAAGCCTTCGCGAGATTCATCTCGAGGCGGCCGAAGG
>Ga0187773_10000800_pt1 | contig 12657 bp, 12 predicted proteins | sample 0216_BV02_MP05_1_FD_133133 | JGI IMG/M metagenome (GOLD analysis project Ga0187773, IMG submission 133133) | Tropical peat soil microbial communities from peatlands in Department of Meta, Colombia - 0216_BV02_MP05_10_MG | ecosystem: Environmental > Terrestrial > Soil > Wetlands > Peat | place...
CGGGCGTGCTCCACGAGCCGCGCGGGAGGCTCCGGGTCGGAGAAGATCGCGGGGCGGCCGCCGCGGAAGATGCCCGCCTTCTCGAAGCCGATGGACTCGCGGTCGCCGCCCAGCCAGTCCACGTGGTCGATGTCCACGGTCGCGACGATCGCGCAGTCGGCGTCGACCACGTTCACCGCGTCGAGCCGTCCCCCGAGGCCGACCTCGAGAACCATCGCCTCGACCCCCGCCTCGGCGAACATCGCGAGCGCGGCGAGCGTCCCGAACTCGAAGTACGTGAGCGGCGTCGAGCCGCGCGCCGCCTCGACCCGCTCGAAGGAGGCGACGAGGGCCCCGTCGTCCGCGTCCTCGCCCTGCAGGCGCACGCGCTCGTTGTAGCGCAGCAGGTGCGGCGAGGTGTAGCAGCCCACGCGGTAGCCGGCTTCCAGCAGGACGCGCTCGAGCATCGCGCACGTGGAGCCCTTGCCGTTCGTGCCGCCGACCGTCAGGACCACCGGGGACAGGTCGAGGCGCATGCGCCCCAGCACCTCCCGCACGCGATCGAGCCCCAGGGCGATGGCCGACGGGTGCTGCGCCGAGATGTGCGCGAGCCAGTCTTGAAGGGATTTATTCAGGCTTCGATCGCGGGCTCGCGCTTGAGCAGCGTGATGAGGCGCGCCACCCGGTCGCGCAGCTGCCGGCGGTCGACGATCATGTCGACGCCGCCCTTCTCGAGGAGGAACTCGGAGCGCTGGAAGCCCTCGGGGAGCGTCTCGCGCACGGTCTGCTCGATCACGCGCGGGCCCGCGAAGCCGATGAGGGCCCCGGGCTCGGCGATCACCACGTCGCCGATGAAGGCGAAGCTCGCCGAGACCCCGCCCATGGTCGGATCCGTGAGGATCGAGACGAAGGGCTGGCGAGCCGCGGAGAGCTGGTGCAGCGCCGCCGTCGCCTTCGCCATCTGCATGAGCGAGAAGAGCCCCTCCTGCATGCGCGCCCCGCCGGTCGCGGTGAAGCAGACGAACGGCAGCTCCTCGTCGCAGCACGCCTGCACCGCCCGCACGAAGCGCTCGCCCACCACCGAGCCCATGGAGCCGCCGAGGAAGCCGAACTCGAAGGCGGCGGCCACCAGCGGCACGCCCTTCACCGCGCCCTGCATCACCACGAGCGCGTCGGTCTCGCCCGTCTCCTTCTCCGCCTCGTCCAGGCGCTCGCTGTACTTGCGGCTGTCCTTGAACTTGAGCGGATCCATCGGCAGCACCTCGGAGGCGAGCTCCGCGCGCTCGTCGGGATCGAGGAAGAGGTCGAGGCGCTGGCGCGCCGAGAGGCGGTTGTGGAACCCGCACTTGGGGCAGACGTGCAGGTTGTTCTCGAGGTCGGTGAAATAGAGCACCGCCTCGCACGACGAGCACTTGCTCCACAGGCCTTCGGGCACCGCCTTCTTCTGCTGCGTGCTTTCGCGCTTGATCTTGGGCGGCAGGAGCTTGCGGAACCAGCTCATGCGTTCGCCTCCACGCGGTCCATGGCGCGGCGGAACTCGGCGAGCAGCCGTCCCGCGCGCTCCGGGGCGCCCTCGACGGGGCCTTCGGCCATCTCCTGCACGATGCGGCTGCCCACGACCACGGCGTCGGCCACCCGGGCGACCCGGCGCGCCGTCTCGGCGTCGCGGATGCCGAAGCCCACGCCCACGGGGACGCGCGTGCGCGCGCGGATGCGCCGCACGATCGCCTCCACCTCGGAGGTGTCGATGTGCGAGGCGCCGGTCACGCCCTTGAGCGACACGTAGTAGATGTAGCCCTTCGCGACGGCGGCCACGCGGTCGATGCGCGCCTCGCTCGAGGTGGGCGAGAGCAGGAAGATGGGATCGATCCCCGAGCCCTCGAGCGCCTCGAGCCACGCGCCGCTTTCCTCCGGCGGATAGTCCACGATGAGGACGCCGTCCACGCCCGCCGATCGCGCCGCGGCGATGAAGGCCTCGAGCCCCATGCGCTCGATCGGATTCGCGTAGCCCATGAGCACGACCGGCGTCGCGTCGTCGGCCTTGCGGAACTCGGCCACCATCGCGAGCACGTCCCTGAGCGCCACGCCGTGCCTGAGCGCCCGCTCGGAGGAGCGCTGGATCACCGGCCCGTCGGCCATGGGATCGGAGAAGGGCACGCCGAGCTCGATCACGTCCGCGCCCGCCTTCACCATCGCGCGCATCACGGGAACGGTCTGCTCCGGCGACGGATCGCCCGCGGTGACGAACGGCACGAGCGCGGCGCGGCGGGCGGCGGCGAGCCTCTCGAACGCGGCGGCGATGCGGCTCACGGGGCGCCTAGAACTGGATGCCCGAGGCCTTGGCGACGGTGTGCATGTCCTTGTCGCCGCGGCCCGAGAGGTTCACGAGCAGGATGCGGTCGCGCGCCATCGTGGGCGCGATCTTCATCGCGTAGGCGAGCGCGTGGCTCGATTCCAGCGCCGGGATGATCCCCTCCATGCGGCAGAGCGAATGGAAGGCCGCGAGCGCCTCCTCGTCGGTCACCGCCACGTAGCTCGCGCGCCCCGTGTCCTTGAGCCACGCGTGCTCGGGACCCACGCCGGGATAGTCGAGGCCCGCGGAGATCGAGTGGGTCTCGCGGATCTGGCCGTCGGCGTCCTGCAGGAGGTAGGTGCGGTTGCCGTGCAGCACGCCGGGCGCGCCCGCCGAGAGCGAGGCCGCGTGCTTGCCCGTGGCGAGGCCGTAGCCGCCCGCCTCCACGCCGACGAGCTTCACCTCCTCGTGGGGGATGTAGTCATAGAAGATGCCCATGGCGTTCGAGCCGCCGCCCACGCAGGCGAGGATCATGTCGGGCTGGCGGCCGGCCACGGCGGGCATCTGCACGAGGCACTCCTTGCCCACGACGGAGTTGAAGTCGCGCACCATCATCGGGTAAGGATGCGGGCCGGCGACGGTGCCGATGATGTAGAACGTGTCCTCGACGTGGGTCACCCAGTCGCGCATCGCCTCGTTGAGCGCGTCCTTGAGCGTCTTCGAGCCGCTCTCGACCGGCACGACGGTCGCTCCGAGGAGCTTCATGCGATAGACGTTCTGCGCCTGGCGCGCCACGTCCTCGGTGCCCATGTACACGACGCATTCCATGCCGAAGCGCGCCGCCACGGTGGCGGTCGCCACTCCATGCTGGCCCGCGCCCGTCTCGGCGATCACACGCGGCTTCTTCATGCGCCGGGCGACCAGCGCCTGGCCCACGGTGTTGTTCACCTTGTGCGCGCCGGTGTGGTTCAGGTCCTCGCGCTTGAGGTAGATCTGCGCCCCGCCCAGGTGCTCCGAGAGGCGCCGGCAGTGGAAGATGGGGCTGGGGCGCCCGACGAAGTGCTCGAGCTCCCAAGCGAGCTCCGCCTGGAACGCCGGGTCCTCGCGGCACGCGCTGTAGGCGAGCGTGAGCTCGTCGAGCGCGGCGCGCAGCGTCTCGGCCACGAACACGCCGCCGTAGGGGCCGAAGTGGCCCGCCGCGTCCGGAAGCGCGTAATGCGCCCAGTCAGGTGGGTTGCCCTGCATCTTCACGTCGCACGCTCCGAATGAATTCGACGATCTTCCGCGGATCCTTGATGCCGCGGCTCGACTCCACGCCGCTCGACACGTCCACGGCCCACGGCCGCACTTCCCGGACCGCCCGGCCCACGTTCTGCGCCGTGAGGCCGCCGGAAAGGATGAGGGGAATCGGCAGCTCCCGCGGGACCGCGGACCACTCGAACGTGCGCCCGGTGCCCCCGGCCTCGCCCGGCGCATGGGCATCGAGAAGCAGCGCCCTCGCCCCGCGAAAGCGTCGTGCATATTCTAGCAAATCGCCCCCCTCCTCCATGGGCACCGCGCGCACGAAGGGGCGTCCGAAACGCGCGCAGAGCTCCGGCGACTCGTCGCCGTGGAACTGCAGCAGGTCGAGGGGCACCCGGGCGAGCACGGCGCGCACCTCGTCCTCGGGCGCGTTCACGAACAGCCCCACGGCCGCGACGAAGGGCGGCAGCGAGCGCGCGATCGCGGCCGCGGCCTCGACCGCGACGAAGCGCGGGCTCGGGGCATAGAACACCAGCCCGATCGCATCGGCTCCCGCCTCCGCCGCCACGCGCGCGTGCTCCGCCTCGCGGATGCCGCAGATCTTGACGCGCGTGCGCTCGCGGCTCATGGCGGATGGGGATCGAGCAGGGGATGGCGGGGAAAGGCAGGCAGGCCGAACGAGGGATCATACTCGACGGCGGCGAGATACAGCCCGTCGGGGGCGAAGGTCGGCGCGGCGAGCCGCCGGTCGTGCGAGTCGAGCACCTCGGCGATCCATTCCGGCGGCTGGCGCCCGCTGCCCACGTACACGAGCGAGCCCACGATGTTGCGCACCATGTGGTGCAGGAAGGCGTTCGCGCGGAAGGTGAAGGCGAGGAGCCCGCCGGAGCGCTCGACCCGCGCCTCGAGAAGCTCGCGCACGGGCGACTTCGCCTGGCACTGCGCGTCGCGGAAGGCGCTGAAGTCGTGGGGCCCGAGGAGCGCGTGCAGCGCCTCGCGCATCGCGCCCGCGTCGAGAGCGTGGTGGAACCAGCCCACGCGGCCCCGGAGGATCGCGGGCGCCACGGGGGCGTCGACGAGGAGGTAGCGGTAGGTTCGCGACAGCGCGCTGTAGCGGGCGTGGAAGGCGTCGGGGACCTCGGCGGACCACAGCACGCGCGCGTGCTCGTCCAGGCTCGCGTTGGTGCCGCGCACCCACGAGAAGGGCTCGCGGTGCACGGGGGAATCGAAGTGGACGACCTGGGCCGCGGCGTGCACGCCCGCGTCGGTGCGCCCCGCGGCGGTCACCTCGAGGGCCGCGCCGCCGGTGAACCGCGCGAGGGCCGCCTGGAGGTGGTCCTGGACGCCGCAGCCCGCGGGCTGGGTCTGCCAGCCGCAGAACGCGGCGCCGTCGTACTCGAGGCCGAGGGCGATGCGCATGGACCCCCGGACGGGGTCAGAGCGAAGCGATCAGCTTCTTCGCCTCTTCCTTCTGGGCCGAGGAGCCTTCCTTCGCGACCTCGTTCAGGATATCGCGCGCGCCGTCCTTGTCGCCGATCTCGAGGTAGGCCTTGGCGAGCTCGAGCTTCGTGCCCACCGCTTCGGCGCTCGATTCGGCCGCAGCGGGAGACGACTCGAGGCTCAAGTCGGTAAGGTCGAGGCCGCCGCCGGCCGGGCTGGCTGCGGGAGCGGCCGCGCCGCCCCTCGGCGAGAGCTCGAGGCCGGAGAGGTCGAAGTCGAACGCGGGCTTCTCTTCCTTCGGCGCCTCGGCCGGCACGTCCACGTGCGTGGGTGCGGCGCCGCCCCCGGGCGCGAGGTCGAAGTCGAGCGCCGGCGCCGACTCCACCGAGAGGTCCGGAGCCGGGGCCGCGCGCTTCTGGCCCTCGAGGTCGAGGTCGAAGCTCGGCGCGGGTGCGGCGGCCGCCTCGCCGGCCCCAGCGGCCCCACCGGCCGACTCGATGTCGAAGTCGAGGTTGGGCTTCGCCGGCGCGGCGGGAGGCGCCGAGGGCGCCATGGCGGTGAAGGTCGCGGTCGCGCCCGCGGCCGCGCCGTAGAGCGGATTCGTCGGGTCGATCTGCGCGCCCATGGCCGCGGCCTTCTGCCACAGCGGGGAGTCGTCGCCGACCGCGGAGCGCAGCTCCTTCGCCACGGTCTCGAACGCGGTGGCGCTCTTGCGCGCGTGGTAGATCTCGAGGAGCTTCAGCGCGATCTCGTGGCGGTTCTTGTCGCGCGCCATCGCCTCCTTGAGGATCTCCTCGGCCTGCGCGTCTCGCCCGTAGGCGATGTAGACCTCGGCTTCGGCCACCGGGTCCACCTCGTCGGTGTCGATGGTGCCGGGGCCGGTCTTGTCGAAATCGGTGAGGAACGAGCTGTTGCCCGTGTCCACGAGGCCCGCGGCGGGCTTGCTCGTGGTCGCCCCCGGCTTCAGGTCCGACGGAAAGGCGCTCGTCATCGCGCTCGCCGGCCCTTCCTCGCCGCCGCCCTTGGCGCGACGGCGGCGCACGAAGAGGAAACCGCCGATGCCGAGCAGCGCGATGCCGCCCACGCCCGCGGCGAGGTACGCGGGGTTCTCCATCAGCTGATCGACGATGCCCGGCGGCGGCGGCGCGGGCTTCTTCACCGCGGGCTTCGTCACCGGGGGCTTGGGAGGCGCGGGCTTCGGAGGCGCGGGCTTGGGCTGCTCGGCCTGCGCGACCGTGGTCGGCGGCGTTTCGGCCTTCGGGGCCTCGGCCGGCTTCGCGGCTTCAGGCGGCGGAGCGGGCTTCGTTTCCGCGGGCTTCGGCGTCTCGGCGGGTTTCGGCGGCGGCGGAGCGACGGCGGCCATCTTCGGCTCGGGCTTCGCGGCGGCGGCACCGCCCTTCAGGTCGAGCAGGCGCTGCATGTCCTGGATCTGCTTCTCCAGGTCCGCCACGCGCGACTGCGCTTCCTTGAGCGCCTGGTCCTTCGCGGTGAGCTCTTCCTGCAGCGCGGTGAGGCGCTCCTGCGCGCTGCCCTTGCCGGCGCCGGCCTTGCCGGTGCCCGCGGAGCGCGAGATGCGCAGCTGGTCCGAGGGCGCGGCCGCAGGGCCCGGAGGCGGCGTGACCGCAGCCGAGGCGATGCGGCCCGTGGCGAGGTTCGGCGGCGGCCCGCCCGCGGGCATCGCGGCGACGCCGCCGGCGAGCTGCTCGCGGTACGCGTTCCATTCCTGGTTCTGCGCGTGGATCTCGCGGCGGGCCTCGACGGGCTTGATGTCCTGCACTTCATCGGCCGAGGGGATCTTGAGGATCTGCCCCGTCTTGAGGCGGTTCATGTTCTTGCCGGAGAACGCGGACTGGTTCTGCCGGTACATCGCCACCAGCATCTGCTCGAGGCTCACCTCCGCGGGCTTCACCTGGCTCGCGATCTCGTTGAGGTTCTCGCCCGTCTGGACCGGGCCGTAGGTGTCGCTCGCCGGCGTTGCGGCCGCCGTCGGCATCTCGGCCTTCGCCGAAGGCATGGCGGTTGGGGCAGGCGCTTCACCCGTTCCCGCAGGGGCCTCGGTCCCCGAAGGCGGCGCCGCCGGCGTTGCGGCCGGCGGCGTCTCAGGCTGGGCGGCGGGCGGCGCTTCGGCCGCCGGCGCCGACTCGGCGCTGGGTGTGGGCGCGGCGGCCGCCGGTGCCGGCGCAACGGGCGCGGCCGCGACCGTCGGCGGACTCACCATCGGCTTCGCGGCGTATCCCGGCGGATCGAGCAGGATCGGGTATTCGCGCTGCAGGCGTCCCGCCGGCCAGCTCACTTCCACGAGCGCGTCGACGAACGGCTCGTTGATCGGCCCGATGCTGGTGAGCTTGAGGTAGGGCTGCCCGTTCGCGTGCTTCTCGAGGGAGAAGCGGATCAGGTGCAGCGCGGGCGAGTATTCGATCCCCGCGTCGCGGAACGCTTCCGGCGGAGAGATGCGCGCGTTCATCGCGTCGGCTTCGCCCGGCTGCAGCGCGACGAGGTCGATCTCGGCGTCGAGATCCTGTCCGAGCGCGGAGTGGACCGTCAGCTTGCCCAGGCCCGCCGCGTGAGCCGCGAGCGAAGCGCCCAGGAAGAGCAGGAGCGCCGCACCGCTTTTGATTGTCCTCATCGTTTTGCCCACCCCACCCCGAAGAACGGTGAAATGCAGAGTAACATCAGGGGCTTATTGTTGCAACCTCACCCCCATTCTCCACATTATCTCCGAACCGCGCCGTAATTCAAGCATTTTTTCCAGCCGAAACCGGGTCTTACGCCACCGCCCGGGCGGGAATCCGGGCTTCCAGCAGGATGCCGAGCATGCGCCTCAGGGGCTCCGCAGCCCCCCAGAGGAGCTGGTCGCCCACCGTGAACGCGGAGAGGTACTCGCCCCCCATGCGCAGCTTGCGCAGCCGTCCGATGGGCACGTCGAGCGTGCCCGTGACCGCCACCGGCGTGAGGCGCTTGAGCGTCTCGTCGCGCCGGTTCGGCACCACCTTCACCCACGGGTTCCCCTGCGAAAGGATCGACTCGATCTCCGCGAGCGGGATGTCGCGCCGCAGCTTCATCGTGAGGCCCTGGCTGTGGCAGCGCATCGCGCCCACGCGCACGCACAGGCCATCGACGGGGACCTCGCGGAGACTGCCCGGCGGCGTGCCCTTCACGGGCGAGCGCGCGAGGATCTTGTTGGTCTCCGCATGCCCCTTCCATTCCTCGCGGCTCTGGCCGTTGCCGAGGTCGGCGTCGATCCACGGCAGCAGGCTTCCCGCGAGCGGCACGCCGAAATGCTCCGTCGGGAATCCTTCGTCGCGCAGGATCCCCGCCACCTCGCGGTCGATGTCGAGGATGGCGGAGGCCGGGTCCTTGAGCAGCGCCTGGGCCGCGAAATGCACCTCGCCCATCTGCTGGAGAAGCTCGCGCATGTTCTGCGCCCCGGCGCCCGAGGCGGCCTGGTAGGTCATCGCGCTCACCCACTCGACGAGGTCGGCGCGGAGCAGCCCGTCGATCGCCATGAGCATGAGGCTCACGGTGCAGTTGCCGCCGATGAAGTCCTTCACACCCGCGGCGATGGCGCGGTCGATCACGGGGCGGTTCACCGGATCGAGGACGATCACCGCGTCCTTGTCCATGCGTAGCGCCGAGGCCGCGTCGATCCAGTACCCGCCCCAGCCGGCGGCGCGCAGCTTCGGGTGGATCGCCTTGCTGTAGTCGCCGCCCTGGCAGGTCACCAGCACGTCGTAGCGGGCGAGCTCGGCGACGTCGTTCGCGTCCCTGAGGGGCGGCACGGGCTTGCCGATCGAGGGCGCGGGCCCTCCCACGTTCGAGGTCGTGAAGAAGACGGGCTCGATCGCGTCGAAATCGCCTTCCTCGCGCATGCGCTCCATGAGCACGGAGCCCACCATGCCGCGCCAGCCGATGAATCCTACGGTCTTCATTTCGGTCTCAGAGCGCCTTGGCCACCGCCGCGCCCATCTGCGCGGTGGTCGCCGGTTTCGTGCCCTTGGGCGCGATGTCGGCCGTGCGCAGCCCCGAGGCGAGCGCCTTGCGCACCGCGTTCTCGACGCGGTCGGCGATGTCGGCCCGGCCGAACGTGTAGCGGAACATCATCCCCAGCGAGAGGATCTGCGCGAGCGGGTTGGCGATGCCCTTGCCGGCGATGTCGGGCGCCGAGCCGTGGATGGGCTCGTACAGGCCCTTGCCCGCCGCGTCGAGAGAAGCGGAGGGCAGCATCCCGATCGAGCCCGTCAGCATCGAGGCCTCGTCGGAAAGGATGTCGCCGAACATGTTGCCGGTCACGATCACGTCGAACTGCCTCGGGTTCCTCACGAGCTGCATCGCGCAGTTATCCACGAGCATATGCGAAACCGCGACGTCCGGATACTCCGAGGCGACCTCGTCCGCGATGTCGCGCCAGAGCTGGGTGGTCTCGAGGACGTTCATCTTGTCCACCGAGGTCAGGCGCTTGCCCCGGCGGCGGGCGGTGCGGAAGCCCACGTGGACGATGCGGCGGATCTGCGGCTCGGTGTAGCGCATCGTGTTCACGCCGACCCGCTCGCCCTTCGCGCCGGAGACGCCGCGCGGCTCGCCGAAGTAGATGTCGCCCGTGAGCTCGCGCACGATCATGATGTCGAGGCCGCTCACCACCTCCGGCTTCAGGGTGGATGCCTCGGCGAGCTCCGGGAAGACGGTCGCGGGGCGGAGGTTCGCGAAGAAATCGCATTCCTTGCGCAGGCCCAGGATCGCGCGCTCGGGGCGCTTGTCGCGGGGGAGCGTGTCGTACTTCGGGCCGCCCACCGCGCCGAAGAGCACGGCATCGGAGCGCTTCGCGAGGTCGAGCGTCTTCTTCGGGAGCGGGTCGCCCTCGGCGTCGTAGGCGGCGCCGCCCACGAGGGCCTCTTCCGTCTCGATCTTCTCGCCCTCGCCGCGCAGGACCTCGAGGATCGCCTTCGCCTCGCGCAGGATCTCGGGGCCGATGCCGTCGCCGGCCAGGAGCGCGATCTTCACGCCCGGCCGCTCAGGAGAAGATCCAGGGCTCGGAGCGCTTGCGCTTTTCCTCGTACGCCTTGATGTCGTCGGCGTGGCGCAGCGTGAGCCCGATCTCGTCCCAGCCGTTGAGGAGGCTTTCCTTGCGGCCGGGCTCGATGTCGAAATGCATCGGCTTGTCGTTGGGCGCGGCCACCGTCTGCGCCGGAAGGTCGATGGTGAGCTTGAAGCCCGCGTGCGCGGCGACCTCGGTGAAGAGGTGGTCGACCTGGAAATCGAGCAGCACGATGGGGAGCAGCCCGTTCTTGAAGGAGTTGTTGAAGAAGATGTCCGCGAACGAGGGCGCGACGATCGCCTTGAAGCCGTACTGCTGGAGCGCCCACGGAGCGTGCTCGCGCGAGGAGCCGCAGCCGAAGTTCTTGCGCGCGAGCAGGATCGAGGCGCCCTTGTAGCGCGGCTGGTTGAGGACGAAGTCCGGATTGGGCCGGCGCTTCGCGAGGTCCATGCCCGGCTCGCCCACGTCGAGGTAGCGCCACGCGTCGAAGAGGTGCGGCCCGAAGCCCGTCCGCTTGATGGACTTCAGGAACTGCTTCGGGATGATCACGTCGGTGTCGACGTTCTCGCGGTCGAGCGGGACTACGAGGCCCGTGTGGACGGTGAACTTCTCCATGGCGGTGCGGCGCGCGGGGGCAAACTGCGATTATACCGGCGCGACGATGGGCTCGACCTCGTCCAGCCGGGCGCCCGAGCGAAAACCCCGCCGAGGCGGGGTTCGTGTGTCAGGCCGGGACGGGCTCCTCGCTTCTCGCGGGGGCCTCGGCGGGCTTCGGCGGGGCGGTCGTGGTCGACTTGCGGCTCTCGGCCTCGGCCTTTTCGCGCTTGCGCCGCGCGATCTCCTGCGCGTAGGCCTGCTTCAGCAATTCCCAGTCGGCTCCGTGGCACATGGCTTCCTCCTTGGAACGGTCTGTGGAACCTTCATCCTACGCCCGCCGCGGGTTGCCGGCTCATGTCGACCCTGGGCGCTGGGCGAACGTTCATCGGGGGTGGCCCCCTCAAATCGCGATTTGCATTCGCCTGATCCTCTGGATCGAATAATTGATCCCGTGGATCCGTTGGATCCGTTTGCGAATCCACTGGATCAGGCGAATGCAAACGACCGTTTAAGCGCCCCACAGCTCGCGGAGCAATTCGCAGATCCTCTGGATCAGCCGAATGCAAAAGGCGGATCGAGCGCCCCACAGCTCGTGCAGCAGCTCACGGACCCTCCGGATCAGCCGAACGCAAAGAGCGGTTCGCGCTCCCGGCAGCCGCGCAGTGCGCCGAGCATGGACATTCGTGCACTGCGGATGCGGCTGAACCTCACGCAGCGGCAATTCGCCGGGTGGTTCGGCTTCCCCGTGGCTACCCTTCGCCACTGGGAGCGGGGGAACCGTCGGCCGGCGGGCACGGCACTGGTCCTGCTCCACGTGATCCACGAGAACCCGCGCGAAGTGCTGGCGGCGGTGCGCAAGGCGCGCATCCGCGATCCCGGCAGCCTCGCGCGCATCGAGCCGCTGATGTCGTTACGCGCGCCGCCGGGATTCGGGTACCGCCCGCCGCCCCTGCGCCCGCGGCGCGGCCGATAGCGGCCCCTGGCTTGCCGAGCGCGGCCTGTTACTAGCGGCCCCCAGCTCGCCGAACGCGCGTTACTTGTTCTTGTCCGCCGCCTTCTCGATCGCCTGGCCGCCCTTCTGGACGTCCTTGCCCACGCCCTCGATGGTGTTGCACGCGGCGAGCCCGAGCGCGATCGCGACGAGCAGGAAAATTCTCAGCATCGGTGATTCCCCCTATTGACGGCGGATGTCGACGAAATGCCCCGCGATCGCGGCCGCCGCCGCCATCTCGGGGCTCACGAGGTGCGTGCGCCCGCCCGCGCCTTGTCTTCCCTCGAAGTTGCGGTTCGAGGTGGATGCGCAACGCTCGCCCGGCGCCAGGCGGTCGTCGTTCATGCCGAGGCACATCGAGCAGCCCGCTTCCCGCCACTCGAAGCCCGAATCCCTGAATACGCGATCGAGCCCTTCCTTCTCGGCCTGGGCCTTCACGAGGCCGGAGCCGGGAACGACGAGCGCGAGCTTCACGTTCTTCGCCACGCGCTTGCCCCTGACCACCTTCGCCGCGGCCCGCAGGTCCTCGATGCGCGAGTTGGTGCACGAGCCGATGAAGATCTTGTCCACGCCGATCGCGGTCATCGGCGTATTGGGCTCGAGGCCCATGTACGTGAGCGCCCGTTCCATCGCTTCGCGCCTGACCGGGTCCTTCTCGGCCTCGGGATCGGGCACGCGGTCCTCGATGGAGACCACCATCTCGGGAGAAGTTCCCCACGTGACCTGGGGCTTCAGGCGGGTCGCGTCGATCTCGACCACCTTGTCGAAGCGGGCGCCCGGGTCGGAGACGAGCGTCTTCCAGTAGGCGACCGCCTTGTCCCACTGCTCGCCCCGGGGCGCGTAGGGCCGGCCGCGCAGGTACTCGATGGTCTTGTCGTCCACCGCGACCATGCCGGCGCGCGCGCCCGCCTCGATCGACATGTTGCACATGGTCATGCGGCCTTCCATCGAGAGCGAGCGCACCGTGGAGCCGCCGAACTCGATGGCGTGGCCCGTGCCGCCCGCGGTGCCGATCTTCCCGATGACGGCGAGCACGAGGTCCTTCGCCGTCACGCCCGCGGGAAGCGCGCCTTCGCACTTCAC
>Ga0187773_10000801_pt1 | contig 12656 bp, 7 predicted proteins | sample 0216_BV02_MP05_1_FD_133133 | JGI IMG/M metagenome (GOLD analysis project Ga0187773, IMG submission 133133) | Tropical peat soil microbial communities from peatlands in Department of Meta, Colombia - 0216_BV02_MP05_10_MG | ecosystem: Environmental > Terrestrial > Soil > Wetlands > Peat | place...
GGTATAAGGGCCCCTCTTCGTCGGCTCTATTTCTTCGATGATCTCCATGCACCTGACCTTGGGAACTCCTGTTATCGTCCCACCCGGAAAAGCAGCCCTTATTACGCTGAAGCAGTCTTTCCCCTCGGCAAGGCTACCTCTCACATTTGAGACAATATGCATAACATGAGAATAGTCTTCAGTAACCATGAGTTCATCCACCATGACCGTGCCGTAATCCGAAACCCTTCCGAGGTCGTTCCTCTCAAGGTCAATAAGCATAATATGCTCAGCCCTTTCTTTTTCATTGAGGAGCAGTTCCGAACGCATAACATCGTCTTCATTAACGTTCTTTCCACGCGGTCTTGTGCCTGCGATCGGCCTCGTGTCTATTCGCGTTCCGGTCACCCTCACAAGTCTCTCGGGTGAAGAACTCGCTATTTGATAGTCGCCGAAATCGAAGAAAACAGCAAAGGGCGAAGGGTTCACCTTCCTCAGTGTCCTGTATATGTGCCAGGGCTCCCTGTCGCCTATGCCGGCGGACACCCTTAGTGACAGGTTTGCCTGAAAGATGTCGCCTGCGGCGATATATTCCTTGGCCTTCCACACCATGTCCATGTACCGCTCTTTGCCTGTCTCATGCAGAATCTCGATTTCTTTTGACAGACCTCTACGGTCGTCATCAGGTGGTTCTCGGAGAATGCGCTCCTGAATCTCATCGAGAACGTCCCTCGCCTCGCTGATGTGTCTCTCTCTTTCTCCCGAACTCTCCGAGTATCCCAGAACAGTCTTTCTAACGGCAGGGCAGACAATTACCCAGCACTTCTTCTCCACGTGGTCAAAGGCTATAACCCTGTCGAACATAAAAAAATGTGCATCGGGCACGTTCACATCGTCAACGGCCTTCATGGGAAGCCTTTCGAGATACCGGACAAAATCGTAACTCAACATACCTGCAGCGCCTCCCTGAAAAGGAGGTAATCCATCAACTGATTTCTGCCTGTAGCTGGAAACAAGCTCCTTGAGCCTCTGCAGGGGATGCCTCGAAGATAACGTCTTCTTGCCCTCAAATGATATCTCGATCTCTGCGTTCTTGACCCTGTAGCTTAGACAGGGTTCCATTCCGATGAAGGAATACCTTGCGATATTGGCAGGCCCCTTACCGCTCTCGAAGAGGAAACTTTCTTTTTTCCTCAACTTAGCATAAATTACGTAAGGGCTTTCAAAAGGTATCTCCCTGAAAACCGGGGAGACAAAACCATCATCTATCACTTGAATTCCTTAGACATAACATCTTATTAGCGCTACAAATTGATTGTATCATTCATGGTTAATGGTTATTTGACAGCGCCTGCCAACCGGGTTCAGGCAGCTGCAATCTCGCTGGTGATCGTCTCTATGGACTTTATAGGGTCACCCTGGTTGAGAATCGCCCTTCCCATTACAATATAATCTGCACCTTCTCTTATCGCCTGTCTTGGAGTCATCGTCCTCATCTGATCATCCGGAGGCGTCCATGAGGTTCTGATTCCGGGAGTGACGATCAAGAAGCCCCTTCCGCAGTGAGACCTGACCAAAGCCGCCTCATGGCCCGAGGCCACCACGCCATCAAGGCCTGCCTTCAAGGCTAATCCCGCAAGATGCCTTACATGGGTATTGAGACTGTGCTGTATTCCGATCTCGTCTCTCAAGACCTCCTTAGACATACTCGTCAGCACCGTGACTCCGAGCATTCTCGGTCTGTTCAGGTTCTCTTTCAGACAGATATTGACAACCTCGTCCCTGCACTTCCTCATCATCTCGAATCCGCCTGATGCGTGAACGTTGAACATGAAGACCCCTAACCTCGCAGCAGCGATACCGGCCCGGGAAACGGTATTAGGTATATCGTGAAATTTAAGGTCGAGAAAGACGTTCCTGCCCCGGTTGTGAATATCATCAATAATTGAGGGTCCGGATACGGTAAATAGTTCAAGTCCTACTTTAAAGATGCTGATGTAATCTTTGAATTTATCAACAAGTTCTACGGCATAATTATGTTCCGGGACGTCAAGTGCGAGAATTAATTTGTCATTAGGCATGGTCATCCGTCTCAAATCTTTGGAAGGACGATCCCCTTCTGTGCTTGATATTTTCCCTTCTTGTCGGCATAGGATGTTTCACAGACTTCGGAGGCCTCCAGGAAAACGATCTGGGCAATTCCTTCACGCGCATATAATCTCACAGGAAAGGGAGACGTATTCGAAACCGATATCGTCACAAACCCCTCCCACTCCGGCTCGAGTGGAGTTATGTTCACTATCACTCCGCTCCGTGCATATGTTGATTTGCCGAAACAAACGACGAGGGTCTTCCGGGGTATTCTGAGGTATTCAAGGGAGCGACAGATCGCATAGGAATTGGCAGGGACTTCGCAGATATCGCCCCTGAAATCTATGAAAATGGATTCATCGAAATTTTTGGGGTCGATCACCCTTCCCTTTTCGAGCTTCGGGATCTTGAACTCATCGGATATCCTCATGTCATACCCGTATGCGCTCACCCCAAATGAGATGACACCCTCCCTAATCTGCTCATGGTTGAAAGGGTCGATCATCCCCTTTTCAGCCATCTCCCTTATCCAGCGGTCGTTTTTTACCATAATTTCAGGGAAGCTTCTTATCCTCCATTTCTTTCAAGAGTTTCTTTGATTCGCCCGGCGCATCGCTCTATTATACTGATTAGAGTTTCAGCAGTACAATATCAGGAATTCGCGATAGCTTTTCCAAAAGAATCGCTTTTCTAACCCGAAAAATGCATTTCAAAATAGAATATTGCAGGGATATGTCTAAAAAAATCTTTATCTGCGCCACCTTTGTAAGACTTTCGAGACTCAAAAATACCTCTTACTATTAAAGAAATTTGATGTAATAAGTATCCAAGTTGCGGCATTATAAAGTTTTTTGGAACGTGTCCCCCGCAATAATTGCATCATTTGGGGTCAACTGCCATGTTATCTCACTTGATTCTCTTTGATATTACTCTAAATTCTTCTGTCCCGGCCCTCTCAAGCAGCTGGAACAATGCCGTCTCGGTACTGGTCTCAACAGCTCCGGCATCCCTCATGAATCTGATGCCCGTCTTGAAATTCCCCTTCGTCCTCGAACACATGGCGTCGCTGACGGCATGGACGTGATAGCCCTCTTTCAAAAGACCTATGCAGGACTGTAAGACGCAGACATGTGTCTCCATACCAACAAGCATGATTTTCTTTCTGCCGAGAAGAGCAAGTTTATCGGGAAAGACAGGCCCCCCGCAACAACTGAATGTCATCTTTTCCAGCGGCTCATAAGACAGGAAAGCTTCTCTCAACTCGATCACCGTCGGTCCGAGCCCTTTTGGGTATTGTTCATTGACGATGACAGGTATCTTGAGAAGTCTAGAAAGTTCTATGAGGTGAAGACAGTTGTCGATGACCTTCTGTCTTTCACTCATCACTGCTGCAAGCTTTTCCTGGATATCTACGATCACTAAAACCGCTTCACTCTTATCCAGCACAAATTTATTATCCATAGTCACCTCGTAAAGGTTAAAGATATTTGCTATAAGACATTCTTCAACTTCGGTTCGAATATTCTAAGGTAAGCCAGGCAAAAAAATCTCTTGCGCAGGCAGTGTGCATGGAACGATATTTGACATACCGGCGTGAATAAGGAATTATTATGACTAAGATGATCATTTCCTGTCCGTCATGCAAGGCTAAGCTGAATCTTCCTGATGACCGGATCAAGGCAGTGGAGACGAGATTTAAGTGCGCCAAGTGCGGGGCGCTCCTCTCTCTTAGAAAAAAGGCCCGTGAGAGCTTCGAGGATGATCCCGTTAAAAACTACCACCCCACCCCTCCCGAGACATCTCCGAAGCCGATAGAATCACAGGTTTCACCTCCGGAGACGACATCATCCGCCGGGCAGGCCCTTCGCGAGCCGTTTGAGAAAACAGCGCAGGAAGGATCAAACGGTCGTACGCCTCGGGATACAGCTGGATTAAAAGAAGTGACTGGGGTATGTAAGCCGAAAGAAGTAAGCGATGATAATAAGGGAGAGCGGTTCGAATCCGGAGATGATGATATTTCTTCCGAAGATATTGCCCGCGTCAGGGAGCTGCACAAGAGGTATGGGTTCATGAATACAGCCACGGACAGGCTCGAAGAAAAACCCTTCATCCAACACCTTCCTGATGTCATCAAATATCCGCTGAGCGGCGGAGGGCTTTTCATGCTCGGTGTGGGGGCGGTGTTCTTTTCTGTTCTGCTGTTTTTTTCGAGTTATGCATTCGTTGCCGGTATGATCGGTTATGTCTTTGTCGGGGGCTATCTTTCTTCATTCATGATGAAGATTGTCTCCCATACTGCAGACGGCGAGATAGATCTTCCTGACTGGCCGGACATTTCAGACTGGTGGGACGATATCATATGTCCGATGTTTGAGATGGTCCTTGTGACTCTTATATCTTATCTGCCCCTTGTGGCATATATTGTTTACGGGGTCTCAAACCGCGGTCTCTCCCCTGTTGCCACGCTTTCACTCCTCATTCTCGGAACGCTTTACGAGCCGATGGCGCTCATTTCCATGTCGATACGCAGGAGTGCAAGAGCGCTGAATCCCGTTCTTCTCGCACCCGCCATCCTGAAAGTCCCGAAGGATTATCTGATAGCCTGCGGCGTGCTTTTTCTCATCTTTATCCTGAAATGGCTTTTCCGCTACTATGTATCGATCCCTCTCCTCGGCCCTCTCATCGACAATTTCATCATGCTCTACCTCCTTGTCGTGGAGACGAGGATCCTCGGGCTAATTTATTATACAAACCGGACGAAATTCGCGTGGTTTTGATAGAAGCCCGCCTTCAGGGGGAGTTAGGGAGAAAAATGGGATGTGGAGCCTGTCTAAAAATTGCCGATCCATTAGAAAGTCGTCATTTCGGCGTCAGCCCCGGCTGATCCGCCGCGGTAAAAAGGCGGGAATTCTGATATAACTTATATGCATGGAGTGCACCGGCGAAAGCCCATGACCTGCCGGAATAGGAAGACACGATGGACAGGATCCTTGAGTACCCCGGTGATTGGATATTCTCGATGGGCGTACTCGCCGCGGCCGTTATATTCCGCATTGTCGCGCACTGGATCTTCATTCACATTGTCTCGCGAATTGGGCGACGCACGTCGAGACTCCTTCATGATTCCATTCTCACCGTGCTCCTCATCGCTTCGGTGGCGTGGCTTTTCATCAGGCTCATCTATGCACTTGAGAGTCTGGTGCTCGTAAAATACGACATCCAGCAGAAGGACAATCTTCAGGCCAGAAGGATTCACACCCGGTTCGGCATCGTGAAGAGAATACTCGCCGTCATCATCGTCACATTTGCCATAGCCGTAGCCCTGATGAGGTTTTACAGTCTCTCTTTTACCAGGCTATCGACAACGGAAGGGTCTGCAAGAGTCGACGTGTCCCCCAGTTCTTCAACCTGGCCCCAAGCGATCTTTCTCAAGATTCTTCTCATGATCTTTCCGCTTCTCGTCTTCGGCAGTCCTGGCGCAAACTGGAGCTTATCAGGCGTCGCTATCGCCCCTATCACGCTTCTGACGTGCCCGATAAGTATTTTCTTAAGTTCCTCTGAAGGCTGATTTCCGTCCTTCAGCGTAACATATACATAGATACCCTCGCCTTTTATGTCGTGGGGGTATCCGACAACGGCAGCCTCTGCAACTGCCTCATGACTGACAAGTGCAGATTCCACTTCGGCAGTTCCCAGCCGATGGCCGGAAATATTGATGACGTCGTCGATCCTTCCCATCAGCCAGTAATCACCATCCTCATCGACCCTGGCCCCGTCTCCTGTCAGGTAATATCCGGGGAACCTTGAAAAATAGACCTCTTTTATACGTCTGTTTTCAGGGTCTCCGAATGTTCCCCTTATCATTCCCGGCCAGGGTTTTTCGATAACGAGATATCCGCCTTCGTTGACCCCGGCGGGGGAGCCGTTTTCCTTCAGAACCTTGGGAACCACTCCCGGGAAAGGCCTGTTCGCTGAACCTGGTTTCAAGATCATCGCGCCCGGCAGTGGAGTGATGAGGATGCCGCCTGTCTCCGTCTGCCACCACGTATCCACTATCGGAAGTTTGCCTTTCCCCACGTGGGTGTGGTACCACATCCATGCCTCGGGGTTAATCGGCTCTCCCACGGTCCCGAGGACCCTGAGTGAGGAAAGGTCATTTTTGTGGACCCAGCTTTCCCCTTCCCTCATTAACGCCCTGATGGCTGTCGGCGCTGTATAGAAGATATTGATCTTGTGCTTTTCCACGATGGACCAGAACCTCCCCGGATCGGGGTATGTCGGAACGCCTTCGAACATGAGACTCGTTGCACCGAGCGAAAGAGGACCGTACACGATGTAGCTGTGACCCGTCACCCAGCCTATGTCGGCCGTACAGAAGTGTATATCTTCCTCCTGGTAATCGAATATCCACTTGAACGTAAGGTTCGTGAAGAGAAGGTATCCTCCTGTAGTATGGAGAACTCCTTTCGGTTTGCCGGTCGAGCCTGAGGTATAAAGGATAAAGAGCGGGTCCTCTGAGTCCATCTGTTCGGGTTCACAGTAGTTCTGAATATTCGGGTCCTTCATTTCATCATGCCACCAGAAGTCCCTGCCCGGCTCCATATCTATGCCGTCAGTCCTCTTTACGACTATCATCTTTTCCACGGTCGGACATTCCAGAACGGCGGTATCGGCATTCGCTTTAAGGGGCACCTGCCTTCCTCCCCTGACGCCCCTGTCGGCAGTAATTACGATTGACGATTTGCAGTCCTGTATCCTGTCCCTGAGGGCCTGGGAGCTGAAACCGCCAAATACAACGCTGTGAATCGCGCCGATTCTTGCACATGCCAGCATCGAGATCGCAAGCTCCGGTATCATGGGAAGGTAAATAGTTACCCTATCCCCTTTTTTCACTCCGTATTTCTTGAGGACATTGGCAAACTTGTTCACCTCGTAATACAACTGTTGGTACGTGTATGTTTTATACGAACCGTCATCAGCCTCCCAAATAATCGCCGCCTTATTCCTTGTCGCTTCTGTAATATGCCTGTCGAGACAATTGTAAGAGGCGTTGATCTTCCCGCCCTGAAACCACTTGATTTCTGGTTTCTCGAAGTTGTATTGAAGCACCTTGTCCCACTTCTTGAACCAGGTCAGCTGATTTTCGGCCATCTCAGCCCAGAACCCTTCAGGGTCTTCAATCGATCTCTTATAAATTTTTTCGTACTCCTCAAAATTCTTTATATGCGCCCTCTCGCTGAATTCCTTAGCCGGCGGGAATGTCCTCTTTTCTGCCATAAGAACTTCAATGCTTTTCGTTGACATCAGATATTTTCCTCCTCATCGTTATTTGAAAGCTCCTAACGCCTGCTCCATCATGGATAGGCTCATCCGCCAGCCTCACTGGGCTCGTTCTTATTTCTGTTAATAGTCTATGAATAAGATGAGCAAATCTCAACCTTCTGCCGCCGCAACCTGCGACAGAAAGATGAAACGATAAGTAGAGTTAGAACGCAGAGCCGAAAAATATCATTTTATTTCAATGAGTTATTTGTGTAACTTTAAGTAACAAAACTAAACAACAGGCGTATTAATGTAACAATGATCGAGCCTTATTTTCCTTTCTTGCCAATCCCCATTTTTTTCTTTTTTCCCATAGCGCTTTTCTCGTGATGCCGAGCATATCGGAAAGTTTCTGCTCTCCGTACTGCTCCTGATATTTCAATATAAATTCCTTTGTATAATCTTCTATCGATAGCACCCTTTCTATCGACTCTTCAGCAAAGGATGAAACCTCTTTGAGTCCTTCCGGCAGATGCTCAGGGAAAACAGTATCGCCGTCTGTAATGAGCACCGCCCTCTCGACAATGTTCTGGAGTTCTCTTACGTTGCCCGGCCAATAGTAATCCATAAGAAGTTTGATGGCATCATCATCTACGAATTTTACGCTCTTTCCTATCTCATGCGAATACTTGTCGAGAAAATATCGCGCAAGAATCACGATATCTTCCTTCCGTTCCCTTAAAGGGGGCATCTTCAGAGTCACGACATTTACCCTGTAATAGAGGTCCTCCCTGAAATTCCCCTCTTTGACAGCCTTCACAATATCCCTGTTCGTCGCTGTAATCAATCGTATATCGATCTTCCTGGACTGGACCCCTCCAAGAGGTCTTATCTCATGGTCGTCAATAACGCGAAGAAGTTTTACCTGCAACGCCTGGCTCAGATCTCCTATTTCGTCGAGGAAGACGGTCCCTCCGTCCGCCTCTTCAAAAAGTCCTCTCTTCGAACTCACGGCGCCGGTAAATGCTCCTTTTACATACCCGAACAACTCGGATTCGAGAAGGCTTTCCGGAATCGCACTGCAGTTTATCGGAACAAAGGGTTTTTCCCTTCGCGAACTGCTATAGTGTAAAGCCCGTGCAAACAGCTCTTTCCCCGTACCGGTCTCGCCAAGCAGAATGACGTTGCTTCTCGAATCTGCAATTTTTTTCACCTCACCGATCAGGGACATCACCACAGTGCTCTGTCCGACTATTTTTTCAAAATCGTAACGCACCCCTATCTGCTTTTTCAGGATGATATTTTCGGTCTTCAAAGATCTTTCGCGGAGCGCGTTCCTGACGATCCTTTTGATTTCCTCGTGGATTATCGGCTTGACAATGTAATCGTATGCACCGGCCCTCAGAGCTTCCACGGCTGTTTCTAAAGAAGCATAGGCCGTAATGATGATCACAAGCTGGTCGGGGACCAGTTCCCTGCATTTTTTGAGAAGTTCGATACCGTTCATGCCCGGAAGGATGATGTCGGCTATTATCAGTTCAAATGATCCGCCTTCAAGCATCGTAACAGCGGCTTCGGAACTGTCGCAATCTTCGACATCAAAACCTTCGCGCAGGAAAACCCTCTTCAGAGATTCTCGCAGGGTATCTTCATCTTCAACGATGAGCAGTCTCTCGGACATTTCAGAGATTAGACACCGAAACTAAAAAAACGTTCAGCTTACCTCCACCTTTTTTCTCTCCGTCTCATAACCACCTTTCGTCTAACGGAATTCATTTTACCCTTCGACAGGAAGCCTTATCGTAAATGTGGTCCCCTCTCCTTTTTTTGACTCCACAGATATCGTGCCATTATGTTCTCTAATTATACCATAGCATATGCTCAGACCCAGCCCTGTTCCCCTGCCGAGGGGCTTCGTCGTGAAGAAGGGGTCAAATACCCGGTCTATAATCGTTTCGTCTATGCCTATACCGGTATCACTGAAAATCACCTCAACAGAATCACCTCTCCTCTTTATCGAAATAACGAGTCTTCCTCCATGAGGCATGGCATCGATCGCGTTGAGCATGAGGTTTAGAAAAACCTGCTGCATCTGGTCCGGGTTCACCCTCAGATGGGGGATATCCTCAATGTGGGGGACAAGCTGAATGTTCATAAACCTCTTGTCATATCGCGCCAGATTGATTGTCCTGTCAAGGATTTCTGCGATATTAGAGGCCGTCTTCTCTTTTGTGGATATCCTCGCGAAGTCCCCGAGACTGCGGACTATCTTTGCGATTCGCTCTATGTGACTGTTTATCGTGTGTAACGACTCCTCCGTAAATTCGACGTCAGCCTCGCTTCTCATTCTTAAGGACCTGATCTCCTGCACAAGCGACGATATGGATGCCAGGGGGTTGCCGATTTCATGTGATATGCCGGCTGTCAATTTGCCGAGACTCGAGAGTTTTGATGCCTGCAAAAGCTGCTCCCCCATCTTTTTTTTCTCGGTTATGTCTTCAAAGATAACAACGAAGCCACCCGAAGGGTCTTTGAACTTGCTCACATTGATATTGAACGATTGCTGTGAAGGCGTCTGGAGAGTGGTCTCTTTCTGCTCGTTTTGTGTGATTATTTCACCCATAATCCAGGGTAAAAGATGAGTAATAGAACGGTCGACCGCATCTGATTTCCTTACGCCTGTGAGGTCCTCCATTTCCCTATTCCAGTATTTCACCCTCAGCCGGGAATCAACCGTTACGATCCCGACCGGAGCGCTCTCGATGATGTTCTCACTAAATTCTTTGAGATAAGCGAGGCTCCTGTTCGCCTCTGCCAGTTCCTGACGTGAAAGCCTCAGTGTGTACGTCATCTGCTTGATGGAGCTCGATATCTCGCCCCGTTCCTGTTCCGTGAGGGTGAGTCTGTCTTCGAAGATGATAGTGGCTATCGCAGAGCCGAGCACACCCGACAAAACCCTCTCGGCTTCATCTCGCAGCACGATACAATCACTCTGGGATGTCGCATTCCGCCGGATACCCTTGCGGGAGAGAAAACTTTCAACAATATCCCTCGCCTCCTTTCTTCCGATATACTGACCCAAAATATCTTCTATCTGCTGCAGGCTGTAACTGGTCTTGACGGGCATGATTCTCGGAGAATACGATTCAACAAACATGAGGGCCTGTCTCTCTTCTTCCCCCTTCTGTTTCGTGAATATGGAAAGCCCTACGTAAAGCATGATATTAAAAAAGAGGCCCCAGAACAGAGAATGACTCCATTCATCGAGTCCCTTAAGCCCGAACAATGCACGCGGGTTCAGGATTTCTGAATTCAGAAGATATACGAAAAACCCCTTTTCTGCAAATACCCCCGCCTTCAGAAGGGCCGGCATAAGAAGGGTGTAAAACCAGATGATAAAGCCTGCAATAATTCCCGCCATGGCTCCGGTTTTGTTGCCCCTCTTCCAGTAAAGACCGATAATGATCGCCGGGGCAAAAATAGTCACTGCCTCGAACGATTTGAGCCCCATGTCTACAAGGGTATAAAATTCTCCTATCGAGACAGCAAAGAAATATCCAAGGAAAACGCATCCCAGGATAATGATCCTTTTCATATTGAGTATTATCGCAGGGAAGCCCTTCGTTTCCCGGAACCTGAAGATCGCGGGCATGACCAAGTTATTCATGACCATGGTGCTTAACGCTACGGATTCAACGATAATCATGCCCGTTGCCGCAGAAAATCCGCCTATAAATACAATCAGCGCAAGAAGGGATTCCTTCTGTTTCAGCGGGATCGACAGCACAAAGTTGTCAGCCTCTGTCTGGCTTCCGCCCAGGAGGAGCCCGCCGAAGGCAACGGGTATGACAAAGACATTTATCAGAAAAAGATAGAACGGGAATAGCCACATCGCCTTCGATACGTGTGAAACGTCGGAATTCTCGACAACCGCCATGTGGAATTGCCTGGGCAGAAACATGATAGCCATCATCGAGAGAAAGAGCAGCGATGCCCACTCGTTATAACTGACTGATGTGCCTCCGCCGAGATACAGCAATTTTTCGTAAGGCGATTCTTTGATCCTCGCGAATATGTCGGAGAAACCGCCGAAGAGACCGTACGTGACAAAAGATCCGACCAGCAGGAATGCAACGAGTTTTACGATCGATTCGAACGCGATAGCAAATACCAGGCCCTCATGTCTTTCCGACGAGTCGAGCCTGCGAGCACCGAAGATAATCGCGAATATGCCGAGTATTAAGGCTATAAACCATCCGGCAGCAGCACTCCCCTTTGTTTCCCCGGAGAGTATCGTAAAGGTGCTCATAATCGCCTTGATCTGGAGTCCGAGATAAGGCGTTATGCCGACCACCGCCACAATCGCAATGAGCGCGGAAAGCATAATCGAATTCCCGTACCGGGAACCGATAAAATCCGATATTGTCGTTATCCTGTTTTCTTTAGATATGTTGATGATTTTTCTCAATATGACCCACCACAGTGCTGCGATGAGGGTCGGCCCCAGATAAATCGTCAGGAACGACAAGCCTGATGTGGCAGCCTTGCCGACACTCCCGTAAAAAGTCCAAGATGTACAGTAGACCGCCAAGGAGAGGGAATAAACGTAAGGGTTTGAGACAACGCTCCTGCCGGTCTTTTCCCTTCTCTCAGCAAAATACGCTATCAGAAAGAGGAGGCAGAGGTAACCTAAAATAACAATGAATAACAGCCAGCCCTTAAACACCTTGATTTTTCTTTATCGTGATTTTTGTAATAAAGATGCTTACAGCGATGATAAATATTCCCCATACCCCGAAAAGATAATGAGGCAGCGAGGGATTGAAGATGTCAAGGAACGGCCAGTTAAAAAGGAGGGTACCTAGTAAGAAAAGAAAAAGCCATAATTCTTTACTGTTCATCTATAAAAATGTATCATGAGTAGGCGCTTATAATCAATGCATATCGCGGGAATCCCTGATGCACCATCTTCCTGCCGGGGAGTCGGCATGACGTTTCCCATAAACAACCCCTTGCCGGGTCCCCGGACCGTGACAGTTTTCATTTGTCTAAATCGGTCTTATCCGTGATAATTTAATTAGTGGTGCAATCAGTGATAAGGAGCACGCGGGGTCTGTTGTCGGAAATGAAGAAGCTCTTAGTGTTTTCCCTTTTTATTGCCCTGTCGCTTTCTCTCGCATCAGCACAGGAATATCGTGACGTCACCGAAAATGACAGACCTGCATTCCCAAGGGACTTTTATTTTCAGAAAGACTATCGGGTTCAGTGGTGGTATCTTACCGGACACCTCTTCGACGAGAGCGGGCGAGAATTCGGGTATGAAC
>Ga0187773_10000802_pt1 | contig 12651 bp, 12 predicted proteins | sample 0216_BV02_MP05_1_FD_133133 | JGI IMG/M metagenome (GOLD analysis project Ga0187773, IMG submission 133133) | Tropical peat soil microbial communities from peatlands in Department of Meta, Colombia - 0216_BV02_MP05_10_MG | ecosystem: Environmental > Terrestrial > Soil > Wetlands > Peat | place...
CCCGGCCCGGCCTAGGGCCGCGAGACTCGCTGCCTTGGGGCCGAAGCGCGAGGCGTCGCCCGCGTCGACGGCGCTCAAGGGAAAGATCAGGTTCACGCCTCGGAATCGATCACGATGCGAAGGATGCGGCCGGGGTTCTTCTCGTATTCCTGGAACGCCTCGGCTGCGTGCCCGAGCGGGTAGGTGGCCGTGATGAAGCCCTTGACGTCGATAGCGCCCGACGCGACCAGGTCGATGCTCGGCGCCATGTCCTCGGGCAGCAGCGCACGCGATCCGATGATGCTGATCTCCTTGTAATAGAACGGAAACAGGTTGAGATCCGCCGCACTCTCGTGGCTGATCGAGAATGCCGAGAAGCGGCCGCCCGGGCGCAGCATCTCGATTCCTGCACGCAGCGCGGCAGCACCGCCGGCGGTGTCGATGACCGTGTCGGCGCCGTTTCCTCCGGTGAGCCGAAGGACTTCACTCACTGCACCCTCGGCGCCCGTGTCGATCACGTGATGCGCGCCCATCGCGCTCGCCCTGTCGAGCTTCCAGCGGCTGCGCGAGACCGCGATCACCGGATTCGCGCCCGAGAGCACCGCCAGCCGCGTATGCAGCAAGCCGCTCGTCCCCTCTCCTAGGACGACGACCGATTCACCTGCACCAAGGCCGAGCCGCTTCTGGGCATGACGGACCGTGGCAAGCGTTTCGATCAGCGTAGCCTCGTTCAGTGGAAGCGCCGCTGGAAGCGCGTGAAGAAAGCGCTCCGGCAGGCACACATACTGCTTGAGGGACCCCTCGATGTCCCGCCCGAACATGCCCGCGTTGCGGCAAAGGTGCGTGGCGCCGCGCGCGCAGCAGTCGCAGCGGCCGCAGGAAATCGCCGGATTGACGATCACATGCTGCCCGGGCACGAGTCCTTCGACGCCGTCGCCGACTTTGTCGATGACGCCCGTGGACTCGTGACCGAGGACAACGGGATAGCGCACGCCGGGATGCTTCCCCGCGTAGATCGAAAGGTCGGTGTGGCACACGGCAGTGGCGACGGTTCTCACCCGTACCTCGCCCGGCCCTGGACGCGGCGTGTCCTTGCCGACTACCGCGAATTTCCGGGGGGCCTCAAGAACCGCCGCGCGCATCCCGCTTAACGCTTGAAGAGCGTCGAATAGCCCGGCATCGGGTCGACTACGGTGATCTGCTCGACCGGGAAGTTGGAGATGAGCTCCACCTTGTCCTTGTGCACGATCAGCATCTCCTCGATCCGGACCCCCCACTCGAATTTCTTCCCGTGCTGGGTCTCCAGGGCAAACACCATCCCCTCCTTGATCTCCACCGGGTGATCGAGCGACCAGATCCGCGAGATCACCGGCTGGTCGTACTGCGCCAGGCCCAGCCCGTGACCCCACAGGTTCGCCGCCGCCTGGTCTTCTTCGGCATAGCCCCAGGCTTCCTTCGCCGAGGGCCACTGGGACGCGATCTCCCGCGTGGTCGTCCCCACCTTCACCGCCTTGATCGAGTCGTACAGCCACTTGAGCGCGGTCGCGTAGATGTCCTTCTGCTCCTGGGTCGGCTCCTTGCCCGCGCAGTAGGTGCGGTAGTAGCAGGACTTGTAACCGTTCCAGGTGAGCGCGGCGAGATCCATGAACACGATGTCCCCGGGCTTGACGATGCGGTCGGAGAAGTTGCGCCAGTTCGGCCAGGTGTTTGGGCCGGAGGACACGATCACGTCCTCGACGTCCTCCATCCCGGGGATCGAGTACAGATACTCCATGATGTGCGCGGTGAGCTGGTTCTCGGTGCGCCCAGGCTTGAGGAACTTCATGAACTCCCAGTGCGCCGCATCGCCGATGGCGCCTACCATGCGCAGCGCTTCCTGCTCGTCCTCGTTCTTGACTGCACGCGCCTCCATCATCGGAGTCATGCCGTCGGTCCACTCGATCTTCTCATCGCTGAAGATCTGGATCATGTTGATATCGATGAAGTCGACGCCGAGCTTCTGCCCTCCGACGCCGGCTTTCTTCATCTCCTGCTTGATCGCGTTGGTGAACTTCTTCACCTGGGAGAGCGAGGCCGGGCCGGCTGCGCCCTTGATCCAGGCGTAGGACCAGCGCACGTGATCCTTGGGAATCCAGGGCGAGTGGCGCTCGATCTGCATACCGATGTCGCCCTGCTCGAAGAGCACCGGCGCGTCGTCGCCGCAAAGGAGCGCGTAGCGCAGGCCCGGCTTCAGCCGGTTCCAGCCAGGGGTGAGCGTGCTCGTCACATAGCGGCAGTTCTCGTCATACATGAGCAGCATCGCGCCCAGCCCGTGCGCTTTCATGCGCTCCCTCGCGCGCTCCAGACGATACTTGCGCAGCCGGTCCCAGTTGATGCGCTGCTGCCAGTCCAGTCCTACCATTCCTGCATTTGCCATTTCTTTCCTCTCTAGTCTTAAGTATCCAGATTCAAACCTGACATCGTCTCAATCCACGGTCGCACCCACCTCGAGTGCGACCTTGCCCCAGCGATCGGACTCGGAGGCCACAAAATCGGCGAACGCCTTGGGCGAGGCGCTGAGGACTACCTCTACGCCGCCGGTCGCGAGCCGCTCGAGCACCTCGGGCACCTTCATCACTTGCTGGGTCACCGTGAAGAGCCGCTCCACGACTTCCCGCGGCGAGTCCTTCGGCACGAAGATGCCTTGCCAGGATCCACTGACAGACCTTGGAAAGCCGGACTCCACCATTGTCGGAACGTCGGGGAGCTGCGCAATGCGCTTGGCGCTGGTGACCGCCAGCACTTTCAGCCGGCCACCGCGTATGAAGCCGAGCGCCGACGGTGCCGTGGTGAACATCAGCTGCGTCTCGCCGGCGATCAGCGCGGTGACCGCCGGACCGGCACCGCCCTTGTAGGGAATATGCAGCATATCCAGGCCCGCGGCCCGGCGCAGCAGCTCCATCTCGAGCCGGTTCTGGCTGCCGCTGCCGGGTGAGGCGTAGTTCAGCTTGCCGGGGTTGGCCTTTGCGTAGGTGATGAACTCCTTCACCGTGTTGGGCGGGAAGGAGGTATTGGCGACCAGTACGCCGGGAACATCCACCACTTGGGTGACCGCGATGAAATCCCGCGTCGGCTTCACGGCAAGCGAACGGAATACGGCGGGGTTGATGGCGACAGTGCCGATGTTGCCAAGGTAGAGGGTGTAGCCGTCGGGGTCGGCCTTGGCCGCGGCCTCCATACCGATGTTGCCGGCCGCGCCGCCGCGGTTCTCGATCACGAGCTGCTGGCCGAGGAGCTCGCTCATCTTCGGCTGCATGATGCGGCCGACGAAGTCGGACGCGCCGCCCGGGGCGAACGGAATGATCATCTTGACTGGCCGGGTCGGATAGCCCTGCGCGAGCGCAACAGCCGGGCCCAGCGCCAATATCAGCACCCCCCATGCGGCCCGTGTTCTCTTCATGTCTTCCCCCTCCTCCTTGCGGTTATCCCGCCGCTCGCAAGCCGGCGCGCGGCCGCTCGTCCTCGGCCGAGATCGGCAGCGGCACGGGGCGTTTGAGCTTCGCCGACAGGTCGAAGGCCTTGGTGAGCATCAATCGGTTGTGCGCCTCGGCGGCGGTCGCGTGCTGGGTCGGAAGCCCCAGCGACACGCGGTTCAGCCACTGCTCGGTCTCCTCACGCATCGGCCCGCGCAGCTCGCCGAGGGCCATGTCCCCGGGAGGATAGCTGCCGAGGAAATCGACGCGCCTCGCGGAGTCGGGCGCATAGCCTTCGCCTTGCGCCTTGGTGGTCGCGAGCACAATGTCGCGGTGCGTATCGTCAATGGTAAGGACGCCTTCCGTGCCGACAATGCCCACTTCGAGGCTGTAGACTGCCCCGGGCCAGACCTTGGGGAGCGCCCAGGAGATCGAGGCGTGGTAGAGGCTCCCGTCTTCGAAGGCGATGAGGCCTGCGGTGGCGTCAATGCCCCTGCAGATCGGACCCAGCGCCTTGTCGACCGAGCGCGCGTAAACCTCGACCGGCTTCTTCGCCTCCATCATCCACATGACCACGTCGAGCGCGTGCGTGCCCGAGATCACCATCGGCGAGATCGAAGACGGGTCGTCCGTGCGCTCGTAGTTGTCGAGCGCGACCAGACGGTTCATGAAGGCCCGCGAGGTGACGAGCGTCACGTCGCCGAGCGCCCCGGTGCGCACCTTCTCCTTCGCCGCGAGCCAGCGGCGGCGGAAGCGCTGCGTGTAGCCGACCACGGCGTCGGCGCCCGATTTCTGGATCGCGGCCAGCACGCGCTCGGAGTCTGCAAGGTCGGTCGCGAGCGGCTTCTCGATCAACAGCGAGACCTTCCGGTCGACCGCGGCGAGGATGGGCTCGACGTGCAGATGCTCGTCGGTTGAGATGATCGCCGCATTCACCTCGGGACGCACTAACAGCTCACGGTAGTCGGCGGTCACGAAATCCGCGCCGACTCTCTCGGCGACAAGCTTCGCGCGATCGGGCTTGATCTCCGCGAGGCCGATGAAGTCGACCTGCGGGTGCCGCGCCGCGACTTCGCCGCGGAAGAGGCCCACCCGCCCCGCACCGATGATCGCAAGGCCGATGCGCTTGGGATTCTTTCTCACGCGGCCGCGCGCACCGATTTCGGTGCGCCCAGTGGCAGCGGCACCGGCTGGTTACTCTCTGCCGAGAGGTCGGCGGCGATGTAGACCTCCATCACCATGCGCGCGTGCTCCGGTGTTACCATCACCGGACGGTCGAGCGCCACGGCCTCGAGGAAGTGCACAGTCTCCGCGCCCATCGGCCCGGCGTAGGTATGCTCGACGAACTCGCCGGGCATGGTCGACATCGGCAGCTGCATGCCCTTGTTGACGGTATTCAGCACCACGTCGCGATGGCTGTCATCGACCAGCAGCGCGCCTTCGGTGCCGATCATCTCGATCCAGGTAGTCGAGAAATTCGGGTAACCGAGCGGCAGGCTCCATCCGCCGCCCACGACGAACGTGAGGCCGCTGTCCATGGTCACCGTGACCCACTGGCAATCGGGAATCTGCGATCCGGCGGGTGCCTGCGCCTGCATCGCGCCGTAGTTGACCTGCGAGTAGACACGCACCGGTTTCGCCGGCTCCAGGCACCACAGGATGAAGTCGAGGTCGTGCGTGCACTCCATCGCTGCGGGCGAGAGCTTTACCCGGCCGCTGATCTTCTTACCCAGGCCGCGCGTGATATGGCGCGAAACGAGCGCGCTCACGGGCTTCCCGATGGTGCCGTCGCGCAGCGACTTCCGCACGTAGGCGAACTTGGGATTGAAGCGCTGTGAGTAGCCGATCGAGAACTTCAGGTCTTTCTTCTTCGCGAGCGCGATCAGCTCGTCGGCTTCGGACAATTCAAGCGCGATCGGCTTCTCGAGGAACACGTGCTTGCCGGCGGCGAGGAAATCTCGCGCCATCGGGTAATGGGTCGTTTCCGGTGTGGCCGAAACGTACACGGCCTCGATTTCGTCGATCTCGAGCAGCTTCTTGTAGTCGGTGGTCGCGGTGCGCGCGCCGGTCGCCTGCTTTACCTCCGCCAGGCGGTCCGGGCGGATCTCCGCGAGGTGCAGGCTCTTGGTTAACGGGTGCCTCGCGCAGGTCTCCGCGCGGATGCCGCCGCACCAGCCCGTACCAACGATAGCTACGCCGACCTGTCGCATGAGACCTCCGAAATGTCCTCGGGTGCGCGTATTATCGCTTGATCTTGAGCAAACGGGCGGCATTCCCTCCCATGATCCGTTTCTTCTCAGCGGAGGAGAGCCCCGGCACGCCGTTGATAAAGCCCACGGGGTCTTCTTCGCCCATGTCGAAAGGGTAGTCCGTGCCGAGCACCACCTGATCCGCGCCATACTTGTCGATCAGATTCCGCAGCATCTCCGGGTCAAACGCAATGGTGTCGAAATAGAATTTCTTGAGATAGCTCGAGGGTGCTTTCTTGATGACCGTGCGGCAGTCCGGCCGTGCCCGCCAGGCATGATCCATGCGCGCCCAATAGTGCGCAATGAATCCGCCGGCGTGAGGCAGGACGATCTTTAGGCCGGGGTGTCTCTCCATGACGCCGTCGAAGATGAGGCGCATGGCTCCGACGCTCGTATCGAGCGGATTGCCGATGACGTTGTTGAAGTAGTGGTCCATGAACCGCTCGCCCTGCGTGAAGCCGATCGGATGCATGAAAAGCACGATATCGAGCTCGCGTGCCTTGGCGAAGAATTTGTCGAGGTTCAGGGAAGGATCCGTGAGTTCGCGCCCGGCGACGTTCGGGTTGATTTCCACCCCGCGCAGGCCGAGTCCGTTCACGCAACGCTCCAGCTCGGCGACTGCGAGGTCGGCGTTCTGTAGTGGGACCGTACCGAGGCCCACGAAGCGGTCGGGCCATCTTGCGACGATCTCCGCGAGCCGGTCGTTGATCATTCTCGAAACCTCGGCGCCGAGGCCGGGCTCCGCCCAGTAGTAGGTCTGCTGCGGCGCCGGCGACACCGCCTGGACGTCGATTCCCATGCGGTCCATGTCCTTAAGCCTGAGCTCGATCGTGGAAAGCTTCGGCCCGCGATCCTGCATCTGCTTGACGTTCACCTCGCGAGTCAAGGCATTCGCGAACTTGATCTGTGGCTCGTATTGCGCGGGATTCAGAGGCGTCATCCTGGCGGCGGCGTCCTTGTTCAGGAAATGGCAATGCATATCGACGCGCAGGCTGCGACCTTTCCGGTCCCGGACAATCCTGGCGGAGGTCGTGCGCCTTGCGCGCGCGGCCCCGGCGGAGCCCCGGCGGGCCGCGACGCTGTGAGCGTGCCCGTGGCGGTAATCCGCGCAGCCGGGAGTCATGCAGGTAAACATCATGTCAACGGTTCCTTTCTCTTCTATCGAAACAAGATCGGTGCGTCAGAATATCCCAAGATGCTGAGTAATCAGGGTCTGATCGGCGCGAGCGCGATTCACCCCGCCGCTGAACACCACGCGCCCGGTGTTGAGGATCACCACGTCGTCGGCAAGGTCGAGCGCGAGCTTGACGTTCTGCTCCACCAGCACGATCGACTGGCCTTCCTGCTTCAGGCGCGCGATGGTGCGACCCACTTCCGCTACGATGATCGGCGCTAGCCCTTCGGAAGGCTCGTCCATGAGCAGCACGCGCGGATTGCCCATCAGGGCACGCCCGATCGCGAGCATCTGCTGCTCCCCCCCGGAGAGCGAGCCGGCAATCTGCTGTAGCCGCTCCTTCAGCCGCGGGAACAGGCCGACCACCCGCTCGAGGTTCCAGGGAGCGCTTGCACCGGGCTGGGCTCGGCTCGCAACAATGAGGTTCTCGCGCACGGTAAGGGTGGGGAAAATGCGCCTGCCTTGCGGCACGAAGCCGATGCCTTTGCGCGCGATGAGCTCGGGCGCAAGGCGCTGGATCAATTCGCCGAATAGACGGATTTCGCCGCGCCGGGGCGGGAGGAGACCGATGATCGTGCTTATGCAGGTCGTCTTGCCGGCGCCGTTGCGGCCCAGCAGCGCGAGCACCCGTCCGGGATTCAGTGCGAAGGACACTTCGTGCAGCACATGGCTTTCGCCGTACAGCGCGTCGATGCCGGAGAGTGCGAGGGCCTCGCTCATTCAATCTCCGAGATAGACCTCGCGGGTCTTTGGATCGGCGATGATCTCGGCGCGCGTACCCTCGACGATGATGCTGCCATAGTGAAGAACGGTGATTCGCTCGGCAATATCCAGGGCAGTATCCATGTCGTGCTCGATCATCACGACCGTCACCTCGCGGGGGATCCTCGAGATCAGGTCTTTCATCGCCGCGCGCTCCTCCCGGGAGAGTCCCGCGAGCGGTTCATCGAGCAGGAGCAGCTTCGGCTTCTGCGCGAGCGCCATGGCGATCTCCAGGCGGCGCTTTTCTCCGTAGGCCACTTCCACGATGGGACGCTGGGCAAGATGCTCGAGGCCGACGAGCTTGAGAACGCCGCGCGCCTCGTCGCCCAGACCCGTATAGCGCGCAAGCGCCCTGAAGGTTCCCCAGCGGATTCTGCGCAGTCCGAGCAGCGAAAGCACGATGTTGTGCTGCAGGGAATCCTTCGGAAAGAGAGTGATGATCTGGTAGGTGCGCGCAAGCCCCCGATGCGCGCGCTGATGCGGCTTGAGCCGCGAAACTTCATCGCCGAAAATCCGGATCGTGCCGCTGTCCCGGACGAGGTCGCCGGTGATCAGATTGAAGAGAGTCGTCTTGCCTGCTCCGTTCGGCCCGATGATGAGGCGCCGTTCGCCCGGCATCACCTCGAGGGAAACGTCATTCATGGCGGGCAGGCCCCCGAAGGACTTCTTCAGGCTGACCAGCTCGAGCGCCGGGATCACCGTGCCGCTCCTTTCGTGCCCCTGAAGCGAAGGTACAGGCGGCGCAAGCCGGGAACCACGCCTTCTGGCATGAAGATCACTATGAGCACGAAAACGAAACCCATCAGCATGTTCCAGCGCTCGATATAGGCGGACACGTAGTTCTTCAGCAGCATGATGATTGCCGCCCCGACCATCGGTCCGGCAAGCGTTCCCGATCCGCCGGCAATCACGCCGAGCAGGGCCTCCGCTGAGCTGGTGATGGAGAGCGAAGCGGGATGGATGTACTTGTTGTAATACACGAACAGCAGCCCCGATACCGCGCCCCAGAAGCTGGAATAGACAAATGTGATCCAACGGACCATCCAGACGTCGTGGCCCAGGGCGCTCATGCGGCGCGGCTGGTCGCGCGTACCGCGCAGGGCGGCGCCGAACGGGGAGGCGACGAACAGGGCCATCAGCCACACCGCCACGACGGTGATCGCCAGCGCGAAATAGTAGAACGAAATCGCCCCGTCGAGGTCGAGCCCGAAGGGCGCGGGGCGCGTCAGCCCTCGCAGGCCGTTGTCGCCGTCGGTCACCGACACCCACCGGTACGCGGTGCCCCAGAGCACCTGGGAGAGCGCGAGCGTGATCATGAGGAAGCCGAGGCCCGTCGCCCGCAGCGAAATCCAGCCGAACGCGCAGGCGATGAGCGTCGTTCCGAGCAGCGCGGCGGGAGCCGTGATCAAGTGCCCGAACCCGAGCTTAAGGGACATCCACGCCGAAATGTACGCGGCGAGTCCCAGCCAGGAAGCGTGTCCGAGGGAGGGCAGCCCTCCGTAGCCGACCAGCAGATTGAGGCTAACGGCGAATATCGCCGCGATGAAAATCTGGCTGCTCAGATTGATGTAATACTCGCCGGCGATCCACGGAAAGCCGGCGAGCGCGGCCGCAAGGACGAGCCACTTTATCCACTTCATACGCTCTGCCGCCCGAAGAGCCCACGCGGCCTGAACGCGATGACCACGATCATCGGCAGAAACAGGATCACGTAGGCAAGATCGGGAAGAAGCGCGGTGCCGAAGGTGTAGACCGCGCCGATTAGGAAGCTTCCGACGAACGCTCCCAGCAAGCTACCCACGCCGCCGAGCATCACCACGATCAGGGCCAGCGGAAGCATGTCGGCATCCAGGCCTGGATACGCGGACATGATCGGCCCGCCGATGATGCCGCCGCCTCCGGCCAGCCCTGCGCCGAGGCAGAACACCGCGGTGAAGAGCCGCGACACCGGAATTCCCAGCGCCCGCGCCATCTGCATGTCGTCGACGCCGGCGCGGATCATTGCGCCGATCCGTGTGCGCTCCATCAGCAGGTAAAGCGCGATCGCGGTCACGATGGCGATTGCGAGCACGGCAAGCCGATAGGTCGGGAATGCGACCCCGCCGACCAGGAGCGGCTGCTGCAGGGCCGCCGGCGTCGGCACGGGAATCGGGTCTCCGCCCCACACCACGAGGCACAAATCCGCGACGATGAAGGAGACGCCCAGAGTCACCAGGACCTGCCCGAGCGCGTTGCCGGCCAGGGCCCGCAGGATCAGCCGTTCCATCAGGCCACCCAGCACCGCTATCACCAGCCCACCGATGAGGGCCGCAGCCCACAGGCTGGGAACGAGCTTCAGCACCGTGACACCCACGTAGGCGCCGAGCATGTACAGAGAGCCGTGCGTGAGGTTGGCAATTCGCATCAGTCCGAAAATGAGCGAGAAGCCGGAAGCAAGCAGGAACAGCAGCCCGCCGAGAGCCAGGCTATTCAGCGTTTGGATGATCCAGTACTGCACAAGAAAAGGGGCCGGATTTCCCGGCCCCGCGTTGGCGTCGATCCTATGGTTCGAGGTTCTTGGCTGGCGGCCAGTCGCGCGAATACACCGGATTCTTCAGGAACTCCGCCTCCTTGTAGGTCCAGAACTGGCTCACGTTCGGATAGGTGTGGATGACGCGGTTCACCAGGCGCCCGTCCTTACGCTCGACCTTGCGGATATAGATGTTGCCGACGACGTTGCCGAGGTGATCGAAGCGCACCGGCCCGCGCGCCGTGTCCACCTTGATCGCGCGCACCGCCTTCATGAACGCTTCCTTGTCCTCGATCTTGCCGTGGATCTTCTGCAGCGTCGCGTCGAGCACTGCCGCCTCAGTGTAGGTCGCCGCGGCGTAGAAGCCCGGATCGTAGCCCCAGTCGACGCGGAAGTTCGCGGCGAAGCGCTTGTTGATCGCGTTCTCGATCTCCGCCGAGTACCAGCACGAGGTGATGATGCCCAGGGCCTCGTCGCCCATGTTGCGCAGCACCGCCTCGTCGAACGCGGTCATGCCGCCGACGACGGCGATCTTCCCCCTGAGACCGTACTCGTTGAACTGCCTGAAGAAGCGGAAGCCGTTCGAGCCAGCGAAACCGAGGAAAATGCCGTCCACATTCTTCTTGAGCTGAGCGATGTACGTTCCGTAGTCGGGAACGGTAAGCGGAGAGAAGAGCTTCTGCACGATCTTGCCGCCCGCGTCCTCGAACACGCGCTGGAAGCCCGCGCACATCTCGTGCCCGTAGGCGATATCGTCGGCGATGGTGATCATGCGCTTGTACTTGAGGGTCTTGGCGCAGTAGTCGGCGAGCGGCATCGAGCACTGGGACGAAGTAGAGGTGCCGCGCGTAAACCAGGGATTGGGCTTGCGCTGGGTCATGTCCTCGGCCGCGGCGACCGAAAGGGTCAGCAGGTGCTGCTGGCGGATGTAGTCGTCGGATGCGAGCGCCGAGGCGGTATCGAGCGGCCCGATCATGATCTGGATTTTGTCACGCTCGACCAGCTCCTGGAGCTTGGTTCGCGACTGTGCGGGCACGCCGCCCGAGTCGCCGACGAACAGCTCGACTTTGCGGCCAGCCAACGTGTAGTTGCGCTCCTTGAGGTACTGCACCAAGGCGCGCTCCATATCGATGCCGCCGGAGGCGAGCGGTCCGGTCTTCACGGTCATGAGACCGACGCGGATCGGGCCGCTTTGCGAACGGGCGATCAAGGGAAAGCCTAGCGCCGCAGCGCCGGCTCCGGATGCCTGCATGAATCGTCTGCGATCGAATGCCATAGGGTGCTCCTCCTTTGCGAGAGTTCAGTGGCTCGGGTTTTTCGGCGCGTCGGGCTGCTTCACCGGTTGCGATCGGTCGAAAGCCTCGATTTTCATGCATTCTGCGAATACGCGCATGATCGTCGGAACGCCGGAGGTATCGACATTGAAGAACTTGGCGCCGAAGACTTGCGATGCAAGGCAGATATCCGCGATGGTAGGCGAGTCGCCGTGGCAGAAGCGGCCGGTTTCAGATTCCCTGGCCAGGTGCCCTTCCAAGGCTTGCAGCGCTTCCCGGGTCCAGTGCGCGAGCCACTTGTTCCTTGCCGCTCATCCTGGTGCATCTCCTTCTCGAGATAGCCGCGAATACGCGGTACCACCAGCGGATGCCCGTCGCTGACGACGATCTGGGCGAGACCCCGCACCCTCGCCCTGCCGCGCGGGTCTGCCGGCAGGAGCGGCGGGCGGGGATGTGTTTCCTCTAGGTATTCCATGATCGCCATCGACTGGAACAGGGGCGAACCGCCGTCGACCACCAGGGCCGGGACCACGCCCTGCGGGTTGATTGACCTGTAGTCTGCCGCGTGCTGCTTGCCCTGGAGCACATTGATCGACACCTGCTCGGCATCAACGCCCTTCATCGCCAGTGCGGTCCGCACGCGATAGCTTGCGAGCGACCTCCAGAATCCGTAGAGCGTCAAGGGCATCGCTTCTCCCTCCCCTCCCTCAGGCCTTGGGAGGGATCACGGGAACCAGGACGTAGGAGTCCCTGCCCGGACCTGCGTGGAGCGTGGTCCGGCCCGAAAAGACTCCTGCCGGACGGTCGCGCGGATCGTCGTGCAGGAAAGGCCCGCAGCCGCGCAACTCGTTCTTGAAATTCGAGAGCCGAGCGCCGGTTGCCTTTTGCCACTCGTAGTCGCGCCCGCGCACGCTCAAGGCAAGGCGATGGCCGGCGGGTACGACAATGCTGGTGGGCCAGATTTCGACGTCCGCCTGAACGACCTCCTCGGGTTTCAGGGGTTGCAGCTGATCGTGCGTATGGTAAGGGCGATATTCGGTCGAAAGCCTCGTATCCAGCTTTCGATGCGACACCCGGAGCCAGCCCTGGGCGACCGGCGTGTGCGGGTCGATGGCTCCCTGGAAAACCACTTCACGAAGATCCGGCGTGAACACGCGAAACACGAGGAAGAGATCGGCGTCGGTGGTGGACGAGGAGACGAAGAGCCGCGCGGCGAGCGGGCCCGTGATTTCGGTGTCCTCTTCCAGAGGCG
>Ga0187773_10000803_pt1 | contig 12641 bp, 10 predicted proteins | sample 0216_BV02_MP05_1_FD_133133 | JGI IMG/M metagenome (GOLD analysis project Ga0187773, IMG submission 133133) | Tropical peat soil microbial communities from peatlands in Department of Meta, Colombia - 0216_BV02_MP05_10_MG | ecosystem: Environmental > Terrestrial > Soil > Wetlands > Peat | place...
ACCGATCGCGGTTTTCAATCCCGACGGACCCGAGCGGCATCACCTCCAGGAAACGGTGCGTTACCCCTTTAGAGACCGCAAACTCGACCAGATCCGGCAGCTCGTCGTCATTGATCCCGCGCAGAACCACGGTGTTGAGTTTCACCGGCGTCAGTCCGACCTGAATGACCCGCTCGATTCCGGCCAGAACCTCCGACAATCGTCCGCCGCGCGTGATTCGATGAAATTTGTCCGGGTCCAGGGAATCGAGGCTGATATTGATCCGGTTCAGGCCGGCGGCTTTCAGATCCGAGGCTAACGGGACCAGACGCGAGGCGTTGGTCGTCAGGGACAGATCCGTACGTCCGCCGATTTCCCCATCTCCGGAGAGCATTCCGATCAGCGCGGGCAGGTCGCGTCGTATCAGCGGCTCACCGCCCGTGATCCGGATCTGCGTGATTCCCAGACGGCACAGAATCCGGACAAGACGATGGATCTCCTCAAACGTGAGGATCTCCGGCTGGACTTCATGCGGTTCGCCCGATTCCGGCATGCAATAAAGGCAACGCATGTCGCACCGATCCGTCACGGACAGTCTCAAATAAGACAGGGAACGGGAAAACCGGTCGACCAATCGGCTCATTGTGACTTTTTTCCCTCGGAGTCGTCCTTGGAGGATTTGTCTTTTCCGGGAAGGGAGGGGGGCTCGGATTCGGACATCGATTTACGGAATCCGCGAATGGCCCGGCCGAGGCCTTCTCCGATTTCGGGCAGTTTCCCCGCCCCGAAAATCAACAGGACGATCACCAGGATGACCAGCAACTCCGGCATGCCGATTCCGAACATGGATTTACCTCCGCAGGAGAGAACACTTCATGAACCGCTCTCTTCACCTAAAATGTAATTCACCATATGAAGAAACCGTTCATTCATTTTTTGAAGGGCCGTGCTCAGCGTGAGTGCGATCACCTTCATAATCTTTTGTGTGATGACGGGATCGTTTTTTTCCAACGTGTCGTATTGATTCTTCGTCAGGACATAGACCTTCACGTCCTGCGTCGTCCGCGCGAGGGCCGAATGGTTCTTTCCGGATAGAAAGGACAGTTCCCCAAACAGTCGTCCCCTTTTGAAGACCGCCAGGGTTTCCTTATACCAACCTTTCATGGTCTTCACCACTTCCACCTCGCCGTCGATCAGCAGGTACAAGGCCTTTCCCTCCTCGCCTTCGTTAAAGATAATTTCACCTTTCTTGAAGGTCCTCTCCTCCATGACCTGAGCCAGCTTCTTCAGTTCGTCCTCAGAGAGTTCCTGGAAAAACGGGACCGCCTTCAGGTCCGCCGCGTTAATCATACGGGTCTCCTGTATAATGGGGATTGAGCAGTTCAAATTATACCCCTCTCCCCAAAGCCCTTCAAGCTAAAAAGCGGTTAGCGGTCGACGACGGAATTGGTATACGGGAAGCGGAAGAGGTGGCTGGAGAATTCTCAATCCAGGAGCCGTCTGAAGGAGGGTGGGAGATAGCGCCGTTATCTGACCCTTAAACCCTCCTCCAGAAGCGCTCCTGGAAAGAGCGGGAGTGGAATGTTGCCTTGGTAATGAGGAATTCTTTAGGGTAAAAAATAACGCAGCTTTGAACAAAAGTCCATTCCGCGAAAGATCTATTTTGGAGGGAAAATCGGGCTATATTGATATAACCCAACGGGGGTATGGGATCGATTTACGGCTCTCCACGATTTCCAACCAACCCGGCCCACCGTGTGAATACGGATTTCCCGATCTCGCCGAGCCTGGGCAGATGTTTTGGGGTCTGCTGAACGATCCTAAGACCGTCCAGACCTTCAGACTGAAGCTCATCCTGGAACGCTTTTACCATCTCCTGGATGATTCGTTCGGTCACTTCCATATGAAACAGAACCCCGTACGCCGACCGGCCGTACCGAAACGCCTGATGCGACGTCTTCTCCGAAGAGGCAAGGGACACGGCGCCGGAAGGCAGCTCGAAGACATCGCCATGCCAGTGATAGGCCACAAAGGACGACTCCAGTTCGGCCCAGAGGGGATCTTGCGCTGCCGCTCGCTTGAGCGTGATCGAATGCCACCCGATCTCTTTGCTCTTTCCCTTCGTGACCGGAGCGCCCAGCGCCGCGGCAAGGAGTTGACTTCCCAAGCAGACCCCCAACAGCGGTCGGTCCTGCCGAAGCGCATCTTCGATTAGTCGGATCTCCTGTCGCAAGAACGGATGGCGGTCTTGTTCATAAACTCCCATCGGCCCGCCCATGATGATCAGGCCGTTAAATCCCTTGATCGTATTCGGAACCGGCCGTCCCTCAAAAGTCCGAACAACTTCGAAGGGAATCCCCGCCGCCCCCAGTGCGTCCGCGATCGTGCCGAGCGTCTCGCAGCGGTTATGTTGTATCGCCAATACCTTTGATTCGGACGCGTTCAATTCCGTTTACCGGGTTTACGCGGCCGGCGCGGAGGAGACCGCCGGCTCCTCATAGATCGCGACCCAGCCGGCCGGATCCTTGAAGATGCGGATGCATTTGATCTTCCGCTCAGGCGTCAGATCGAACCAGTGGCGGGTGTAGGCCGGAACCACGATCAGATCTCCGGGCGTCACCGTCACGTCAAAAACCAGACGGTCCTTTCGAATCGTGAAGATCCCGCTTCCGTCCACCACGAACCGGACTTCATCATCCGTATGATGATGCTCTCGACGGAATTTTTCCAGGATCGTGTCGAGGTTGGGAGTCGCGCTGGACAAAACCACCACGTCCTGCGTCAGATAACCCTGGCTGGACTTGAGATCCGAAATTTCGGTCCCGTAGAGATCCAGGAGCGACTGCTGCTCTTCGGGCTTAAGCGTATAAGAATCTTTAAGATGACCGTTGAGGCGCTCGACCCCCCAGGATTCGTAGATCATCCCCTGGCCCTTGAGATAAGCCGAGACCGCGCTCTTATCATCGATGACCTGCCCGGCGTGGTGGACCTGTCCGTTTGAGCGAATAGTAACCGTAGCCATCTGGCCTCCTTTCGTTAGCCCGGACCGTAGGGGCGATTCATGAAACGGCCCTACTCCGGCAATCCTTTAAACCGTCCGTCCTTGAAAACAGGCGCGGCGTTTCCGAATGTTTTCTTCCGAAGATCCTCCATATAGTCCAGTGTGATGAGGCCCCGGCCCTCTTCCCTCGCGCGGCGTTCCACACGTCCTTTGATCATCTTCTGAAGAAAAAACGGAAGACGAGAGAGCCGATCCCCGGCTTCCTTGGACCAGATCAGATGAATGTCTCCGCCTGAGGCGGACTCTTCCATCGGAACGATCCTCGAACCGCCCTTGGGCGTGTAAAGACACCAGAGGTCCTCATCCATGTAATCGCCGTGCGAGGCATACGGCCGCGCGCGGCACCCCCCGCACAACTCGGCATATTCGCAATCGCCGCATTTGCCTTTCAGTTTCGGCCGGCGGAGATCGTCAAAAACCGGCGATGTATTCCACAGCACCGAAAAATCTTCCTTCCGAAGGTTTCCGATCGCGATCGGCATGAACGGACAAGGCGTCAGGTCCCCTTCCGGAGTGATCCGTGCGTAGTGCGTTCCGGCCAGACAGCCGCCGGCCTCGTAGCCCTGAGCTTTCGTGATCGGGCTGTCGGGATTCTTCTCATAGGCGATCCGCTTGAAATGCGGCGCGCATCGTGACCGGACGAACATTCCGGGATAACGCTCCTGAGCGTCTACTAAAGAGCTTAGAACTTCCTCGTATTGCTCCGGTGTGATATCGGACATCGCCTCGCCGCGGCCGGTGCAGACCAGGAAAAAGAGGTTGAAGACGCGGGCCTTTTTCCGGTAGGCAAATTCCATGATGGCCGGAATCTCGTCGTAATTCATCCGGCTGACGGTGGTGTGAACCTGAAAGTGGAGGCCGTTCCGGTTACAGGCCTCGATCCCGTTCAGCGCACCCTCGAGGGAGCCGGGCAAAAGTCGAAAGGCATCATGTCGTGCGGGCTCCAAGGAATCGATGCTGATCGACACCCCCATGACGCCGGACGAGAGAAGATCACGGACGCGGCGGTCCGTTAGAAGCGTCCCGTTCGTCCCGACCACGACCATAAAACCTTTTCCGGTGGCATACCGTGAAATCTCCAGCAGATCTTTCCGAAGCAGGGGTTCCCCGCCGGTCAGGACCAGTATCGCGGCCGGATTCAGACGGGCCATTCCTTCGATCGCGCGGAAACATTCCTCCGTTGTCAACTCATCCACCGATCCGGCGTCGCGCTCTCCGGCCGAAAGGTAGCAATGGGCGCAACGGAGGTTGCACCGTTTCGTAAGGTTCCAGGCCATCAAAAAGGGTTTGAATTCAGACATGGCGCTCCATCGTAAAGACCGGATCAATTATAACTGGGTAAGATACCGTAATCCTGAGGCAATGTCCATCCCTCGAAAGGTGTATTAGGAATAGAACAATAGAGGTAGGTAGGCTTAAACCTTAAGATCGAATGCGGACCGGATTAATTTCTTAAAACCGCCTCGGCATCCACAAAGTGTTCGAAAAAGCGGCCGGCCTGTTTTCCTTCGATGTGATAGACCCCTTGGACAAGGGCGCGGTCTCCTTCACGCACCTTGGGAACGGTGGGAATGTAGACCTGAACCGGTTTCACCTTCTCGGAAGATGCGGGGGAATCCTCTTCCAGGACAATCATCAAATATTCGCTTCCGCGCCGGCCCAATTGCACCTCCATGGATCGGACACGTCCGGTCACCACAACCCGATGACCGTCGTATTGTTTGGGTTCCGAAGCCAGGTCGCTCACCGTAACCTGCATCGGGAGCTCTTTGGAGATCCCGTAGGCCGGTGGACTACTCCGGAACAGCAGCAATACCAAGAGCGATAAGAGAATGGTAAGGTTCGTTTGTGAAAATAGACCGAAGCGTTTTCTTTCATGCTGTCTTAAACGGGTTTGAATCACAGGACACCCTTCTCAAACGGTTCGTCTTCTGTTAAAATGGTTTTCCGATTGCCCGCTTCACCCTCAAACCACGAGGAACGGCCATGAAAACAGGAAGCCCTTTAGTCAGGCTCACCGGATTATCATTCGTTTTATTATACACCTTAATCACCGTGACGGAAAGCCCGGCCGCGGCCAGGATGGACAAAATCGTCAATGCTTCTGTCCGGTTTGCGCAGGGATCGGAAAATCCTCAAGCCAACAGCAAACTACTGGTCGAACTATTTCTGGCCAAGGAACGAAAGGGGGATCTGGATGCGATCAAAAAAGAATTTGAGTCGGTAGGAATCACACGGATCCGCCCCCAATTCTTCCGGCTCGGGAATCCGCCGGAAAACATCGCGATCGGGAAAGATATCCCGGCGGATGTTGCCCGGGTGGCCATCCGATTGGCGATCACCTACAATCGAGACGTCAAATTTCTTCTTCCCGAATACCGTTTTTTCCCGGACCAGATCGTGATAGGATCCTCAGCATTCGATGAAAAATCCCAGATACCGATCGGCGCGGAGGACCTGAAAAAATTGTCCGATCCCGCGCTCACCACCACGCAGTTTCATGAGCTCTACCGGCATCTCACGGGCGAAGACAAACGCCTGCCTACTTACTTGAAGTAAATGAAAAGGGCAGGGGTTTTATCCCCCTGCCCCCTCATTTGGCTCTCGTCAAACGGCACCCTATTTATTTTATTACTTACTCATCTCCAACATGGAAACCGGCACGGGCGCCCCTTCCTGCGGCGACTCGGCCGTACGGCTGCCCGCTTGACCGCTGTTCAGCGGAAGGATCCGACGATCTCCCACCGGGAGAACGCGCAAATACCCCCACTCACCGGCCTGGGCATATGGCATCCGGTGATTCTGCCAGACGTAGTCTCCCGGAATGTGGGTCGGACCACCGGCGCCTTCCTTGATGAAGACATCCAGGTACTCCGATCCGCCGAACTGAAGGCTGCTCAACATATCCGCACCCTCCATGTTCGGCTTGAAGGGCCATTCATGACCCTCGATGCTGAAGATCTGGTTCTGCTCGTTGAACGCACCGAAGACATGGATGCGGACCGGATCCCCCGCATGCGCAAGGATCGTCGGCGTCACCGGCTCTGACTCTCCCGCCACGCAGGCCGTGAACATATTCCCCGGTTCGCAGCCCTTGTCCTCACGATACGACCACGGCTCGCTCCGGTAATTCACACCCGTCAAGCCCGCGATCTGCTGGATGTACGGCATGAAGGAGGTCCCGATGATGTTGTCCTCGTCCTGGAAGAACAACGAGGCATCCCGGAAGTCCGACCGCCCTTCGTTCTCGGCCAGCGACCGGTCCACGATCACATCCGCCTCCCAGGCATTCTTCATCGACACATCCTCGCCCGTCTTCGGATCCCGGTACTTCGACCCTTTCGGACCCACGATGATCGCCCCGAACAGCCCGTCTCTCACGTTGTTGATGAAATTGCCCCAGTCCCACACCAACGCCGCCGTCTCGCCATACTGAGGCGGCGCGTAGAAGGTGTAGGTCCGGCTCTGCCCCGGGCCGATCGTCTGATCCCCCGGATTGTTCCCGACGTTCATCCCCTGCGAATCCTTGGGGTCGAACGCCAGCATGTCGGCCGAGAATGAGGCACGGCTCGCCTTCATCTCGTTCTTCAGATTGACCTTGATGCAGTCCCCGACATTCACATGCAACGTCAGAGGCATCGGCTGCGAAGCGCCTTCGGCCGCTTTCGACTTCTCCCCTTCGAGCATGTAGATCTTGCCCGTCGGGTTGGCCACCTGGAGTTTGCGATCGAAATCCACATCGATCATATCCGGCGCGTTCGGGTTGAATTTCAAGGCCCGATCCGCCGCGATCACGTTAAAGGTCTTGACCGGCGCATTCGCCGGACAAACCGTTTTAGCGGAGGAAGGGATCTCATCCCGTCCCGGAAGCTTCTTCAGATCCGGCGTCTCTTTATCCAATACGCGGATGATGCCCCAGCTCCCTTCCGAGAGATGGGAGGCCCGACCGTTGTAATGGAGGTAGTCCCCGGCCATCTGTTGCGGCCCGCCGGCCTTGGTCACCAGGTCATACCGCTCCGCGATTCCGACGTGATGCGCATTCCGGAAGTCCGATTTCTCGGCATACCGCTCCGTCCGGAAGGCATGGCCGGCCACGTGCCAGGTGTGACTTTCATTCATCAACGTATGCAACAGGCGGAACACGATCGTGTCCCCCAGGTAAGCCCGTAGCAGCAATGTGCTCGGATCCTGATAAACATGGCTTGAGAAAACCATCGACGGCTCCGGCTTGAACTGCAACCGCCTTGCGATCGACTCGGCCCGGAAATTCAAGCCGCCGCCGGTGGTGTGGGTCCCGCCGTTGAGCATCGGAACCGCCACCTTGTTCAGATCGTACGGCATCTTAAACGAGAGCGTCTGACCGGCGTCGATCGACGCCTGAAGGGTCTGTCCCGGCGGATTTCCGGCCGTGACCACCTGCGCGGTCGTCGGCACGGTGTCGTGCGGCATGACCACCATTTCGCGGAAACTGCCGTTGACGCCGTAGCCAATCGGTTCGGTCGAATGGATATCCGCAATCGGGCCGCTCCGGATCTCTTTCCCGGTTTTCGGGTCATGATAGGTCGACCCGGCCGGCTCGACGATCATCGCCCCCACGCCGCCGTGCGGCCATGTCGTGGCCCCGAAGGCATGGTCGTGCCAGAAGACGGTGCCGACATCGGCATCCACCCACATCCGGTAACGGACAAACTCGACCGAGGCGATCTCGTTCTTCTTGTGATCGAACCGCAACGGCTCCGTAAAGGTGACGGTGTCTCCCTTGATATCTTTAATCCAGAGGACCTCCGAGGTCTTCACCTGCTCCATCCCGATCATCAGATCGGTGCCGACATGGAACGGCGTGGCCCCTTCCACCATCTTGATCTGGATGCTGTTCGAACCGGCCTTGGCGTCGGCCGTCAGGACGGAGTTCATCGGAGGCGGAAGTCCTTTATGGACCTTCTTCTCCAACTCGGTAAACGGTCGTACCGCCTGTTCGTAGGAGAAACCGGTGATCACGCCGTCGGAAGCCTGGTTGTCGAACTGAATGAAATGCGGATGGATATTGATCTTCGACATCTGGAAATTCGTCGTGTCGTTGTCGTTCCATTCGCTCTTCAGGATCACATCGACGCAATCGTAGACGCTTGAGCGGTAAACCAGGGGAATGGTCTTATCCCCCGCCGGATTGGCCTTCACTTCGGCCTCCTCCTCCTGAAGCACGTAGAGGGTTCCGTTCGGATCCACGATCGGCTTTTCCTTTCCAAGCCCCTTCGTCAGCTGAATCGGGGTCTGGATGAAATGGATCGTGTATTGTTTTCTTCCCGCATTGGCCGGACAGAGACTCCAACGCCCCTGCTCTCCCGGTTTGGCGGGTTGGTTGGTTTCCTGGCCGACCGCCCCTTTGCTTCCGGGATCGGTGGACAGGGCTCCGTTGTCCTTGTCCATGTGGATCGGTTCCAACCAGGGCGCCGGTCCGTGATGGCGCGCAAACGGGACGCGTTTCCCGAAGTGCGGCTTGAAATTCGGCCAGGCCAGCTTCCCCGTCTTCTCCTCAAACAGCATCGGCGGCCGCTTCCCCGGCATCGGGGATTTGTACTTCGGCCAATCGAACGTTCCGGTCACTTCCGGCTCGCCCATCGCCTTGTTGCCGTCCCAGGTCCAATCCCACACCGTGGCGTCATACGCCTCGATCTGCCCCTTTTCATCGGCGGTGTGACCCGGCTGATCGGCCGGCGGGACCATCATCTTCACCCAGTCCTTGATCGAAATATCCGGGATCGGTTTCGACCAGTCGGTCTTGTCCGCCGTGATGTTCCATTTCTTGTCGTACCAGTCCATCGTCCTGCCGACCAGCTTGTCGGACGTCACGGCCAGCTTCATCCGGCCTTTCCGATCCGGAAGCTCCTGCAACGCGGGCATGATGTCGGTGCTTTCTGAGGGATATTTTCCGGTCTGGAGCGTGTTGTAGACCCGCCAGTAACCCCACATCCCGGCAACGTAATGGTGCGCGACATGGCAATGGAACAGGAAATCTCCCGCCAATTGCTGGCAGAGGCCGGACCCGCACTCAGTCTGAAGATCCAGAACTTCCGAAGGACCGATCACCTGCACATCCACCCGGTCGGAGGTGGTACGGACTTCCGGGAATTTCACCGGACCGTTTCCGGCCGCGGTCAAGAGGAAGTCGGCCTTGCCGTCGGCCTTCGGCTGTCGGAGCCAACGGATCGTCCCGCCGTGCGGATGGTGCGAATGAAACACTTCCCCGCCCCCGTGCACCAGGCGGAACTTCGCCGGATCCCCCATATAGGATCGTGGAATCGTCGTGGGGACATCGCCAAAGGTGTAGGCGCTGTAAGACAACGACTCGTCCTCGATATGAAAATATTTCTCCTGAAGCGCCAGGTTGTTCACCCCGAACGGCTCGCTGCGATAATTGATCGCTCGCGCCGAGGGACGGTAGGCGTCCGTGTTGGGGTCCCGTTGCGGGATCATCTCGCCGTTCCGGTTCAACGGCCGGAACGATTCGTCCCCGATTTCATGATAGATGATGACGAATTCCCGGAAATCCGGCGAATTGGGCTGATCGATCATCACCTCCCAGCCGCTCTTCGTCTCTTTCCCGGTGATCGGGTCCAGATAGCGCGACCCCACCGGCTCGACGATGAAGGTGCCGATCATCCCGAGGCTGGACTGCTCGCGGCCGACATGACTATGAAAGGTATGCCCCCCTTCCTGCTCATCCGGTTGAATGTACCACTCGAACACCTGGCTCTTTCCGGGTTTGACCACGGAATCGGGATTGGCCATGGTGGCCGCCTGACCGGTCGATTTCACGATCATGCTGGAACCATGGATATGAAGACTGACATCGTCGTCCTTCATCTGATTGCGGAGGGTAAGAATGAGGCAGTCCCCCTGGTTCGCACGGATGTTGAGCGGCTGGATCATGTCGGTCTGAAGACCGGTCGTGACCGCGCCGGGATCGTATCCCGGCTTCTTACGAGCCTCGGTATTGGTTTTCTCTTCGGCGCGAACTTTTTCGACATTCTCGGTCAAAACGTACATGTAGCCGGGGAAATAATCCAACCACTGGTTGATCGTAATCTCGGCATTGATCGCCGAAACGTCATATTCTTTGACGGGGGCGGTCGCCGGGCAATGGCCTCCCGACGTCACGCTCTCGCCGGCCGGAGCCGGGCCGAGGAAGAAACTCCGGTCCATCTGCTGCATCGTGGCCATGTCGGAGAACGGCCCCGAACCGCCCGTGTGCGCCGCATGCTCGTTCGTCCCTTTGCCGATCTCGTCCATCAGCTTTTGCATCGCCGCGTTCACCTGGTCCTCGTGACCGGCATGCCCCTCGGCGGCGTCTTCCCTAGCCACCTGATCTTTGAACTTGTCCTGCCATACGGATGTCGCACCGTTCGGCGAACCCGAAACAGCCGGCGCTGCGTAATCGGTCTCTCCGCCGATTGCAACGCCTTTTATGGAGAATGTCAGCAAGAGAGCCAACAGCCCCCTATAAAGAATGCTTCTATTTTTCATGGCGCTTTCTCCCGTTTTTATTGTTCGAATGGATGGTTATTTTTTGATGGATCTTGTTTGAACCCGTTCTGTTAGATTTGATCGTCGTCCGAGAGGTGTCTGCATGGAAAACCGTGCGGCGGCCACACCCTTTCAAAAAGATTTGCGTAAATTAGCCCTTAAGTATTAATCCAACAGGGCAGGGACTCCTATTTACACCCAACGAACAAACTTGTCAAGGCTAAAATTTGCGTAGGAAGAGATCAAAGATTAAGGAAAGCCTACTCTTATCGTGACACGGCTGGATTTAACACCCGGAAGATCGTCGGACATTATGTAGGAATCCGACGTAACATCAACGGTTTGGTGTGCATCTATGAAGCGGTTAGCCACGTTACGGGCTAAAGGAACGCCCCGGGCATCCAAGAGGTCATAATAGACAAAGACCCTTTTTCGGATTTCCGAATTGTTTCGTACCGTCGCGCTCCAGACAAACTTGGTTTTACCGATCCTTTCCCAAACGGTGTCCGGGTGCCACGCATGCTTTAAGACCTCGATGGCGGATGCATCGCGGTCAAACGCAACCGTTGAGGACCGTTCCCCGAGGGCGATTCCCGTCGTCAGGAAAAAGAAAAGGATCCAGGCGACCCGTCCACGCATGATCTCACGGCTTTCCTTCGATCTTCTCGCTCCCCATTCCGAAGGGAAGTTTCTTTTCCTTTGGGGTGGACAGTTCTCGGTAGAGCGTCTGAAACTGTTCCGTGGAAAGCGCCGGATCGGTCAACCGGGTGAGATCCTCCGGGCGGATCGGGATCCAGGCCAGCTCGGCGACATCGGTCGAGCCGATCATGATCCAATGATGCGGGAGGATGTCCTGACGGATCACCCGGTCCACTTTTCCAAGATAACGGACCGCTTCGCCGATCGCCCGTCGACCGTTTTCGGCCGTGACACATTTTCCGATCCCGATATTGGTGGGTGGATCCAAAAACGGGAAAAATTTATACCGAACCTTGATCCCGCTGGTCTCGGATCCCAGGGCGCGTTTGACCTCTTCGATTTGGCCCTTCCATTTTTGGGCCAGAACGATCTCGATCGTCGTCGGTTTATCCCGGTTCTCCGGAGCGTTGCAGTCGTAAACCGCATCCGCCGCAAGACCACCCGTCCGACTTAGAATCAAGAAGACGGCCAGGGAAAAGGAAACGATTCGAATGCTTCTCATCGGATATCGGCCCGTCATCATTTTGGGGGTTGCGCGGGTTGATCTTTTGCGCTTAAGCGGTCCAGGTATTTTCGGGCCCGGGCATTTTTCGGATCCAGTTCCAGGGTGCGCTGGAAGGCTTGAACGGCCAAGTCCCTGAGCTGTTTCTTGTCGGCCGGATCCTCGAGAGAGGCGGCCAACATCACCTGAGACTCGCCGAGCGCCATAAAAACTTCCGGGGAGTCCTGGCGGACCTGGGACAGCATGGAATACTCCCGGACCGCGTCGGCATACTGTTTCTTTTGATAATAGGCCCGAGCCAGCCTTTCGCGGGCCCCCGACTCGTTGGGATCGTCGTCGAGGAGCTTCTTCCATTCCTCCATCGCCTTGGAAAGCTCGCCGTGCTTTTCATAGATCAGGCTGAGATTATACCGCGCTTCGGATAGCGAAGGATCGAGCCGCAGCGCCTCTTGAAACTCCTTCTGAGCCTTCGGATAGTCGTTCTTCTTCAGATAAAGATTTCCCAGGCCAGCATGGACCACGGCCACCTTCGGCGAGAGCTTATTCGCCTCTTGATAAGCGGCCATCGCCTCCTCATCCTTCCCCTGACGATAAGCGACATGTCCGAGAGAAATCCAGGCATGTTCGTCCTTGGGCGCCAGCCGGGCGGCTTCCCGGAATTCCCGTGCGGCGTCATCAAAAGACTGGCTCTGCAGATAAAGCCGTCCCAGCCAGTAATGGACGGCGGGACTGTCGGGATGCTCGCGGGCCATCTCCTTGTAAACGTCGATCGCCTTCAACCCTTGCCGCGTTGCAAGATAGGTCAAAAAGAGGGCCTGGTGATACTTGTGGGTCTCAAGACTCAACTGCACCGCCTTCGTCAATTTGTCGATCGCC
>Ga0187773_10000806_pt1 | contig 12601 bp, 14 predicted proteins | sample 0216_BV02_MP05_1_FD_133133 | JGI IMG/M metagenome (GOLD analysis project Ga0187773, IMG submission 133133) | Tropical peat soil microbial communities from peatlands in Department of Meta, Colombia - 0216_BV02_MP05_10_MG | ecosystem: Environmental > Terrestrial > Soil > Wetlands > Peat | place...
GCACCTTGTCGCCGCAAAGCTAGCGCCATGTCGGCAGTGCCGCAGCACAGGTCGAGCACAGAAGCGTCAGGACGCGCCAGGATATGCGCGAAGGTACGCGCGCCGCGCCGCCACCACAGGCGGTCGACGTTCATCGAGAGCAGGTGGTTGAGCAGGTCATAACGGGGCGCGATAGCGGTGAACATCTCGCGCACCGCTCGCGCGGCCGCCTGCCGGTCGTGGGCCCCGGCGGGCGCGGCGCCAGTGGCTGGGGATTTGTCCGGGTTGGCCAAGATCACGCCTGCGAGAGTGTGCGCACTTCGTCGATGGCCGCGAGCACCGCGCGCTCGGGAACGTCGCGCACGATCTCTACTCTCCCGATCTCAACGGGGAGCACGAAGTGGACGGCGCCGGCGACGGTCTTCTTGTCGGCGTGCAGACGCCGGGCGACGTTCCTGCTGCGCGCCGTCACCCGTGGCAAGGGCGCGTAGGCGAGCACCGCGGAGATGATCCGGCGCGCGGTCTCGACGTCGGTCTTTCCCAGTCCCTTGCCGATTGTGGAGGCGGCTACCATGCCCCATGCAACGGCCTCGCCGTGTAGATACCGTCTGTATGACGCCTCTGCCTCGAGGGCGTGGCCGATGGTGTGGCCGAAATTCAGGATGCGGCGCAGGCCGGATTCCCGCTCGTCCGCCGCCACCACCGCCGCCTTCACCGCGACGCACTCGGCGATCAGCCACTCCAGCGCGGTTGGATCGCGGCGCAGAATGGTTTCGCGCTCCTTCTCCATGAAATCGAAGATCTGCGGATTGCGGATGACGCCGCACTTGAGCGCTTCGTAAAGGCCGGCGCGATACTCGCGTTCGGGCAGGGTCGCCAGGACGGTGGGATCAATCAGCACCAGCCGCGGCTGGTGGAAGCTGCCCAGCAGGTTCTTGCCGACACGGAGGTCAACGCCAGTCTTGCCGCCGATGGCCGCGTCCACCTGCGCCAGGAAGGTAGTGGGTACCTGGACGAACTCCACACCCCGCATATAGATAGAGGCCAGAAAGCCGGTCACGTCGCCCACCACTCCGCCCCCGAACGCGACCAGTAGGGAGCGGCGGTCTGCTCCGCGTTCGACTAGGCGCGTGGCCAGCTTCTCGACCGTGGCCATGGTCTTGCAGCGCTCGCCGTCGCCCATCTCCAGAATTTCAAAGTGGAGCTTTGCTCGCTTCAACGACTCTTTCAGTACTCTTCCCCAGTGTTTGCGTACCGCGGCGTTAGTGACCACAAACACGGAGGGGCTGCGATCAGCGCGCAACTCGGCGAGCTGCGGCCCAGTCGCGCACAGGATGCCGCTCTCGATACACGCCTCGTAAACGGGCTGTACTCCGATGGTAACGGTCTTCACGGGAACGTCCATGATAGCCCACCGGCGCAGGAATCTGAGGGTTGCCTTCACCCCAGCTCGCGCAAAAGCGAGGCGCGCCGGGGGCCCGGGTTTGGCTGGTGGTAACATGAATTGTTTATGAAGGCAGTGCCTGCCGAGACTGATTACATCGTGGTGGGCGCGGGGGTGGCGGGGATTCGCGCCGCTATCGAACTCGCCGCTGCCGGCCGCGTGCTGGTGCTGGCGAAGAATGAACTCACCGAGTCGGCCACGCAGTACGCGCAGGGCGGAGTGGCGGTGGCGCTCAGCGACGAGGACGAAATCAGCCTGCACCTGCAGGACACCCTCGATGCCGGCGACGGGCTCTCCAACCCCGAAGCCGCCAAAGTCCTCGTGGAGGAAGGGCCGGCGCGCATCCAGGAGCTGATCGGATGGGGCACCGAATTCGACCGCCAGGGCACCAAGCTCACCTTCAGCCGCGAAGCCGCCCATAGCCGCTCCCGCATCCTGCATGCCCACGGCGACTCCACCGGACGCGAAATCGGGCGCGCACTCTACGCCAAGGCGACAACTCTCAAACACATCTCCTTCTGGGAGTGGGAGCTCACCGCCGACCTATGTTTGCATGAGGGGCGGGTGGCCGGCATTCGGGTGATGAACGACCAGGGCGAGGCGCGCGAAGTGCACGCACGCGCCGTTCTGCTGGCTACCGGCGGCCTGGGACAGGTCTATCGCGAGACGACCAACCCCGGCGTGGCCACTGGTGACGGCGTCGCCATGGCCTTCCGCGCCGGCGCCGAGGTCCAGGACATGGAGTTCGTGCAGTTCCATCCGACCGCGCTGTACGTGAAGAAGGCGCCGCGGTTTCTGCTCTCGGAAGCGCTGCGCGGCGAAGGTGCCTACCTGCGCAACGCAGAGATGCAGCGCTTTATGCCCAAATATCACGAGATGGCGGAGCTGGCGCCGCGCGACGTGGTCGCACGCGCCATCGCCCACGAACTGGAGGTCTGCCGCCTGGCCGACCCGGTGGTGTACCTCGACCTGACGCACCTGGACGCCAGCCACGTAGCAGCCAGATTCCCACGCATCCACTCAACCTGCCTGGAGTACAACATCGACATTGGCACCGACCTGATCCCGGTGCGCCCGGCGGCGCATTACGCAATGGGCGGCGTGCGCACCGACCTGCATGGACGTACCAGTCTCCCCGGGCTCTACGCCGCGGGCGAGGTCGCCTGCACCGGGGTACACGGCGCCAACCGCTTGGCCAGCAACTCCCTGCTCGAAGGTCTGGTATACGGCGCACGCGCCGGGGCAACCATTCGGGAGGAAGCACCCTCCGTAAGCGCCAAGCCTAATCACGGCAGTTCGAAGACCTGCAAGGCTGCGGAAAATCCTGCGACGAGGGAAGGACGTGGAGCCGAGGAGATCATCCGGATCGTGCGTGACCTGGCCTGGAAGAACATCGGAATCGTGCGCAGCGGCTCGGGGCTGCGCCAGGCCATCGAGCAACTGGAGAAGTGGCGCAATTGCCTGCCTCCGATGAACGGCCGGCGGCGGTGCGAAGCCAACAACATCTTCCAGACGGCGATGCTGATCGCCCGTTCCGCCCTGGCCCGCCAGGAAAGCCGTGGCGCCCACTACCGGCTTGACTATCCTTCCCACGACGATGCCCGGTTCAAGAAGCACTCCATCGTGCGCGGAGAGACGCTCAGGTTCGAATAGAATCGCCGTTGGTCGTCGGCCGTTGAGATAGAACCCATGGACCATACGTGGGGGTATTCAAGCGTTCTTTGGCCGACGACTAGCGACCGGCGTTACGCCGTTCCCCTCGGAAACACCAGCGATGCCGCCACCGAGATTACCAGGATGCCTCCCACCACCGATAACGCCGCGCCGATTGGGATCTGAAAGAATTCCGACCCCAGCATCTTTACGCCGATGAAAATAAGGATCAGCGACAACCCGTAATGCAGGTAATGGAAGATCTCCATCATCCCTGCCAGGGCGAAGTAGAGCGAACGCAGCCCGAGGATGGCGAATACATTGGAGGTATACACGATAAAAGGGTCGCGGGTGATGGCAAGGATGGCCGGAATAGAGTCAGTGGCGAACATCACGTCCGTAGTCTCGACCACGATCAGCACCACGGCCAGCGGTGTGGCGATCCACTGCGCGCCGCGCTGGACGAAGAACTTCCGACCCTCGTACTGCTCCGAGATGGGCACAAACCTCCGGAACAGCTTCAATACCGGATTTTCCTCCGGATGGATCTCGGTCTCCTCCGGCCGGAACAGCCGGACTCCGCTGTAGACGAGGAAGGCGCCGAACAGGTAAATGAACCAGTGCAGGCGATTGATGAGGGCTATGCCGCCCAGGATGAACGCGGCCCGCATCACCAGCGCTCCTAGGATGCCCCAGAAGAGCACCCCGTGCTGGTGGGAACGGTCCACCTGGAAGTAGCGGAAGATCAGCAGGAAGACGAACAGGTTGTCCACGCTGAGGGATTCTTCGATCAGGTAGCCGGTCACGAACTCCAGCGCCAGCTCGTGGTTGGGTCGGGTGGGATTGGGAACCATGTGGTGCCCGAACAGGTACACGAGCAGGGCGAACAGGCCGGCCAGCGAAACCCAGACGAACGTCCAGGCGATGGCTTCCTTGAAGTGGACGACGTGCGACTTGCGGTGGAAGATGCCCAGGTCCAGGACCAGCATCAACAGCACAAACGCGTTGAAGACCACCCAGAAGACCCAGTTGGGCAGCATGCGCAGGCCATTGTAAAGCCAGTGCGCGACGCGGCGTCGGCAGCAGATAACCCGCTGCCCAAAACGCCATGCCTGCGTCTAATCCGGCATTTCGCCTTACGGCCGCAGTTTCAGCAATTGCACTGCTGGCGTCTCCACCCTGAGCGGCGTGCTTCATGACTGTGTCTGTCGGCCAGCCATCCTGCATCGCTGCAAGGCCGCCGGCAAGAGCTTTCCCGCTTACTACATGTCCGGCAACGGTGGAAACAAAATCGCGGTCTTTCCGGCGCAGGACATGGTTGTGGTCATTACCAGCACCAATTACAACACTCGTGGAATGCACGAGCAAACCGAGCCGATGTTAACGGAATACATTCTGCCGGCAGTGCAATAGACTTTTACTTTTCCCCGCTCGACGCCTCCCAGCCCCTCTAGACTTCTGGAATCACTCGACTGGCATCCACGAGAGCCGTTGGGCCAGGGCGACTGCAATTGCCGCGATACCTCTGCTCAATTCCTACCGAGGGTTGTCAGTTAGTGATAACGCCTGTTCGCAACAACTGGGCAAGAACGACAATGGCCCGGCAAACGGGTTCAGGGTCACAGGCCTATGCACTGCATGGCTTCGCGGAAGCGAGGATCGGAACGAAGCGGATCTATAACCTTACTCTTGCAAAACCAGCGGATAGATCTCCCTGCAATGGTTTTTCAACCACGACAAAGCCTGTTCGGTGTCGCCCACGTGCGCGTACATGAGGGCAACCTCTGATACATTGGCCTGCTTTTCTGCGTAATCCTGCTTGGCAAACTCCAACATCTGGAGCCAGGAACCACGAGTGGAGCCTGGTGCTCGTCGTGGGCGCGGTAGACCGCACCCATACCACCAGCCCCGATCTGTTCCAAGATGGGGTAATGGGATAGAGTAGCCTACATGGGCAGCCTCTCCCGTGGCTAGCCCGGAGCGCTCCCGAAGGTCGCCAACACGTTAATTCCACAACGGGAATTCGGCAGTGATGAGGGTGACAGGTCAGGGGATTCGCACAGTTGGCATGAAATCCCCTTCTCACTAACAATCGTGGCGCTGGCACGGCACTGAAGGTTGCAGAGCCAGTGCCCGTCACTTCTCGCCGCTCAGTGCCTCCCATCCGCGGCGGCCGAGGTCCCAGAAGATGAACGTGGCGCAAGCAGCGGCAATCGCGAGCAGGGCGGTTCCCTTCCCCGCGTGTCCGAAGATGATGTAACCGATGCCGAACAGCGAGCTGTAGATGAGACCGCAGCCCGCAATCCAGTCAGCGGCGGACCAAAGCAGGTATTGTGTGGCCGGTTGCTGCTCGGTGCCGGCAACGGCACGCCATCCTGCCGCTGCCGGGCGCACCCGCTCATAGAACTGGCGCAGCCTGGCGGCAGGCTCAGGAGGAGTGAGGAAGGTCACGATCAACCAGGTGACGGTGGTACACGCCGTGGTCAGGATCATCAGCCAGGCAAAGCCGTGAGGATCGGCGGCGTTCAGCGGGCCCGCGGGCAATCGCGGATCGATTGCGTGCAGGCGCTCGACCAGACCGGTCGCCACGCGCGATTGCAACAACAGTGAGGAAATGCCGGCCGCGCTCATGGCGCTGATCTCCGACCAGGCGTTGATGCGCCACCAGAACCACCGCAGCATAAACACCAGTCCTGCTCCGGCGCCGATCGAAATCAGGAACTTCCACGCCACCTCGATCGAGCTCATGAAGTAAGTGGCAACCGCGGCCAGCAGCGTGACCACAATGGTTGCCAGTCGCGAGGCGCGTACGTAGTGATGCTCCCCGGCATCCCGCCGGACGAAGCGACGGTAGAAATCATTGATCAGATACGACGCACCCAGGTTGATGTGCGTCCCGATGGTGGACATATAGGCGGCGGCAAAGCCGGCCAGCATCAGCCCGCGCAAGCTCGCCGGCAGATGATGGATCATCACCTGGATGTACCCGACTTCCGGATCGCGCAGGCTGGGATAAAGCACGACGGCCACCAGCGCGGTCAGGATCCACGGCCAGGGCCGCAGCGCGTAGTGCGCCAGGTTGAACCACAGCGTGGCAGCGAGAGAGTGCTTCTCATTTTTCGCCGAGAAAATGCGCTGGGCGATGTAACCGCCGCCTCCAGGCTCGGCGCCGGGATACCAGCTTGCCCACCAGTTCACGCTCAAGTACACCATAAAGATCAGAAACCAGCCGGAGGTCCAGTCGGGCGCGAACGCCAGCGACTGCGAGCCGGTCGCGGCATCGTGCGCCGCAAGGCGGGCCGTCAAACCGTGAATGCCGCCCACGGCGCGTACCGCGAAGACCGCTAGCACGACCACCATCCCCATCTTGAGCACGAATTGCAGCAGGTCGGTCCACAGCACCGCCCACAGGCCGGAGATGGCCGTGTAGAGCACGGTCATCCCCAGGCAGAACATGACGGCTTCCAGGCGCTTCACGCCGAGGGTGAGCTCGAGGATCTTGGCCATCGCCAGGTTCACCCATCCCATGATGATGGTGTTGACCGGAAGCGCGAGATAGAGTGCGCGGAAACCGCGCAGGAAGGCCGCCGGACGGCCGGCGTAGCGCAACTCGGCAAACTCCATGTCGGTGAGGACGCCAGCGCGCCGCCACAGCCGGGCAAAGAGGAAGACGGTCATCATGCCGCTGAGTGCCATCGTCCACCACAGCCAGTTGCCGGCGATGCCGTAGGTATACACGATGCCGGTAACCACCAGCGGGGTATCGGCGCCGAAGGTGGTCGCCACCATGCTGGTCCCGGCCAGCCACCAGGGAACGCTGCGTCCGGAGACGAAGTACTCGCTCATGCTACCGCTGGCGCGGCGGTAGTAGAGGAACCCAATCCCCAGATTGACTGCGAAATAGGCGAGGACGACCAGCCAGTCGGCTAGCGAAAGCCGCATGAAGGCAGTTTCGCGTTTCGCGGTTCACGTTGCTAGTGGGTTTCGCGGTACCAGTTGAGAGTGTAGGTATCACTGTTGATCAAGCAAGCGCAGGTCTCGGATATTCCTGTCGCCACCGCCAAAAGAGTTAATCTGGTGTCTGACAGCTCGGGACAATACGCCATGAAAACGGCAAGCAAAAGGATTCTGCTTCTGACTTCCGATCCGGTGATGCGGGCGGTTATTCGCGACGCGTTGGAGCACGGAGGCTATTCGGTAGGCGCCGTAGGTGACTTGGGGAGTGCTGTCGACCGGCTGAAAGAGTTCACGCCGGATCTGCTGATCATCCGCTCCTACGTCGAGGGTATTCCGGGCTATGATGCCGCGACGTTTCTGCGCACCAGAAGTCAGGGACTCAACGTTCTGATGGTGGGCGGACTCATCGACGATGATCGGCTTCTCTATCGGATGACGCTGGAAGGATTTGAAGTTTTCCCGAAGCCCTATCCCGCGACCGCGCTACTCGAGAAAGTGAAAGAGGTGCTTGATAAAGCTCCACACCGGGAAGTCGAGTCGCCAAAAAACCGCTGACTGGCCGTCGTCGGGCTTCAGCCGGTGCTACTCTTGATCCAGCAGTTGCACCGTCTCCAGCAGCACGTCGCCGGTGATCTCCAGGCTTTTGGGGCTGAGCTTGTCGAGAGTGTCCTGGGTCGTGTGCCAGAAGACGTTGTTGTAGCCGAAATCGAAGTCGATCAGGTCGGCGACGGGAACGCCGGCCTTGGCGAATGGAATGTGATCGTCTTCGATTGCCAGCGAGCGCGCGAAAAAGTGCGACTGGTAGCCGAGGCTGCTGGCCGCGTGGTAGACCATCTCCTCCAGCCAGGGAGTGGAGTTCTGGTCGCGATCAATGTTGAGGTCGGCATCGCCGATCATGTCAGCTAGCAGGAAGGCCTTGACCTGACTGCTGGTGCCGTCCTTCTGCCACTTCTCGGCTAGATGCCGGCTGCCGTAGAGGCTGTCGGTCTCCGACCACTTGCGCACGGCTTCTTCACCATCCAGCCACACCAGCCAGACGCTAGACCCATTGCGCTTGGTCGCCCGTAGCTGGTTGGCGATCTCGAGCAGAAGCCCGGTGCCGGAGCCGCCGTCGTTAGCGCCGACGAAACCCTTTACCCGCATTAACGTGTCGTAGTGCGTGGCGATGACCACCACTCCCAACTTCGTCCCAGGAAATTTGGCGATGATGTTGTGGATGGGAAAACTGCCTTCCGGAGTCGCAGCGGTGAAGTCGTCGCGCTCGATGGTTGCGCCCTTCAGGTGCGCGGCGATATAGGCCTCGAGCTTCTTGTGGGCGTCGCTGCCGATGGGGCGCGGTCCGAAGGCGACCACTTCGCGCACGTACTGCGTGGCGCGCGCTGGGTTCACATGGGGCAGGTCGTCGCCGGGAGCTGCCGCGTTCGCCGGAATGGGCGCCGGCAATGGCGCTGCCGCCTGGGTTGCCGGCTGACTCTCGGGAAGGCGGCCCAGCCGCTTAAGAGCCAGTGGGGCGAGCACCAGCATCAGCAGCGCAGGCACGGCAGCCGCCAGCCATTTCCGGCGTGCCTCAGGGACGATCATGCTTGCGCTTTGGCTTTGGCCGCGCGGGCCTTGCGCTGCCTAGGGTGGACCAGCCAGGCGATGGCAATGCTGACCATGTAGAGCGCGACCATTGGCGCGGCGAAGATACACATGTTGAGGATGTCTGTGGTAGGGGTCACAATGGCCGCGATGATGAAGATCACCAGGATGGAGTAGCGCAAGTTGCGCCACATCCAACCGGCGCTGACGATCCCCATCAGCGCCAAAAAGAAAATTAGGATGGGCAGCTCGAAGACGATCCCCATGCCCAGCACTACGGTCAGGAACAGATTCGTATACTCGCCGATGGTGATCATGGGCTGAAACTGCGCGCCGTATCCGATCAGGAAATCTAGCGCCGCCGGATACACCATCTTGTAGCCGAACGCGCCTCCCGCCACGAACAATCCCACGGTCGAGAACAGGAAGGGCATGACGTAGCGCCGCTCGTGGCGGTAAAGCCCCGGCGCGATGAAGGCCCACACCTGGTAAAGCACGAACGGCGAGGCGATGAACAGCCCAGCGATAAACCCTATCTTCAAGTACATGTTGAAGGGATCGGTGGGATTGGTATAGACGAGCTTCTCATCCAGCTTGTGCGCGTGCAACGCGGTCATGATGGGGGCTTGCATGAAGGCGAAGATGCGCTCTGCCTTCCACCAGCCCACCAGGAAGGTCACGCCCACGGCCAGCAGGGAGTAGATGATGCGCCGCCGCAGCTCCTCGAGGTGCTCAAGGAAGCTCATGCCGGGGAGCTCTGGTTTGGTTTCCGTCTCGGGCGCGCTCTCAGGCACCTTCTACTCCAGGACCCGGTGAGGGAGGAGGATCGGAAGCCGACGCGACCGCAGCCGCGGCGGCAGGAGCGGGGACACTGGCCGATACTGATGTGGTCTCCGGCAAGGCAGCAACCGTGTTCTCGGGAGGCGGCGGGGGTGGCGATATCTTCTTCTCGCGGTCCTCGGCTTCGAGCAGCCGCATCTCGTTTTCCAGTTGCCCCTTCAATTCATTAGAGGCGCGCTTGAACTCGGCCAGGCCGCGGCCAATCTGGCGGCCGATCTCCGGCAGCTTCTTGGGCCCGAACAAGAGCAGGGCCAGAAGGAACAGGAAGAGCATTTCCGGAAAGCCGAGGTTCATGGCTACATGATACTAGCTGCAGGGGCTGCGGCCAATGGAGGCAGCGTCATTCGGGAAAGATAGCGCGTTCAGGCGCCGGCCTGCTTCAGCAAGCGGCTGAGGCCCCGAATCGACTCCAGGCTGGCATCGCCAAAGACGAAATATCGCAGGCCGCCCGCTGCCCACGACTCCACGTGGAATGAGAGGACCCGCCGGGAGGAATCGCGCGCAGGGAACACGCGCTCGATCTCCGGGCGGTCCCGGAAGATGAAGACTGAAATGTGGTGCGCGCCTACGTCATAGAGCAGGTGAGCGCCAGGTTCGTGCTCGAGGTAGGCGATGCGGCCACCCACCAGCTTGTAGCCGGTAGCCTCGAGTTCAGGCAGGTCGAAGGTGAATGGCAGTTTTCCCTGGAACCAGGGTTTGACCGTGTGCCGGTCGGAGGAGACGACGTCCGCCGGCGTGGGGGATGCCAGGTCGGCGACGTGGATGTCGGCCAATTCCGCCAGCACCTGCTGCGAGCGCGTGCGCTCGTACCAGCGGCCCAACGTGACCACGGACGCCAGCAGCAGCATCGCCGCAGCCAGCACTGGAACCAACAGCAAGATGCGCCGAGGACGGTTTCTTGCGGCCGCCTGTCGCTCGATGCGCCGGCGAAACTCGGCGCTGGGCGCGTAGCGCTGACCGGCGAGGTGGGTAGCCCGCTTGAGCTGGAGACGGCGCAGGGCTTCGCTGGCACAGGCGGCGCACTCGCGCAGGTGCGCGTCCATGCCACGCATATCCTCTGCGGAGAGCTCGGAATCCAGGTACTGGTCGAGCTTCGGTCGCCAGTTGTCGTCAAGCATGCTTCGCCTCCCGCATCTTCGATTCGAGCGCCGCCCGCAGCGCTTTGCGCGCCCGGTAGAGGCGCGACATCACGGTGCCGATAGGCACTGCCAGAGTATCGGCGATCTCCTGGTAGCTCATCTCCTCCACATCGCACAGCAGCAGCACTTCGAGGAAAATGACCGGCACCTGCTCGAGTGCGGTCTGGATCTGCTGCTGGCCGGCTTGTTCCAGCAGGATGGATTCCGGCGTCTCGTGTGAGATGGCCGTCGCCTGCTCCTGATCGTTCGAGGTCTCGAGCGGCACGGTCCTGCTTGCCGCGAGGCCAGTGCGTGAGGTCAGGAACGTGTTGCGCAGGATGCGGAAGATCCAGGCGCGGAAATTTGTGCCCGGGTGAAACGAGCCAAATCCCCTCAACGCCTTGGCGTAGGTCTCCTGCACTAGATCTTCAGCTTCCTCGCGGTTCCGTGTGAGCCAGTGCGCGAAGTTGTAGAGGGAGTCGAAGAGCGGCATGGCCAACTCTTCGAAACCGGTACTGGGGTCATGCGCGGGCACGGCGGCCAGTATTAAACCAGAAACGGGTGCTGATTATTCCCCGGTTTCGGTAGCTTGCCGTGGAAACGCTCGACAAAGGTGAAATTCATTCCGGGCTGAGGCTGGCCCCGTCGCGGCAAAGCGCTATCCGCCGCCGTACTCCACCTGGTTCTGCGACGCCTGGAAATCGCCCTCCGGGTCACCCTGCTGGATCCTCCGCTTGGAATGCTTTCCCCGTTTGTGTGCGTCACCGCTCTTCGCAGCAGAAACGTGATCCATGGATCCGTCGGCGTCATTGCGCGCCATCTGCGTTGGCTCGGCTTGCTTCGATTGCGGCTGTGCGTCTTTCTTATGGCCCACCGCCAGCGCAGCCGTCGCCACACAGAACAGAACCGCAGTGATCAGAAATGGTTTGTGCATCGTTGGTTGCTCCTTAGTTTTTTCCTCGTGGCTGTGTTGACCACCAATGGTGCTAACCGGGAGGCCAGCCGATTATTCCTGGGGGCGGAACAAAACTTGTTACGAAAAGTTTACGAACATCGAGGAAGCGATTCGGCCAATCCATCGTCTAATTGTTTAACGGCCAGTTCCGGCCAGAGAAGTTGCGATGAAAAAGACGTTGCTGATCGGAGTTGCGGTGATGTTCCTGCTGCGCGCGTGGTTGGGCGCGGAGAGGCGTGCCAGTACGCTGGATATGAACCTGGTGACCAGTTTCGATTTCTCCAGCTATCCCGCGTGCGGCCCAGGCAGGACCAGCTATTGCATTGAGGCCATTCGTTTCTACGACGCCGATTCCAAGGTGCGCCTGGCGGAAGTGCCTGCGCGTGCCGGCATGCGGGGGGCGCAACGGATCGTAGCCACCGTGCGCGTTGGCCCCATCCCCCGCCGCGCATACGCGGTCACGGTATACCTAGACAGCCGCGGGGTCCTTAAGGAAGGCCTTCCGGGACAAGTGAGCACGTTCGATGATGCCGGCCACTGAAAACATAATCTGCACGTGCACTGTCCTAGCCGCAGAAGACAGCGAGATGGCACTGGTCCACGCTGCGAAGACGGGCGACATGGACGCTTTCGAGCAACTGTTGCGGCGCACCCAGGGAATGGTGTTCCGCATAGCGCAGCACATCACCGGTTCACCCGAAGACGCGGAAGAAGTCGTCCAGGAGGCTTTCCTGAAGGCGTTTCAGAACCTGGAGCGCTTCGAGGAACGCTCGCGGTTTTCCACCTGGGTAACGCGGATCACGGTGAATACTGCGCTGATGCGGCTGCGCCAGCGCCGCGGACACGAGACCGTGCCTCTCCGCGAGGACAATGCCGACGATCCGAGTGTGGTGCCGCAAGAGGTCGCGGATTGGAGACCGGATCCTGAGCAGATCTATACTCGGCGAGAGCTGCGCGCCATCCTGGAGCAGGCGCTGGCTGGGTTGCCACAGCATTACAGCACCGTCTTCCTGCTGCGCGATGTGGAGGGATTTTCCACGGCGGAGACTGCTGAGGCGTTGGGCCTTTCCATAA
>Ga0187773_10000807_pt1 | contig 12601 bp, 10 predicted proteins | sample 0216_BV02_MP05_1_FD_133133 | JGI IMG/M metagenome (GOLD analysis project Ga0187773, IMG submission 133133) | Tropical peat soil microbial communities from peatlands in Department of Meta, Colombia - 0216_BV02_MP05_10_MG | ecosystem: Environmental > Terrestrial > Soil > Wetlands > Peat | place...
GATCTCGAACTTGAGCTGCCCGTTGGTGCGTTTCTCGACTTCCTGGGCGAACATGCGCACCAGGCGGTCGCGGAAGTCGCCCTTGTCGATGGTGCCGCCGGGAAACTGGTGCGAGATCTTGATCACTTTGGCGTCGGCGGCCGACACCGGCGACGGTAGACCGGCCAGCAGCGGTCCGGCGATCAGCATTGTCAGGGCAAGCAGCGGAAATTTTATTTTCATGACCTACCTCCTTGGCTAGATTTATTGAACGGCCCCGGCCCGTGAACGGACCGAAGATGTCAGCGACACGGCACGCTGTCAACAGCAGCGGCTTCGGTATCGGGCGTTTGCCGCGATGCGAATCGGGTTATTATTCTGGTGACGGATGGCATGGATTATTGTTAGCGTGCCGAAACCAGTCAAGCGGATTCGATTACCGTGAACGAAAACATCTACTCGCTGTTTGCCACGCACTTCCCGGACGACCGGCGCTCGCCCTGCATCGAGATGCCGGATGGCGGCTGTTTCAGCTACGTAGATCTGGAGACGGAAAGCGCCCGTTATGCCAGTTTCCTGACCGGCCTCGGGATCGCGCCCGGCGACCGGGTCGCGGTCCAGGTGGAAAAATCGCCACAGGCGTTGTTCCTTTATCTCGCCTGCCTGCGCGCCGGTTGCATATACGTTCCGCTGAATCCCGCCTATCGGCAGGCGGAAATCGAATACTTCGTCGACGACGCCGAACCGCGGTGCTTCGTGTGCACGCCCGCGCTGCTCGACACGACGCGCTTGGCCGCGGCGCCGCGCGGCGTTAAGCATGTCTTAACGCTCGACGCCGACGGCCGGGGCACGCTGTCGGACGCCGCCGCCGGAACGCGGATCACGCACGATATTCATCCGGTCGCGAAAGACGACACCGCGGTGATCCTGTATACCTCCGGCACCACCGGCCGCTCCAAGGGCGCCATGCTCACGCATCGCAACCTCGCCGCTAACGGGCTCGCGTTGCACCGGGCCTGGGGCTGGCGCGCCGGCGACGTGCTGCTGCACGCGCTGCCGACCTTCCATATCCACGGCCTTTTCGTCGCCTGCCACGGCGCGCTGCTGAACGGTAGCAAGATGATCTTCCTGCCGAAGTTCAACGCCGCCGAGGTCGCGCGCCGGCTGCCGCAGGCGACCGTGTTCATGGGCGTGCCGACCTATTACACGCGCCTGCTGGCCGAGCCGACCTTCTCCAGGGAACAATGCCGCAATATGCGCCTGTTCACCTGCGGCTCGGCGCCGCTGCTGCCGCAGACTTTTCACGAGTTCCAGCAGCGCACCGGCCATACCATTCTCGAGCGCTACGGCATGACCGAGACCGGCATGAACACCTCCAACCCGCTCGACGGTCCGCGCAAGCCGGGCACGGTCGGCCCGCCGCTGCCGGGCGTAAGCGTGCGCATCGTCGATGACAAGGACGCGGAAGTTTCATCGGGCGAGGTCGGGCAATTGCTGGTGAAGGGCGCCAACGTGTTCAAGGGCTACTGGCGCCTGCCGCAGAAAACCGCTGAGGAATTCACCGCCGATGGTTACTTCCGCACCGGCGATCTGGCGCGTATGGACGCTGACGGTTACGTTTCCATCGTCGGTCGCGCCAAGGATCTGATCATCTCGGGCGGGCTCAACATCTACCCGAAGGAGATCGAAAGCTATCTCGACAAGATCGACGGCGTGCTGGAATCGGCGGTCATCGGCGTGCCGCATCCGGATTTCGGCGAGGCCGTGGTCGCCGTCATCGTGCGCAAGCCGGAAAGCACACACCTGACGGAGGCCGGCGTAATCACTGCGCTCAAGGAACGAATCGCCGGATTCAAGGTGCCGAAGCGCGTATTTTTCGCGCCGGAGCTGCCACGCAATACCATGGGCAAAGTGCAGAAAAATATCCTACGTGAACGCTACGCGCAGCCGCTGGCCTGTTGAGTTTTACCTAACGGCGAACAAACCGGCAGCCCGGATGGAGCGCAACGCAATCCGGGGATCGGTAATAATTTTCCCGGGTTCCAGCCCTTCGCGCCTGCACCCGGGTTACATCAGAGATATTCAGAGATTATCCGTCGCTCATTAGCCGCCGGCGTCATGGCCCTGCGGGAAAATATTCGTGCCGCACGTGCACGCGGTAGCTGTGTGTCAGCGAACGCAACAGCACCGGATCGGCGAGCTCGAGACCGATCGTGACGTCGCCCGGCGGCGGACGCGCCTGCGTCGGCACCGTGCCGCTGAACACCAACCGGCCTTCCGGTTGATCGCCGTCGTGTTCGTTGACGAACGCCATCAGGTCGTCATACGTCATCACGTGCGCCAGACTCCCCTCCTGCAGCAACGTTTCCCCGCCGCGGCAATGCAGCGTGAGCGCGTCCCAGTGATCGCGCACGTCGCCGACCCTCCAGGCCGTGGTGGCGACGATTTTGGGGCAGGAGTTCTTGCCCTGCAGCGCCGAAGCCGCCTCGATGCGCCGGTCGGTATGGTCACTGCCCACGGTCAGGTAATCCACCCCACCGGTGCGAAACAGCACCACTTCGATTTCCGGCGTCGAGTCGGTCCCGATCACCGCGATATCCGTCGCGTTTGTCACCAGCGTCGGCAGCAGCGGATAAAGCATGGGCACATGCGGCGGCGGTTTCACCCCGAGCGTGCCCAAGTGGTCGATGTGCCGCTGGACTTTTTCCCGGTCGCGGCCGGAAGCGCCCGCGGCCAGCGCGCGCGTCACCTCCAGCCGCAGCGGCGAGCCGTCCGGAAGGCGGAATGCGAGCGTGTTGAAAATCGGAAAGACTCCTCGTCCGCTAACGTCTGTTCAGGATGACGGTCTTAAGCGCGTCTAGCTTGTGGCGCAGGTGCCCCTCAAGCAGCCGACCGAGACGCGCGCCGTCACGCGCGCTCAGCGTTTCCAGGATCTGCTGATGCTCAGCCATGGCCTGGTCCCAACGGGCCTTCGACAAATTGGCCATGAAACGCGCGCGCCGGACTCCAGTTCACCTTCGACGATCATGTCGCGCAACCGCGTGGCGACCTCTTCGTGCAAGCCTTTGCGCGCGATCGGCGTCGCGCCGTCGGCCCGCTGGTTGTTGGCAGGTGAGGATGTGGGTTCGCCCATGACATTCACGTCGTGTTAATTCGTGACCAGCGCCTGGTGCAATACGCGCGCGACGTGCAACGCGTGCCGCGCCGCACCGTCGCGGATCTGCTGGCGGCAGCTGGTGCCGTCCGCGACGATCAGAGTGTCCGGACCGGAGGCGCGCACCGCGGGAAGCAGATCCAATTCGCCCATCTTCATCGATACGTCATGGTGTCCGACCTGGTAACCGAAGGCGCCGGCCATGCCGCAGCAACCCGACTCGATCGTCTGCACCTCGAGTTCGGGAACCAGGCGCAGCGCCTGTTGTACCGATGACATCGCTCCGAAGGCCTTCTGGTGACAATGACCATGGAGCAAGGCCCGCTTCGCCGCCAGCGGCCGGAGCTTCAGCCGCAACCGGCCCGCCGCCTGCTCTCGCGCCAGGAATTCCTCAAACAATATGGCCTGCGCCGCCAGCCGGTCGGCCTCGGCTCCGAGCTGCATCACCTTGAACTCGTCGCGCAAGGTCAGCAGGCACGAAGGCTCGAGCCCGATGACAGGTAATTTGCGTTCCAGATACGGCCCGAGTGCCGCCAGCATTCGGCGCGCTTCCACGCGCGCCTCGTCCACCAGCCCGGCGGACAGGAAGGTGCGCCCGCAACACAGCGGGCGTTCGCCCCCGGGCGCGCGCGGCAGATGCACGTGACAGCCCGCGGCCCGAAGCACGGCGAGCGCGGCGCGCGCGTTTTCCGGTTCGAAATAGGTTGTGAACGTATCCGCCAGCAGCACTACTTCCGTGGCATTTGCCGGAGCCGCGCTGATCGCTTCGCGCGCCGGACGGAATACATCGCGCCGCCAGCGCGGCAGCGGTCGGCGCGCGTCGAAGCCGAGGAGCTTCTCGCTCAGCCACGGCAGGCCCGGAAGCCGATCGCGCAGATTCAGCAAAAAACCCAGGCGCGCGCACCATGGCGCGTAGCGCGGCAACCAGGCAATCAACCGGTCGTGCAGCGCCAGACCGTGCCGTTGATGATAGCGGTGCTGAAACTCGATTTTCATGCGTGCCATGTCCACGCCGGTCGGGCACTCGCGCTTGCAGCCCTTGCAGCTCACGCACAGGTCCATGGTCGCGCGCATGACGTCGGACACGAACGCCTCAGCGCCGAGCTGGCCGCTGAGCGCGAGGCGCAGGCTGTTGGCGCGTCCGCGAGTTAGGTGCTGCTCGTCGCGGGTCACGCGGTACGAAGGGCACATGACGCCGGGCTCGCGCTTGCGGCAGGCGCCGTTGTTGTTGCACATCTCGATCGCCGCGCCGAAGCTTCCCCATTCCGACCAGTCGAGCGCGGCGTCGATCGCCGACATGGCGTAGCCCGGCTTGTAGCGGAACAGCCGGCGGTCGTCCATGCGCGGCGCGCGCACGATCTTGCCCGGATTGAACCGGCCCGCGGGATCGAAGCTGTCCTTGACCTCCTCGAAGGCGCGCACCAGGCGCGGCCCGAACATGGACTCGTGGAATTCGGACCGCGCCAACCCGTCGCCGTGCTCGCCCGAGTGCGAGCCCTTGTACTCGCGCACCAGCGCCAGGGCTTCCTCGGCGATGGCACGCATTTTTTTCGCTCCCGATTCGTCCTTCATGTTCAGGATCGGGCGCACGTGCAGGCAACCGACGGAAGCATGCGCGTACCACGTGCCGGTCGTTCCGTGTTTATGAAATACCTGGGTCAGGCGATCGGTGTACTCCGCCAGGTCCTCGAGCGCGACCGCGCAGTCCTCGATGAACGACACCGGTTTGCCGTCGCCCTTCATCGACATCATGATGTTGAGCCCGGCCTTGCGCACCTCCCACACCGCCTGCTGGAAACCGCTGTCGGTGGCTTCCACCACCGCGTCGGGAAAACCGAGCGAACCCATCAGGTCCACCAGTTGCTTCAGTCGCCGTAATTGCTCGTCGCGGTCGTCGCCGGAAAATTCCACCAGCAGCAAAGCGTCGGGCCGGCCCTTGACGAAGCGCTCAACGGCGGCGCGGAACATCGGAATCTCGCGCGACAGCTCGATCATCGTGCGGTCCACCAGCTCGACCGCCGAGGGATCGAGCTTGACGATGTGCCGCGTCGAATCCATCGCCTGATAGAAGCTCGGGAAATGGCAGATGCCAAGCACCTTGTGCGCGGGTATTCGTTGCAAATTCAGGTGCAGACGGCTGAAAAAGGCCAGCGTGCCCTCCGAACCCACGAGCAGGTGCGCCAGGTTGTTGTCCCGCGGCGGCAGCATGTCGATGTTGTAGCCGCCGACCCGTCGCAGCAGCTTCGGGAAGCGCCGCACGACCTCCTCCGCCTCGCGCTCGCCCAACCGGTGCAGACGTTCGGGCAGGTCACGATACCGCGAGTTGTTATCCGGCATGCGCGTGTCGTCGCCGAAACGCGCCTGACTCCCATCGGCCAGCACGGCGTCGATAGCCCGCACGTTATGCACCATGTTCCCGTATCGGATCGAGCGCGCCCCGCAGGAATTATTCCCGGCCATGCCGCCGAGCGTGGCGCGATTGCCGGTGGAAACGTCCACCGGATAGAACAGGCCATGCGGCTTGAGGAACTTGTTGAGCTGATCGAGCACCACGCCTGGCTCGACGCAAACCGTGCCGGTGCCGGGATCGAACGACACGATGCCGTTCAAATATTTGCTCGTATCCAGCACCAGCGCCTCACCCACGGTCTGACCGGTTTGTGAGGTCCCGCCGCCACGGGGCAGCACCGGGACGCCTGCGTCGCCGGCAATCTGGATGGCGCGCACCACGTCCTGTTCGCTGCGCGGCAACACCACGCCCAGGGGGTCGATTTGATAGATCGAAGCATCGGTGCTGTAGCGCCCGCGCGAAAACGCGTCGAACAGCACCTCGCCCTCCAGCTCGCGGCGCAGACGCGCCGCCAAGGCCGGTTCGTCGCCGCGCGATGAGTCGCTCATGGATCTGGCTGACGATTCCGTCTGCGACCCGTTTCGCATGAATACCCCTGCTGGACGTGTATCTGTTTGATTCCCAAATGAGGGCCGGGGTGATTTTGAAAGAATCCTGGATATCGGCCCTCAGTTGGATTTCATCTGGTGACACGCCGGATGTGTGGAAGATTTTGCATTATATATTCATAATGCAAAGCGCTGGTACAGACAGTGATCTCTGTGATGCATCCGTGACGCTGAAACAGCCGAAGCGGTATTACCAGCGCAACCCGAGAGCAGAATCAAAGGAGGGTCGATGACCGTTCAGCGAGGACGCCACTTTCTTCAGATTCCCGGCCCTACCAATGTCCCCGATCGCGTGCTGCGCGCGATGGATGCGCCGACCATCGATCACCGCGGGCCGGAATTCGCCAGACTGACACTGTCCATCCTCGACGGCATTAAATCGATTTTCCAAACCACCGGCGACGTCGTGATCTTCCCGTCGTCGGGGACCGGCGCCTGGGAGGCGTCGCTGGTGAACAGCCTGTCGCCGGGGGACAAGGTGCTGATGTTCGAAACCGGCCACTTCGCCATGCTGTGGCAACGCATGGCAAAGACCCTCGGCCTCGACGCGGAAGTCGTTCCCGGCGACTGGCGCCACGGTGTCGACCCGGCGCAGGTGGAAAGCCGTCTCGCTGCCGACCGCGACAAGAAAATCAAAGCGGTGGCCGTGGTGCACAACGAAACCTCGACCGGTGTCACCAGCCGTATCGCTGCAATCCGCCGGGCGATGGACCGCGCCAATCATCCGGGCCTGTTCATGGTCGACACCATCTCTTCGCTCGCCTCGATCGATTACCGGCATGACGAATGGGGCGTCGACGTCACGGTCGGCGGATCGCAAAAGGGCCTGATGCTTCCGCCCGGCATCGCCTTCAACGCGATCAGCGCCAAGGCGCGCGCCGCCGCCAAATCGGCGCGCTTCCCAAAATCCTACTGGAACTGGGAAGAGATGATCGCCGCCAACAAATCCGGATTCTTTCCCTACACGCCCGCCACCAACCTGCTCTACGGCCTGCGCGAGGCGATTCAGATGTTGCAGGAGGAAGGACTGGATAACGTGTTCGCCCGGCACGCGCGTCTGGCGGAGGCGACACGGCGCGCGGCGCGCGCCTGGGGCCTCGACATCCTGTGTCTCGATCCGGAGGAATACAGCAACACCCTGACGACGCTGGTGATGCCGGAAGGACACGACGCGGACGAGATGCGCCAACTGATTCTGGAGCGTTTCAACCTGTCGCTCGGCACCGGCCTCGGCAAGCTAAAGGGGAAAGTTTTTCGCATCGGCCATCTCGGCGACTTCAACGAGCTGATGCTGGCCGGCACCCTGTGCGGCGTCGAAATGGGGCTGGCGGCCGCGGGCGTGCCGCACAAAAAGGGCGGCGTGCTCGCGGCGCTCGAATATCTTGCCGCCGGAGAACAAAGCCGGGCTGCCGCCCGGGCCACGGCCAGATCCGCCTGAGAACAGACAAATACGGCAGGCTGATCTGGCGAAACACAACGCCATCGTCAAGGAGGAAGAAGATCATGAAATATCTCAAGCTGCTCGTTGCGACGCTGTTCGTGGGAAGCTTGTTCGCCGCGCCCGTCCGGGCGCAACCGCTGGAACTGAAACTGGGTCACGTCGGTGGACCGGGATCGCTGTTTGAAGTATCGGCGATGGAATTCGCCAAGCGCGCCAACGCCAAGCTCGGCAACAAGGCCACGGTCGTGGTCTACGGCTCGAGCCAGCTCGGCGGCGACAAGCAGATGCTGCAAAAGCTCAAGCTCGGGACTCTGGACATGGCGCTGCCCTCGACCGTCATGTCCTCGGAAAGCGACCTGTTCGGGCTGTTCGAGATGCCCTACCTGGTCAAGGACCGCGACCACATGAAACGCATCGAACAGAAAATCTTCTGGTCCAAGCTCGAGCCCAGCGTCGAGGCCAAGGGACTGAAGATCCTGGCGGTATGGGAGAACGGTTTCCGCCAGATCACCAACAACCAGCACCCCATCGTAGTGCCCGCCGATCTCCAGGGCATCAAGCTGCGCGTGCCGAAAGGCGAGTGGCGCGTGCGGATGTTCAAGGCCTACGGCGCCAATCCCAGTCCGATGGGGCTGTCCGAAGTGTTCGTGGCGCTGCAGACCGGCGCGATGGACGGCGAGGAGAACCCGCTGGTCCAGATCTACAGCCAGAAGTTCCAGGAAGTGCAGAAGTACCTGTCGCTGTCGGACCACGTCTACACCCCCGCCTATCTCACGGTCGGTCTGAAGCACTGGGAGACGCTGCCGCCCGACGTGCGCAAGATCCTCGAGGAAACCGCGCGCGAGGTCCAGGGGTTCGTGTATCAGAGCGCCGAGAAATTCGATAACGAACTGGTCGACAAGATGAAGGCCGCCGGCATGAAAGTGAACACGGTCGACAAGGCCGCGTTCGTGAAGGCCAGCAAACCCGTGTACGAGGAATTCGGCCGGGAAGTCAAGGGCGGCAAGCAATTGGTCGACGCAGCTCTGGCGCTGTCGAAGTAGATGCGCTGGCGATCCGCCCCCGCGTCGTCATGGGGGCGGTATTTTTTGAAATGACTTCGGGAGACGGGCACGATGTCGCGATGGCGCGTGTGGTTTGAAAACCTGCTGGAGCTCATCGTCCTGGTTCTGATGGTTGCGCTGGCGATCGAGGTCCTCCTCGGCGTCACCTATCGCAAGCTCGGCATGTCGCTGTCCTGGTACGACGAGATCGCGTCCGTGACGCTCGCCTGGCTGACGTACTACGGAGCGGCACTGGCCGCGCTCAGGGGCGCGCACATCGGCGTGCCGGAAATCGTCCGCTTGATGCCCCGGCCCTGGCGCGTCGCGACCGTGTACGTCAGCGAGGGATTCGTGTTCGCCTTCATGATCCTGCTCGCCTGGACCGGCATTGACGTGCTCGACGTGCTGGCCACCGACACTCTGGTAAGTCTGCCGACCGTTCCGGTGAGTTACACGCAGTCAGTGATCCCCATCGGCGCGGTGCTGTTCATCATCGCCGAAGCGCTGCATTTTCCCCAGCAGCTGGCCGAGGCGCGCGCCGGCGCCCTGTCTGTCACGACGACCGGAGACCCCTGATGAACATCTTGTTCATTCTGGTCGGTCTGTTAGCGCTGATCCTGATCAACGTCCCGATTGCCATCGCGCTCGCGATCGTCGCGGTGCTGGCGATGCTCGCGACCGACGGCATCGGCGCGCTGCCGGACCTCCCGCTCGTGATGTTCAGCGGTGCCACCAACTTTCCGCTGCTCGCGATACCGCTGTTCATCCTGGCCGGGGCGATCATGAACTCCTCCGGCATCTCGCGTCGCCTGATCGCATTCGCCTCGGCGCTGCTCGGATTCATCCGCGGCGGCCTGGCGATGGTTGTCATCGGCGCGTCCATGTTCTTCGCCGAGATTTCCGGTTCCGCCGTGGCCGACGTCGCGGCCATCGGTTCGATAATGATCCCGGCCATGACGAGAAACGGTTATCCCAAACCGTTCGCCGCCGCGGTCAACTCGTCGGCCGCGTCGCTCGCCATCATCATCCCGCCCTCGATTCCCATGATCCTGTACGGCGCCATGTCGAATTCCTCGGTCGTGCAGCTGTTTGTCGCCGGCATCGTTCCCGGCATTCTGGGCGGCCTCGCGATGATGGCGCTGGCTTACTGGTTCGCCGTGCGCCACGATTACCCGGTCGCGGAACAGTTCCAGCTCAAGCGGCTGTGGAGCACCTTCAAGGACGCCGCCCTCGCTTTCCTGCTGCCAATCATCATCCTCGGAGGCATCTTCGGCGGCCTGGTCACCGCGACCGAAGGCGCCGGCCTCGCGGTGATTGCGGCGATGGGGATCGGTTTTCTTTACCGCGAGCTGAACTGGCGCCACCTGAAGAGAGTAATCATCGAGGGCGGCATTCAGACGGCCGTGGTCATGGTACTGGTCGCGTCCTCGGCGCTGCTCGGCACGTATCTGACCGAGGCGCAGTTGCCGCAGGAGCTCGCCCGCACCATCTCCGGCTGGACCGAGAACCGTTACGCCGTCCTGGCGCTGCTCAATATCTTTTTCCTGATCATCGGATTTTTCCTGCACTCGGCCGCAGCGATCATTCTCGTCATACCGGTCGTGATGCCGCTGGTGCAGGCGGTCGGGATCGATCCGGTGCATTTCGGTCTGATCGTCACGCTCAATCTCGCGATCGGCCAGCAGACGCCGCCGGTGGCGAGCGTGCTCATTACCGCCTGCTCGATCGCGAAAGCGAACGTCTGGGAAGTGACCCGGGTCAACGTGTATTTCATTATTGTATTGCTCCTGGTGCTGGTGCTGGTTACCTACGTACCGGTGGTGCCGATGGGGCTGGTGCACTTTTTTTACCGCTGACAATTGCCACAGGAACAGGCCATGTCCACTGATGTCATCCTTGTTGATCGCGATACCGAGATCGCAACGATCACGCTCAACCGCCCGGAGAAACTCAACGCCCTGACCAAGCCCATGTGGAAACGTCTGGGAGACGTGGTGCGCGAACTGTCCGCCGACGACAGCCTGCGCTGCCTGGTGCTGCGCGGCGCGGGCGAGAAAGCGTTCGCGCCCGGCAATGATATTTCCGAGTTCGCCAACACGCGTTCGAACTCCGCGCAGGCGAAGGAATATGGCGAGGTGCACCACGCCGCGCTGGCGGCGCTCGATGAATGCCGCCATCCCATGGTGGCGCTCATTCAGGGCATCTGCGTCGGCGGCGGACTCGAAATCGCGGCGCTGTGCGACCTGCGCATCTGCGGCACGTCGAGCCGTTTCGGCGTTCCCATCAACCGCCTCGGGCTGTCCATGGGCCTGCGCGAGATGCAAGGTCTGCTGGCGCTCGCCGGCAAGGCGGTCACGCTGGAGATCCTGCTCGAGGGCCGGGTCTTCGGCGCCGAAGAGGCACAGCAAAAAGGACTGGTCACGCGCGTGGTGCCGGACGACAAGGTCGTGGAAGAAGCCTACGCCGCGGCGCGGCGCATCGCCGACGGCGCCCCGCTGGTGGCGCGCTGGCACAAGCAGTTCATGCGCCGCCTGCGCGACCCGGCGCCGTTCACGCAGGCCGAACTCGACCTGAGTTACGCCTGTTACGACACCGAGGACTTCCGCACCGGCTATCGTTCGTTCCTGGCGAAGACCAAGCCCGAGTTCAAGGGGCGTTGAACGTGGCCGCCGACGGAGCGCTGGCCGGCGTCAAGGTCATCGAGCTTGCGCACATCATGGCCGGGCCGGTGTGCGGGCTGATGCTCGCCGACATGGGCGCGGACGTGATCAAGGTCGAGAAGGTACCCGACGGTGATGACACGCGCCGCATGGTGCCGCCGACCGTGGATGGCGAGTCGGCCGCGTTCATGATCCTCAACCGCAACAAGCGCGGCGTGTCGATCAATCTCAAGAGCGCCGCCGGCAAGGCGGTGCTCGAAAAGATGCTCACGACCGCCGACGTGCTCATTGAAAACTACCGTCCCGGCACCATGGAACGCCTCGGTCTCGGTTACGAAACGCTGCGCCAGAAGAACCCCGCCCTCGTTTACTGCCAGGTTACCGGCTTCGGGCGCACCGGCCCGTACGCGAACCGCGCCGGTTTCGATCTCATCGCACAGGGGTTGTCCGGCATCATGAGCGTCACCGGCGAAGGCGCCGGCCGGCCGCCGGTCAAGGCGGGCCCGCCGATCACCGACATCAGCGCCGGCATCCTCGCGGCCATGGGCGTGCTCGCGGCCTACGTGCACCGGCTCAAGACCGGCGAGGGGCAACTGGTGGACACCTCACTGCTCGAAGCCGGCGTCACCACGACGTACTGGCAATCGGCCATCTGCCTCGCGACCGGCCAGTCGCCCGGCGCGATCGGCTCGGCCCATCCCCTGAGCGCGCCCTACCAGGCGATTCAGACACAGGACGGCTGGATCAATATCGGCGCCGCCAACCAGGCGAACTGGAAACGCCTCGTCGAGGTGATCGAGCAACCGGCGCTTGCCGACGATCCGCGCTTCGTGGATAACGCCGGGCGCATGAAGAATCTGTCAACGCTGATCGAAATCCTGACCGCGCGGTTCCGTACGCGCACAACTTCCGACTGGTTGACGCGGCTCGAGGCCGCGGGCGTTCCGGCCGGGCCGGTGCTATCCATCGCCGAGATGCTCACCGACCCGCAGGTACTGGCGCGACGCATGGTGGTGGAAGTGGAACACCGCCGGCTGGGCAAGATGAAGACGCTCGGCCCGCCGGTAAAGTTTTCCGCGACACCGGGAGAGGTAAAGTACGGGGCGCCGCGACTCGGTGAGCACACGCGCGAGATCCTGCGCGAGTATGGCTACAGCGACGCGGAAATCGACAGGCTGGCCGGAAACGGTGACGTGATCGTTCTATAAGTCTCAGGTCGAGACGAACAAGGCATGCTTCCAAAAACCGTCCGGCGAACAAATGAACCCCACAAAAATGGCTGACTAACCAAGCAAGGCTACGAAGTTTTCCTGTTAGGGATAGCAGTCGTTGAGAAACGGGCGCGCTGACGGTCGGCTTGCGGCCA
>Ga0187773_10000808_pt1 | contig 12571 bp, 9 predicted proteins | sample 0216_BV02_MP05_1_FD_133133 | JGI IMG/M metagenome (GOLD analysis project Ga0187773, IMG submission 133133) | Tropical peat soil microbial communities from peatlands in Department of Meta, Colombia - 0216_BV02_MP05_10_MG | ecosystem: Environmental > Terrestrial > Soil > Wetlands > Peat | place...
CCTGTTCGACGCCGCCGCCGCGCGACGCGATCCGATCCCGGTTTACGCCGAGATGGGCAGCGTCAATCCGGTCTTCCTGCTCCCTTCGGCGGTGGCGGTCCGTTGGAAGGCGATCGCGGAGGGGCTCGCGCAGTCCATCACGCTTGGCGTCGGTCAGTTCTGCACCAACCCCGGCGTCGTGCTCGGCGTGCGCGGCGCCGACTTCGACCGCCTGGTGCAGGCACTCGCCGAGCACGTTCGCGGCACGCCGGCGGGCGCGATGCTGTACGAGCGGCTCGGCAAGTCCTACGCGGAGGGCGTCCAGCGCGCCAGGGCCCTGGGCGCCACGATCGTCGCGTCCGCGCCGTTGGCCGGCGAGCCCGGACACGCCGCACCCGCCTTGCTCGCCACCGACGTCGCGGGCTTTCTGGCGGACGACGGGCTGCGCCAAGAGGTGTTCGGACCGGCCTCCCTCGTGGTCGCAGCGCGTGACGTCGACGAGCTGGTGCGGGTCGCCGAAGCGCTCGAAGGCCAACTCACCGCCTCGATCCACGGGACGGCCGACGAGCTCGTCGCGCACGCGCCCCTGGTGGAGGCGCTGCGGCGCAGGGTGGGGCGCCTGATCTTCAACGGGTATCCCACGGGGGTGGAGGTCGGGCACGCCATGCAGCACGGCGGCCCCTATCCGGCGACGACCGATGCGCGCACCACGTCGGTGGGCACGGCGTCAATTGCGAGGTTCGCGCGGCCCGTCTGCTACCAGGACTTCCCCGACGCGGCGCTGCCGCCCGCGCTCGGGAACCGGAACGTCCTCGGCATCTGGCGGCGGGTGAACGGCGAGCTGACGAAGGACGAGGTGCGACCGAGAGCCTAGCGCAGCGGAACGAGCAGCGCCAGCAGCACGGTCGTCACCAGGGCGGTGGTGCCGACCACCGCGGAGAGCGGCGTCCACGACTTGAGCGTCTCTTCCTCGGTCGCGCCGCCGACCCGGCTGTAGACCCAGAAGCCGGCGTCGTTCATCCACGAGCCCACCAGCGAGCCGCCGGCGATCGCGGTCGCGATGTACACGGGGTGGAACGGCAGCGCGACGCCGCGGATCATCGCCGCGATCAGCCCCGAGGTCGTGATCATCGCCACCGTGGCCGAGCCCTGCGCCACCCGGATGACGACCGAGACGGCGAATGCGACGAGCAGCAACGCCGTGCCCGGGCCCCCGGTGCCGCCGCCGAACGCGCGCTGGACCAGCGATCCGATGTCGGCCGACTGCAGCGTGGCGCCGAACGCGCCACCGGCTCCCACGATCAGAACGATCACCCCGCCACCCAGCAGCGACGACTCCACCAGACCGGAGAGCGCGGCGCGGCTCGGCCGCTGCGCGCGCCAGTAGAGGCGCAAGGCGAAGCAGGCCGCGAGGAAGAGCGCCACGTTCGGGTTGCCGAGGGTCGCCGTGAACGGCGTGAGCGCGGCCCACACCGCCGCGCCCGAGGGCGCGAGCGTCCGCAAGGTGGCCACCATGGTGTTGGAGGAGATGAGCACCACGGGCATTAGCACCGGCACGAGGGAGGACACGAGGCCGGGAAGGTTAGGCGGCGGCGCCGCCTCCGGCACGCCGCGCGCCAGCGGTCGCATGGGGATGGTCATGCGCCGGCTAGCCCATCGCGCGAACAGCAGCCCGACCGCCGCCGACGGGAGCGCGACCACAACGCCCGCGAGCACCATCGTGCCGAGGTCCACGCCGAGCGCACTCGCCATCGCGAGCGGTCCCGGATGCGGGGGGACGAGCGCGTGCGTCGCCACGGCGCCGGCGGATACCGCGAGCAGGTACTTCAGGTAGTCGCGCCCGGTGTTCCGGTACATGGACCGAGCAAGGGGAGCCAGCAGGAAGAAGATCGTGTCGAAGAACACCGGGAGCGAAAGCACGAAGGCGGTCGCGCCGAGCGCCAGGGCCCCGCGTTCCTCGCCGACCAGGCGGATGAACCCCCGCACCAGCCGGTCGGACGCCCCGCTTCCGGACATCGCGCCGCCGATGATGGCGGCGAGCGCTACGATCACGCCCAGCTGCCCGGCAGTCCGCCCGAACCCCTCGGCGATCACCGCCATCTTGGATGCCGGCTCGCCGGGCGTCAGCAGGGCAACCACTACGGCGGCCGCAACCAGGGCGAGGAACGCGTGCAGCCGGAGGACGACGATGGCCCCGAGAATGGTCGCAAAACCGACCAGAAGAATCAGGAGCGGATGCATCGGCTAAGGGGGGGTGGACACGGTGATAAGATGATAGTATGAATTGCGGCGGCTGTTCAACGGGAGAGTCGTCCCCTCGCCCGTGGAATGCCCGGTTCCTGCGCCGGGCTTGGCAGCGCGGCCGCGGCAACCGATTTCGCGAGGCGTCGTGCTCCATCTCATGGGAGGTCGGCACATGCGTCACCACCGTCTACAGCTGCACACATGGCTGGTCCCACTGAGCGTCGTGCTCGCAGTGGCCAGTTGCGACGTTACGACCAACCCGGGCAGCTTCTTCGTCACGTACCGCGCCAACATGAAGGTGCCGACCGCCGCGGGCGATACGACCACCAAGGCCACGATTGACTCGGTCTACTACAGTCCCGGCACCGGCAAGTGCGTCACCACGTGCAGCTCGGACTCGACGTTCATCCGGGTGACCGGCGGGGCGTGGAACTACTCGGTCGAGCTGACCGTGCCAAGCGGGGCGACTCTCGAGGCGCACGTGTTCGCCACGGGCAGGCTCGCCGGCAACGCCCAGTTCACGGCGATCTGGATGACGGCCAGCGGCACCCTCGCCGGTGACAGCGTCACGGCGACCACCGCGCCGGGGACCAAGTTCACCCTCGACATCCCGAAGCGGACGCTCTAGGGACCAATGGACTCAACCTGGCCGCCGCGGGGCGGCCGGGGCATCGGCGGTGGCTCGACGATCCAGGACCGACCCGTCCACGAGGCGGGCCGGTCCTGTCATTGAGTGACGTTGCGATCCGGCGCAGGCCTAGTCCACGCTCTGCTCCCGCACTAGCTTCGGCGGCATGGCGCCGCCCACCGTCACCCTTGGCCTGGTGCAGATGGCGATGGACCGGGACAAGGCCTCCAACGTGGCCAAGGCCCGGCGGGCCATCGCGGACGCCGCGAAGCGCGGAGCTCAGGTCGTCTGCCTGCCGGAGCTGTTCGCCTCCCAGTACTTCTGCCAGGTGGAGGACCCCGCCCTGTTCGAGCTGGCGGAGCCGTTGCCGGGCCCCACCAGCGAGGCCATCGCGGCGGCCGCGCGCGAGCACCACGTGGTGGTGGTGACGCCGGTCTTCGAGCGGCGGGCGGCAGGTCTCTATCACAACAGCGCGGCCGTGTACGGCCCCACCGGTGAACCGCTCGGGCTGTACCGGAAGATGCACATCCCCGACGACCCGCTCTTCTACGAGAAGTACTACTTCACGCCCGGCGATCTCGGGTTCGTCGCGATCGCCACGCCGTTCGCTACGCTGGGGCCGCTGATCTGCTGGGACCAGTGGTACCCGGAGGCCGCGCGCCTCGCCGCGCTCAAAGGCGCGCAGGTGCTCTGCTACCCGACGGCCATCGGCTGGCACCCACGGGAGAAGGCAGAGCACGGGACGGCGCAGCTCGCGGCATGGCAGACCATCCAGCGCGCGCACGCCATCGCGAACGGCGTGTTCGTCGCCGTCGTCAACCGCGTGGGGCACGAGGGGCCGGCCGGCGGCGGGCTCGAGTTCTGGGGGCACTCCTTCGTCGCGGACCCCTTCGGCGTCGTGCTGGCCGAGGCGGGCGAGGGCGAGGAGACGCTGGTCGTCGCGCTCGACCTGTCGCGCCTCGAGGAGGTGCGCCGCAACTGGCCGTTCCTGCGCGACCGGCGCATCGACGCGTACGGCGGCATCATGGCGCGCTTCGACGGCGGAAGCTCGGCGTGACGGTGGCGCGCCGGCCGGGCCGGCGCCGGAGTCCGCGCGCCGGCCCCGCGCCGACACCCCTCGCCCTCGGCTACCACATGCCCGCCGAGTGGGAGCCGCACGCGGCCACCTGGCTCGCGTGGCCGCACGAGCCGAGCGACTGGCCGGGGAAATTCGACGCCGTTCCGTGGGTGATCGCGGAGATCGCGCGGCACCTCCAGAGCGCCGAGCGCATCCGGCTGATCGTGCGGAATCGAGGCGAGAGAGCGCGCGCGGCGCGCCTGCTGTCCGCCTCGGGCGTCGCGCTGGCGCGGGTGGATTTCGTCACCGCCGCAACCGACCGCTCGTGGACCAGGGACTTCCTACCGCTGGGCGTCGTGCGCCACCGCCGCGGCCAGCGCGAGCTCGCGGCGGTCAAGTGGCGGTTCAACGGCTGGGCGCGCTACCGCAACCACGCCGCCGACGACGCCGCCGGCCGTCGAATCGCCGCGCGGCTCGACGTGCCGACCTACTTCCCTGAGATCGCAGGTCGGCGAGTCGTGCTCGAGGGCGGTGCGGTGGACGTGGACGGCCAGGGCACGCTGCTGGCCACCGAGCAGTGCCTCCTCAGCGGCCGCCAGGCGCGCAACCGCGTGCTCGGCCGCGCCGGCATGGAGGCGGTGCTCCGCGACTTCCTCGGTGTGGAAAAAGTGCTGTGGCTCGGGGAGGGCATCGCCGGCGACGACACCGGCGGCCACGTGGATGACTTCGCGCGCTTCGTCGCACCCGGCCGGGTCGTCCTGGCCCACGAGACCGACCGCCGCGATCCCAACTACCGCCCGCTGCGGGCGGCGCGCGAACGGCTGCGGGCGGCGCGAGACGCCCGCGGCCGCCGCCTCGAGGTCATTCCGCTCCCGATGCCGCGGCCCGTGCGCTTCGCCGGCGAGCGTCTACCGGCCAGCTACGCCAACTTCTACATCGGCACCGGCACGGTCCTGGTGCCCACGTTCAACGATCCCAACGACCGGATCGCGCTCGGGATCCTCGCCGACCTGTTTCCCCGGCGCACCGTCGTCGGCATCCACGCGACGGATTTCGTGCTCGGCCTCGGCACCATCCACTGCTCCACCCAGCAGGAGCCCCTGGTCTAACCGCCCGCGCGCCGCGACCTGCGCCGCCCGTGACGCGAGGACGTTGCTTGAAGTGCCGGCGGCGCCCTCGTGTCTTGCCCGCGGAAGTGATAAGATGACCCCGTGTCGCGGCGCTCTGCTCCCTCGCAACGACCCAAGCCAGAGGACGCCGGCTCCGGCACGACGCAGGCGCCGCTGACCTGGGGCGTCCTCGGGGTCGCCGACATCGCCGTGCGCCAAGTAATCCCGGCGATGCAGCGCAGCCCGCGCTCGCGCATCGAGGCGATCGCGTCGCGGGACCCGGCCAGGGCCGCGGCGGCGGCGAAGTCGCTCGGGATCCCGCGCTCCCACGGCTCCTACGAGGCGCTGCTCGCCGATCCCGGCATCGAAGCCGTCTACATCCCGCTCCCCAACCACCTGCACGTGCCCTGGACGATCCGCGCCGCGGAGGCGGGCAAGCACGTGCTGTGCGAGAAGCCGATCGCATGCACGGCCGCCGAGGCCCGCTCGCTGCTCGCCGTACGGGATCGCACGGGTGTCCAGATCGGCGAGGCGTTCATGGTCCGGTCGCACCCGCAGTGGCTGAAGGTGCGCGAGCTCCTGGCCGCAGGTCGCATCGGGGAGCTGCGGCTCGTCCTGGGACACTTCTCCTACTACCGCCGCGATCCAAACGACGTGCGGAGCCGCGTCGAGTACGGCGGCGGCGTGCTGCTCGACATCGGCTGCTACCCCGTGACGCTGTCGCGCTGGCTCTTCGGAAGCGAGCCGGTGGAGGTCGCCGCGGTGCTCGAGCGCGATCCGGACTTCAAGGTGGATCGCCTCGTCTCGGGGTTGCTCCGCTTCCCCTCGGGCCAGGCGTGTTTCACCGTGGCCGGGCAGGCAGCGCCGTTCCAGCGGATGCAGCTCGTCGGCACGCGCGGGCGCATCGAGGTGGAGATCCCCTTCAACGCGCCACCCGACCGCCGCTGCCGCCTGCTGGTGGACGACGGCCGCGACCTGGTGGGCGGCGGAGTCGAGACCGTGACCGTCGAGGCCGCGAACCAGTACACGCTCCAGGGCGACGACTTCGCCGCCGCCGTCCGGGGCCGCGGCGTGCTTCCCGTGCCGGTGGAGGACGCAGTGGCCAACCTGGCGGTCCTGGACGCGCTGTTTCGTGCGGCCGAGAGCGGCCGGTGGGAGCGGTCGGCGGCGTGAGCGCCGTGCTGGAGGCGCTGCGGCGGCTCAAGGTCATCCCCTTGGTCGTCATCGACGATGCCGGCAAGGCGGACGCCCTGGCGCGTGCTTTGGTCGATGGAGGCCTGCCCTGCGCCGAGATCGCCTTCCGCACGCCGGGCGCGGCCGAGGCGCTGCGCCGCATCGCCACGGAGCACCCGGACCTGCTCGTGGGCGCCGGCACCGTGCTCACCTCCGACCAGGCTGCGGAAGCACGGCGCTCGGGCGCCAAGTTCGTCGTGTCGCCGGGACTGAGCCCTGGCGTGGTCGGCTACTGCCGCACGCACGGCGTGCCCCTTTTTCCCGGCGTGTGCACGCCGACGGAGATCGGCGCCGCGCTCGATCTGGGGCTCCGGGTGCTGAAGTTCTTCCCGGCCGAGCCAGCCGGGGGACTGCCGTACCTCCAGGCCATCAGCGCGCCGTTCCCCGACGTGGAGTTCATCCCGACCGGCGGCATCAGCGCCGACAACCTCGCCGCGTACTTGGCGTGCAAGGGCGTAGTGGCCTGCGGCGGCTCGTGGATGGCGCCGCGGGCGTGGATCGAGGCCGGGGACTTCGACCGCATCCGTCGTGCGGTCGAGCAAGCCGTGCAGCTCGCCCACGCACCGGCTCAAGGGAGCTGACATGGCCAAGCGCGTCGTGACCCTCGGGGAGATCATGCTGCGCCTCAAGGCACCGGGGCGCGAGCGGCTGCTCCAGTCCCCGCTGCTCGAGGCCTCGTTCGGTGGCGCGGAGAGCAACGTGGCCGTCGCCCTCGCCCAGCTCGGCCTCGACGCAGCCTTCGTGACCGTGCTGCCGGCCAACCCGGTTGGCGATGCGGCCGTTGCCGAGCTGCGGCGGTTCGGCGTGGATACCCGGCTGATCGGCCGTGAGGGCGAGCGGGTGGGGATCTACTTCCTGGAGTCGGGCGCCGCCCAGCGGCCGAGCCGGGTCGTGTACGACCGCGCCGGCTCCGCTCTGGCGGCGGCGCGCCCGGCCGCCTTCGCGTGGGACGAGGTCTTCGCGGGCGCCCACTGGTTCCACATCAGCGGCATCACGCCTGCGCTGAGCGAATCCGCGGCCGGCCTGGCGCTCGATGCCGTCCGGCAGGCGCGCTCGCGCGGCGTGACGGTCTCGTGCGACTACAACTTCCGCGCCAACCTATGGGAGTGGGGCAAGAGCGCTCCCGAGGTGATGCGCGAGCTGGTCCAGCACGTCCAAGTGGGCATCGCCAACGAGGAGGACTGCCAGCGCGCGCTCGGGATCGACGCCGCGCTGGACGTGCGCAGCGCACGCCTCGAGGCCGCGCAGGCGCGCAGGCTCGCCGAGCGGGTGCTGGAGCAGTTCCCCAACCTGACGAAGCAGGCGATCACGCTGCGCGAGAGCCACGGGGCGGACCACAATGGCTGGAGCGCGTGTTTGCACGACCGCGCGAACTTCCTCGTCAGCCGGCGCTACGACATCCCCGCCGTCGTGGATCGCGTGGGCAGCGGCGACGCGTTCGCCGCGGGGCTGATCTACGGGCTGCTCACGTTCTCCGACGACGCGCGGGCGCTGGAGTTCGCTGCCGCCGCCGGGTGCCTCAAGCACTCCGTGCCGGGCGACTTTCACCGGGTGAGCGTGGACGAGGTGGAGACGCTTCTCAAAGGAGACGCGAGTGGCCGAGTACAGCGCTGACGCCGATGCGGGCCCTGCAGCGGCACCCGCCGCTCCGCCGCGGTTCGGCTACCGCTGGACGATCGTCGCGCTGCTGTTTGGCGCGGTCACCGTCAACTACATCGACCGCCAGGTCATCGGCATCCTCGCGCCGACCCTGACGCACGACTTGCAGTGGAGTGAGACCGATTACTCCACCATCGTTTCGTGCTGGACCGCCGCGTACGGCCTTGGCCTGCTGTTCATGGGCCGCTTTATGGACCGGGCCGGGGTGCGGCGCGGCTTCACGGCGGCGGTCGCGACCTGGAGCCTCGCGGCGATGGCGCACGCCATCGTCCGGACGGTCGTCGGCTTCTCGGCCGCCCGCGCCTTTCTCGGCATCGCCGAGTCGGGGAACTTCCCCGGGGCGAATAAGGCTCTGGCCGAGTGGTTCCCGAAGAAAGAGCGGGCGTTCGCCTTCGGCCTGTTCAACGCCGGGAGCAACGTGGGTGTGGTCGCCGCCGCGCTCCTGGTCCCGTGGATCACCCTCGCCCTCGGGTGGCGCTGGGCCTTCGTCGCCACCGGCACGTTCGACCTGCTATGGCTCGCCCTCTGGCTCGCGACCTACCGCGACCCGGATCAGAACCGCCGGGTGACGGCTGCCGAGCTGGCCTACATCCGCAGCGACCCCGCCGACGCGCCCGTCATCATGCCCTATCGCAGCTTCTTGGGCCGCCGGCAGACCTGGGCGTTCATCGTCGGTAAAGCGATGACCGACCCGGTCTGGCTGTTCTATCTGTTCTGGCTCCCCAAGTTCCTCGACACCAACTGGCAGGTGAAGCTGGCGCGGCTGGCGCTGCCCCTGATCGTGATCTACCTGGCGGCAGACTTCGGGTCGGTCGCGGGAGGCTGGATCTCGAGCGCGCTCATCAAGCGCGGCTGGAGCGTCAACCGTGGCCGCAAGAGCGCGATGCTCCTGTGTGCCGTGCTCATCGTGCCCACGATCCTCGCGCCGTCGGCCGGAAGCATGTGGACCGCCGTCGCCATCGTCGCCGTCGCAGCGTCCGCACACCAGGGCTGGTCGACCAACCTCTTCACGCTGGTGAGCGACACGTTTCCCCGCCGGGCGGTCGCCTCCGTGACCGGCATCGGCGGCGCAGCAGGGATGTTGGGCGCCTTCCTCTTCCAGCGCTACACTGGGGACATCCTGCAGGCAACGCACGGAAACTACACTCCGGTCTTCGCCGTGGTCGGCTTCGCGTACCTGGCCGCGCTGGGCCTGATCCACCTGCTGGTGCCCCGCCTCGAGCCCGCGCAGCTGCCTGCGGCTTGACAGGGTGGGACCCAGGCGTAACGTTGGCGCCGGGAGGTGATAAGATGAGTTTATCACTGCCCGCCGGGGGCCCCCTTCCCCGGCGTACCCAGCGCGCGAGCGTGCGATGAAGATCGCCGACATCCGGGCTACCCCCGTGACCGTCCCCTTGCTGGCCCCGCTGCGCCACGCGAACGGCTGCCACTGGGGGCGCTTCGTGCGCACGATCGTCGAGGTCGAGACGGATGACGGGCGGGTCGGTCTGGGCGAGCTCGGGGGCGGGGGCGAGAGCGCGACGGCGACGGTGCTGGCCCTCAAGCCGAGGCTGGTCGGGCGCGATCCGGCCGGCCTCGAGGACCTGCGCTTCCAGATCGCCAATCCCACCACCTCCCTTTACAACAACCGCACCCAGCTGCTCGCCGCCATCGAGTTCGCCTGCCTCGACCTGCTGGGACAGAAGTGGGGCGCGCCGGTCAGCGACATCCTCGGGGGCCGGGTTCGTGACCAGGTGCGCTTCGCATCCTACCTGTTCTTCCGTTACGCCAATGCGCGCGACGGCGCCGGGGAGGTCCGCACCGCCGACCAGCTGGTGGCGGAAGCGCTCGCGCTGAAGCAGCAGTACGGATTCGCCACCCACAAGCTCAAGGGCGGCGTCTTCCCTCCCGACTACGAGCTGGCGTGCTACCGCGCGCTGGCGCAGGCGCTGCCGGGCGACGGCTTCCGCTTCGATCCCAACGGCGTGTGGTCCACCGAGCAGGCGATCCGGTTCGGGCAGGCCATCGAGGACCTCAGGAACGATTATCTCGAGGACCCGGTGTTCGGGACGCACGGCATGCGGCGGACCCGCCAGGCCGTACGCATCCCGCTGGCCACGAATACGGTGGTGGTGAACGTCGAGCAGCTGGTGGCCAACGTGCGCGATCCGGCAGTGGACATCGTGCTCCTCGACACCACCTTCTGGGGCGGGATCCGGCCGTGCGTAAAGGCGGCGGGCATCTGCGACGCCTTCCAGTTCGGCGTGGGCGTCCACTCTTCGGGAGAGCTGGGGATCCAGCTGGCGACGATGCTGCACCTCGGCGCGGTGCTGCCCAACCTCGCCTTCGCCGCCGACGCCCACTACCACCATCTCCGGGACGACGTGATTTGCGGCGGCAAGCTCCGCTACCGTGACGGCGCCATGGCCGTGCCCACCGCCCCCGGCCTCGGCGTGACGCTCGACCGCGACAAGGTCGCGGAGTACCACGAGCTGTTCCTCCGGCTCGGCCCCTATCCCTACGACCAGGATCCGCTGCGGCCGGGCTGGGCGCCGCTCATCCCCAACCAGCTCTGGGCTGACCCCACCGACCAGCGGGTCCCTCTGATCGCGAGCTAAGGCACCTCACCGGGATGCGGTTCCCCACGCGCTGGCTCCCCGTCCTGCTGGCATGCGCCCTGCTTGCGGATGCCGCGCCGCAGCCTCCCGCCGAGGACGGCTACGAGCTGTGGCTTCGCTATCGCCTGGTGGACGACGCGGCGCGGCTGCGCGAGTACCGGGCGAGCATTACAGCGCTGGTGGTCCGCGGCAGCTCGCCTACGCTGCGGGCAGCGCGCGACGAGCTCACCCGCGGGCTGCCGGGGCTGCTGGGAGCCGCGGTGCCGCTGGCCGGCTCCGTCTCGCGCGACGGCACGCTCCTCCTCGGCACCAGCGCCGGCGCTCCAGACATCGCCGCACTCCCGCTGGCCGCGGAGCTCCGCACCGTGGGGGCCGAGGGCTACGTCATTCGCGCCACCCGCCTCGGCGGCCGGCGCGTGATCGTGGTCGCCGCGAACCGCGACATCGGCGTCCTGTACGGCGCGTTCCACCTGCTGAGGCTGCTCGAGACGCACGCGTCCCTCGAGGGGCTGTCGGTCACCAGCGCTCCCAGGATCCGGCTGCGGATGCTCGACCACTGGGACAACCTGGATCGCAGCGTGGAGCGCGGGTACGCAGGTGCCTCGCTGTGGGCGTGGGACAGCCTGCCGGCCCACCTCTCGCCGCGTTACACGGACTACGCTCGCGCCAGCGCCTCCGTCGGGATCAACGGCGCCGTCCTGACGAACGTCAACGCCCCGGCCCGCGTGCTCACCGCCGAGTATCTCGCCAAGGTGGCCGCGCTTGCCGGCGTGTTGCGGCCGTACGGAATCCGGGTCTTCCTCACTGCGCGCTTCAGCGCCCCGGTCGAGATCGGCGGGCTGGCGACGGCCGACCCGCTCGACACCGCGGTGCAGGCGTGGTGGAAGGCGAAGGCCGACGAGATCTATCGCTTCATCCCGGACTTCGGCGGCTTTCTCGTCAAGGCGAACTCGGAGGGAGAGCCGGGGCCCGAGGATTACGGGCGCACCCACACCGACGGCGCCAACCTGATCGCCGCGGCGCTCGCACCCCACGGCGGGGTGGCGATCTGGCGTGCCTTCGTGTACAGCGATGCGAACCGGACCGACCGTGTGAAGCAGGCCTACGACGAGTTCGTGCCGCTCGACGGGAAGTTCCGCCCGAACGTCCTCGTGCAGGTCAAGAACGGCCCGCTGGACTTCCAGCCCCGCGAGCCTTTCTCGCCCCTGTTCGGCGCCACCCCGCGCACGCCGCTCATCGCCGAGCTGCAGATCACCAAGGAGTATCTCGGCCAGGACACGCACCTGGCGTACCTGGGGACGATGTGGCAGGAGGTGCTGGGCACCGACACCTACGCGCGGGGCCCGGGCTCGACGGTCGCACGGGTGGTGGATGGGTCCCTCTTCGGCGACTCGCTGACCGGCATTGCGGGCGTGGCGAACGTCGGCACCGACCGGAACTGGTGCGGCTCGATCTTCAACCAGGCCAACTGGTACGCCTTCGGGCGCCTCGCCTGGGACCCGGGCGCGTCGGCGGTGGCGATAGCGGACGACTGGATCCGGATGACCTTCTCCAACGACCCGCGGGTGGTGCGCCCGGTCGAGGCGATGATGATGGCCTCGCGCGAGGCGGTGGTGAACTACATGACCCCGCTCGGGCTCGCGCACCAGATGGCGCGCGGACACCACTACGGCCCGGCACCTTGGGACACGGGCCTGCGCCCCGATTGGATGCCGGTCTACTACAACCGCGCCGACAGCGTCGGGCTCGGCTTCGACCGCACCGGCACCGGGAGCGACGCGGTGCAGCAGTACTTCCCGCCGTTGCGGCAGCGGTTCGCCAGCCGCGACTCGTGCCCCGACAACCTCCTGCTGTGGTTTCACCACGTCGGCTGGAATGAGCGGCTCCACTCCGGCCGGACCCTGTGGGAGGAGCTGCTGCGCCATTACCAGATGGGCATCGACACCGTTCGCTGGATGCGCGCGACGTGGGATTCGCTGGCGGGCCTGGTGGACCCGGCGCGCTTCGATTCCGTGCGGGCCTTCCTCGGGATCCAGGCGGCGGAGGCGCGGTGGTGGCGCGACGC
>Ga0187773_10000809_pt1 | contig 12567 bp, 11 predicted proteins | sample 0216_BV02_MP05_1_FD_133133 | JGI IMG/M metagenome (GOLD analysis project Ga0187773, IMG submission 133133) | Tropical peat soil microbial communities from peatlands in Department of Meta, Colombia - 0216_BV02_MP05_10_MG | ecosystem: Environmental > Terrestrial > Soil > Wetlands > Peat | place...
CGCGATGCAGACACCAAGCAAAGCGAGTGCCATGGGGCCGAGGGGGGCCGTGTTGCAAGTACTTAATCTAGCGAAGCATAGGGCGCCGAGGAGCAGGCATTGCTGTTCACGTATTGGGAAAACTATTTCCGTTGTGACGCTCCGTCTGCCAAGGCGGACGCCCAATCGGATCCCGGGTCAAAAACGCTCAGAGATCCGAAAGGTTGCAAGAGGAGCACCTCTCGCAACACTTGCATGGAGTGCGAAGAAATATGCTACGCGCTTCACCATGAAGCAATATTTCGCTACTGCGAACATCGAATTTGAGGCCGGATTGGCCTTCGGCGATGAGTATTTTCTCCATCTCCTGTCGGCGGTTACGGGTCATTCCCGGTTCGCTGACCTCTGGACCCGTCATATTGGTCGAGCATGCCCCGATCGGTATGCACAGATGGATTGCACACAGCAGGGTCAGAAAGCCGGTGTCGGGTGCCTACCACCACGCGGTCACTAGGGGAACAGTGCTGCCAGAACAACTTACCGAGGACTCGGTGTAAGTTTTACACCTACTTTCCGTTCTCCCCTTCCTCGGATTTCTGGAGGATGTGATCGACAACTTGCGTGACGTGACCGGCCAGATCGTTGAACGCAGCCACCATATCCGAGCGGTCGGCCTCCAGGACGTCGACCCTCTGTCGCAGCCGCGCAACCTCCTCCCGAAGCATCTCGTTCTCGCTCTCGAGCGTCTGGCTACGTGTCTGCAGTCGCTCGGAGTTTTCCAGTATCTCCAGGCACTCGGTGAAGAGGCGTCGCCCGTCCGCGAGCCATCGCGCCAGCTCCGAAGACGAAGTCATGGGATGTATGGCCTCTGCGTCCACAGCCGTCCCTCGGGTCCGCTGCAGGGAGCGCCTCGATCGGGAGGTGCCGCGATGGACGAAACTCGGAGTGAGGTCAAGGATCTCGACGATGCGTGAGTATGGAACCTGCGCGGTGCTGTGAGCCTCGTCGACCACCTCAGCGCTTTCGGCACCGAACAGATCAACGGCTCGCGCGTCGGCCGGCACCACCACGCTGCTGATGTACCGGATGCGCTTGCCCTGGGCTTTGAGCTCGATGCACGCCGAGGCAATGCGTCGCTGATCGAGCAGGAGCCGTTCTGGTGGAACGCTGCTGAGGTCCCGCTCGACCACGTAGAGGGCCATTCACGCCAGCCTCCTCGAACGCCAGCAGGATCTTAGCCGACTTGGAGCGGTACAGCAAGGCGTCCGGGATTGCCGCGCGCGGGAGAGGTGGCGTGAGGAGAGCGGGCGCTATGCGTCGATGCGTCGTCGGGCCGTGCTCAGGCGTGCCTCGGCCTGATCGAGGAGCACTCTCTCGTCCGTGGCGTCCATCGGAAACGAGGCGAGGCCGAGGCTCAGCACCGACGTCGCGGACTCGAGCATGCCCCGCACGCGTTCAGTGATGATCCGCGCGTCGCTGTCGGGCGTATGCACGAGCATGATCGCGATGCGGCTTCCCAGCAGGGCCACGATGTCCGTGGCTCGCAGTAGCTCGACGACCCGACGCGCCATCGCATCCAGGATGCCGCCGCCGGCCGCTCCCGGAGGCTCCGGCTGCATGAGACAGAGCGAGAGGAAATCCTGGTACCGCGTGGCGCGCTGGACCTCCCAGGCGAGCAGGCGGCGGAAGTCCTCTTCGTCGTAGATGCGGGGCTGGGGAGAGGAGGTCTCGACCATGCGCGTCTAGCCCGATTCGCAGGCCTGCGCGGCACCGGCCGACTGCGGAACCACCGGCGCGCGACCGAGCATCCGCCGGACGCCCGCCCGCCCGCGACGCGCCAGCTCCTTGTATCCGTACATCTCCGCCTCGAACTCCAGATCCGAGATATGCTCGCCGTCGAGAAAGCGGCCAAGGGCCAGCGGCGGGGTCTCACGATAGTTGAAGCCCGGCTCGCACGTCGTGGCCGTCTTGAACCCGGCCGAGCTGAGCCACGGCCACTGTTGCACCGACCAGGCGCCGCTCGGGTAGCAGAAGTGCTCGAGGCGCCGTCCGGTGAGCGGTTCCAGAAACGCGCGATTGTCGGCGAGCTCCCTTCGCGCCGCCGCTTCGTCTACGGGGAAGTGATGGCGGTGCGTATGCGACTGGACATCGAGTCCAGCGGCCGCGAGCTCCCGTATCTCCTCCGGGGTCATCAGATTGAAGAGGCGGTCGCGGACCACCGCGTCGTAGTCGACATCCAGACGCTCGGCGAGCCTGCGTGCCAGCATGGAGCGCTGCCCCTCGCTGCAGCGGTTCTCCCCGTGCTCGACGATATCATCCAGCGCGCGGGCCCGCGCCACGGGATCTGTCAGGGTGACCGCCAAGACAGAGACGAGACCGAGACCCGACAGATCGATCGATGCCTTCCGGGACCGCCAGAACATGTACTCGATGAGCAGCCCGAAGACCGGAGCGCGCTTCATCACGTAGTAGGACGTCACATAGACAGTGGCCGGCATCGAGAAACGTCGAAGGAGGGGCCAGGCGAGGCGGTACGTTCCGTAGAGGCCGTCGTCGAAGGTTATCGCCGTCGCCCCGGGCGGTAACGTGCCGTCCTGGAGGCGCCTCACCGCTTCGTCGAGCGGCAGCACCGGGAAGCGACGATCCGCGAGGAAGGCCAGGCGCCTCTCGAATGTCTGCGGGGAGACGAACATCTTCGGAAGGAACGTGTGCTCGTTCTCCAGAGCCACGCTGTGGTAGCAGAGGATCCGCAGGCCGCCCGGACTGAAGCGCCGGGCAAGCCCGAAGAGACCCAGCGCCTTGCCGACTTTGAACAGAGGCTCGCGTCCCGCCATGGTACGGGCATATTACCCCAAAGTTTGGATTTGTCGGCTGGGGGTAGTGCGCCATACTTGTTGGCACCATAGGAGGTGGGCCCTGATGGTTCCGACGTTCGATGAGGTCGCCGCGGTTCGCGGCGGTGCCCCTGCTCCGGGGGCGGTCGCGGCCGCCGGGATGAGCCGCTCGGCGAAGCTGCGCGCGGTGTGGCACCTCATGCGACGGCGAGCGAAGGAGGGCCACCTGCCGCTGGGGCGGCAGGTGTACGAGGTCGCCTACCTCTATGTCCGGAACGGGCTCAGCCCGACCTATTACTATTCGGGCGGGCTCTATCAGCGGGACATCCCGTGGCGCGAAAAGCGTGAGCACATCACGACCCGGACGTATCTTCGCCTCCTCCGGCATGTAAACGAGCCTCTGGTCCGCTTTCTCACCCAGAACAAGGTCGTCACGGCCGGCCTGCTCCAGCTGTTCGATGTCCCGGCCCCCGCCTTCTACGGGTATCTGAGCGCGTCCGCCGGACAGACCTTCGATGCCCGGCCGCTGCGCTCCTGCGACGACCTCCGGGCTCTCCTTTCTCGTGGTGCCATACGCTGTCTTTGCTTCAAGCCCATAACCGGATGGGGAGGCAAGGGATTCATCAAGCTCTCGGTGCCGCAGGGCGAGGGATCGGAGGTGGTGCTGGAGCCCGAAGGCCGCCGCATCGACCTCCAGACGCTCTGGGATGACTACCTGTCCGAGAAGGGGGGCGACGGCTACCTCTGCCAGGAGGTTGTCGAGCAACATCCCGACCTGGCCCGATTCAATCCCAGCAGCGTCAACACGATCCGGACGATGATGGTACGGGGCTCGAATGGGCGCTGGGGCATGCTCGATGCGTGGCTACGCATGGGTAGAGGAGCGGTCGCGGTGGACAACGGGGCCATGGGCGGAATCACTGCCCGGATCGACAAGGCCACGGGAACGATTGGGCCTGCGCGCGACGTCTGCCTCGACTTCATGACCTTCGATCATCACCCCATCACGGGTGTCCCGATAGCCGGTAGTAGGATCCCGATGTGGGAAGAGGTACAGAGAGTCTCGGAGCAGACCGCCACCGTGTTCGACTACATGTCCTGGCTGGCAATCGATGTGGCGGTGGGCGCTGCAGGCCCCCTCATCATCGAGATCAACGAGCAGCCCGATTCGCTCTGTCAGCTGGACGCTCGGCAGGCCTGGGGCACCCTGCTACGTGAGCTCAGCCGACGGCCCCGTCGCGACATCCACGCGCGCTAGGCCCACGGTGGCGTCTCGCACAATCGCCGATCGGGCATGGTGTCGGGAGCACCCGGTTCTCGTCGTCGAGGCACAGGCGGTGGGCTCCGTGGGGGCAATTCGCTCCCTCGGACGGGCAGGGTACCCGGTACACGCTTGCAGTAGCTCCAAAGAGGCTCTTGGCCTTTCGTCCCGATTCAGCACGGTCGGGATCGTTTCACCCGCCTACGATGATCCGGCGTACCTCCCATGGCTCAGGGCCTATCTCCGCAAGCACGACATCCGGGCCATCGTGCCTTCGGAGGGCTTTCTGTATGCCATCCGACCCGTCTTTGCGGAGTTTGCCCATCTCCTGCCGATTCCTCCCGATGAGCGCGTGGTCTATCGGGCCATGAGCAAGTACGAATTCTTTGAACACCTGGCCCGGGACCCGTCTCTCTGGAGGAATGTGCCGGCGACGCTGTTCGCCCGCTGCGAGATGCCCGCGCCGTCAGAGTACGCTGGCCTCGATCTCCCGGTGTTTCTGAAGGCCGACCGCTGCCACGCACGGGCCGGCGCCGACGGGGGTGTCTTCATCGCCCGCACTCATGAGGACGCCCGCCGCCGGACCGCCGATCTTCTCGAGGAGTACGACCGGGTCCTCATCCAGGGCTTCGTGCCCGGCACGAAGCCGGGTGAATACCTCCTCCTGTGGCGTGGCCAGGTCCGGGCTCACTTCGCGAACCTCATGCTGCACCAGTCGCCGCATCGTGGCGGATTCGGGTCGTTGCGAGAGAGCTGGCACCACGAGGGACTGGCCAAGGATGCCGAGGCGAAGCTGCGCGCGATGGACTGGCAGGGCGCAGCCATGCTGGAGTATCGCTGGGATCCGGCTACGGACCGGTTCTGGTGCATCGAGCTGAACGCGCGATTCTGGGGCTCGCTACATCACGCGCTCTACGCTGGCGTCGATTTCCCACGGCTCCTGCTGGATGCATTCTTCGGTCGGCCCGTGGAGCCGGAGCCGTCGTATCGAGACGGGATCCGGTGCCGCCTGGTCGTCCCGGCCGAAATCGGGTATGTCCGCTCCCGCCTTCGTGATCCGGAGGTAGGCAGGCGCGCTCGTCTCTGGACCATTCTCGAGTTCTTCCTGCTCTTCCTCGACCCACGTATTCGGGCCGACCTGCTCTGGCCGGGCGATCGCCTTCTCTACTTCCGGGCCATCGGCCAGTTCCTCAGGTCCCTCTTCGGCAGAACCTAGCCGGGGGAGAACCTGGCCGGCCGGCCCCCCATGCAAACCTTTCATATTGACGCTTCCTCGCGACCCGGCAACACTGCCTGTACAGGACATGAGCAGAGTGGGAACAAAGCCACATATCCTGGATGCCGAGCGGTCTCGGCGAGGTTTCGCCCCCCAGAATCCCGAGCTCGATAGCCAGATCCGCGCCCTCCAGAGGCCGAGCACCGGGGCGACCCTGCTTGCCCTCGCCGGTGACTGGAGCCTGATTGCCCTGGCCGCCGTGGTTTCCTGGACCACGTTCAGCACTCTCGGGTTCACCTTCACCTCGCTCGCGGTGTATCTGGTCAGCTGCCTCGTGATCGGGTCCCGTCAAAAAGGGCTCGAGAACATCATGCACGAGGGGACCCATCTGAACTTGAGCCCGAAGCCCTCGTGGAACGACCGGATCGCCCTGTGGTGTGTCGGTATGTGGATGACTCCCGGCTGGACGCCTGCCGTGGAACGTCCCGGCCACGTCGGTGCCCACCACGAGCACTTCGGCCAGAAGGGATCGGACTTCGAGTTCTTCGGATACCAGTCGCTCGGCCTCGGACGTCTCCCGCTCGAGTCGCTTGTCGGATCCGTGTGGATCCTCCTTTACACGTTCCTTCGAACCACACGCTGGCGGGTCCATGGCGTCCTTGCGTCCTTTGGCCCCCGAACGGCCTTGCTCCTCCTTGGCGTGCTCGTGGTGCTGTATTTCCTGCGCCTCCTCGTGCCGCTGCTGCTCTACTGGGTGCTTCCGTACATCTTCGTCTACATGCCGATGCGGTTCCTCGGCGAGGTGTCCGAGCACATGGCACTCGGACACAGCACCGAGTTCGGAACGACCCGAAACAAGCTCGGTTGGTTCCAGGAATATGTCATGCACCCGCATGGCGACGGATATCACCTCGTCCACCATCTCTATCCTCGGATTCCCCATCAGAATCTCGCGCAGGCACACCGACTACTGATGCAGGATCCGGTGTACCGCCTCCAGGGCAACCACTGCTACGGCCTGTTCGCGTCGCTCCGGAGCCGCACGACACTCGCAGACCTGCTCGTCTCCGGTCGTCCGAGCATCTAGCAGTAGCGCGCTGGAACGCAACGACGCTTCCCCGAGCCCGTGGGTGCGACCCTGAGCCGTGGCCGGAGGATCGATGCCAATGCATACGGATATAGAGCGGGTAGAGACCCTGAGCTGGGACGGACTGCACGATCGGTATCTCGCCAGGAACCGTCCCGTCATTGTCACGGGGCACCGGGCCATCCGCGAGGCGGCGACGCGGTGGAGCCTCGACTACCTGGTCGAGCAACATCCCGACCACGAGGTCAGCGTCGAGTTCTACCCGGACGGAGACAGGAATCAACCCTGGAGCTACCGCGGCATGACTCTGGGTGAATATGTGTCCCTGATCAGAACCACGCGCGAGCGGCCCAGATACTATCTGGCGCAGAAACCGCTCGGAGAGGTGCTGCCCAACCTCGCACGGGACGTGCCGCCTCCGGCGTTCCTCGACCACGTCAACGAAACAGAGCCCGTGGTGTTTCTGGGAGTAGATACCTACACGAGCGCCCACTATCATCATGCCCCGAGGGAAGCCGCGCTCATGCAGATCGTCGGCAGGAAGAAAGTCGTGCTTTGCCCCGCCGAGCGGTACCGGTATTTCTATCCGTGCGCATGGTTTTCGGAGCGCCCGAACTGGTCGACGGTTCCCTTCACATCGCCGATGGGTGACATGAAGGACAGCGAGCCGGGCTGGATGCCCGAAGATGCCGCCAGCAGGTTCCCGAAGCTCGGCAAGGCCCATGTATCGGAGTGCGTGCTCGCCCCGGGTGAATTGATATTCATTCCCCAGGGTTGGTTTCACATCGTCTACGGCCTCGGTGAATCCATCTCCGTCACCTATTTCTGGCACGGGTCCTGGCGCAACGGCCATTGGAGAGTCGCACTTCGTGACGGGCTCTCAATAATTCAGAAGCAATACCTCCGCAGATCGAAGCGGTAGAGCGCGCCGAATGCTGAAGCCAAAGCTGCTGATCCACCAGCTCAAGAAGGTTCGAAATCTCTGGGTCGAACCTCCGCCGCGCAACAGCGTGCTGGTCTACCACGGATTCGAGGTCGACTTCCCCGAGATCAGATTCCGCTATTCGGCGTGTGGGCACGAGTTCGTCAATCGGGTGACTCTCGGCTGCTGCGCGAAAGAGCAGTTCGAGCGAGTTGCACCGGAGGTGATGTCGCAGATACTGGACGGCGTCGGCCTCGTCTTCACCATCTATTTCTTCTCCCTCGCCGACTTCGGCGCGATCCACGTGGAGAGCCCGTCCTTCCAGGCTTCGTCCCGACCGTTCTGGGAGGAGTTTGCGTTCGGGGCGCTAGGGGAGTTCCGCTTCGTGAACGGTCTCGATCCGTTGCGCCGGGTGAAGATCGTCGGCGGTTCCTCGACCGAGGCAGCCCCACCGCCTCGGATCGATACGTCCCGCCGGGTGCTGCTGCTCAACGGGGGCGGAAAGGACAGCGTGGTGTCGGTGGAGCTGCTGAAGGCCATGGATGTCCCCTTCGACTTCTTCAACGTCGACCCGAACCCGACGCGCGAGGGAATCATGGCGCTCTCTGGGCCTCGGGAATCGCTCCATGTAAAGATCCAGACCGATCCCTCGGTCGAGAGCCGGAGCCGGTACCGCTGGTACCCGGAGGCAGCGGGGGCCTTGATCTGCTTTCTCGCCCAGATCCCGGCCGTCGTCCATGGCTATCGATATGTCGCCCTCGGAAACGAATACTCGGCCGATTTCGGCAATGTCCGCTACCGAGGAATCGACATCAACCACCAGTACGACAAGTCGTCCGAGTTCGAGAAGAACTTCGACGAGTACGTCCAGTCTCACATCATGCGAGGGATCGAGACGTTCAGCCTCTTGCGGCCACTGTACGACCTCCGGATCGCCGGTATCTTCACGCGATTCGAGCGTTACTTCCCGGTGTTCGTGAGCTGCAATGTCGGTCTCAAGGACGGGGTCTGGTGCAAGAGATGCCCGAAGTGCGCATTCGTCTATCTGGCTCTGCGGAGCTTCCTCGACGACGAGCCCCTGCAGCGGATCTTCGGTGAGGACCTCCTCCAACGCCCTCGCATTCGCCGGCACATCCTGGACATGGTCGCGGGGAAGGTGCGTCCGTGGGAGTGCATCGGTACCCAGGACGAGTGCCGCCTCGCTCTGCGGCTCACACTGGATCGGACGCTGGGGCAAGACTTCCCGGAGTGGCCACGACGAAAGCACTTGGAAGCTCCGCTCCGGGCGTTCGACCTGGATGCATACCGCCGACGCTACCTGGAGAGCTTCCACGAGCAGCACCGGATTCCTGGAGAGCTCGCGGAGCGCCTGAAAGGGGTGCTGGCTACCTTTGCTTGATCCTGGTTAAAAGGGGCCATCTACGCAAGCCTTGCATTTTCTAAGTAGCTAATTAGAAAGGTGAATAGCCTTCGGCCGGAAGGTCGCCAGTCATCCCACGCAGATTTCACCCCGAGAAGGCAAGGCCTTACCCACTCACGGATGTCCCTTTCCGCCTCCGATTCGCCAACTCCCCTTATTAGTCAACCACTTGTGCTTCTTCTCCGCCCCCAGCCGTGGCACCGCGATTGCTCTATCCCCGCCCGGTGGGCAGATAAGCCGCTCAACTAGAAGATCGGAGACCGCGGATGCGCGTACTGATGACGGGGCACAACGGATACATCGGGTCGGTCATGGCGCCGCTCTTCAAGCGAATGGGCCATGAGGTCGTCGGGCTCGACACCTTCTACTTCGGGGACTGCGGCTTCGGGGAGGACGCGGAGTGGATTCCTTCCCTTCGACGCGACATCCGGGATCTGACTGTCGCGGACCTCGAGGGCTACGATGCGGTGATACATCTCGCGGCCCTTTGCAACGATCCGCTGGGAGACCTGAACTCCGACTGGACGTACGACATCAACTACGCCGCCTCGGTGCGCCTCGCGGAGCTGGCCCGGGAGGCAGGGGTCGGAAGATATCTATACGCGTCCTCGTGCAGCATGTACGGGGCCGCGGGGGAAGACATCCTCTCCGAGGAAGCGCCGCTGAAGCCGATCACTGCGTACGCCACGAGCAAGGTACGAACCGAGGAAGCAGTGGCCAAGCTGGCGAGCTCCTCGTTCAGCCCTATCTTCATGCGGAATGCGACGGCCTATGGCGTGTCGCCCCGGCTCCGGGCCGACGTCGTGCTGAACAACCTCGTGTGCTGGGCCCATACCACCGGCCGCATCCGGATCATGAGCGACGGAACGCCCTGGCGACCCATCGTGCATGTGCAGGACATCTCCGGGGCCTTCGCGGCGGCGTTGGTGGCTCCCCGTGAGGCCATCCACAACCAGGCCTTCAACGTGGGGTCCAACGGCGAGAACTATCAGGTGCTGGAGCTCGCGGAGATCGTCCGGGCCACGGTTCCCGGCTGCAAGGTGGAGTTCGGCCCCGGCGCCGGACCCGATCCGCGAAGCTACCGTGTGGACTTCACGAAGCTCGGGCGTGCCCTCCCGGAATTTCGACCCCAGTGGAACGCCTCTTTCGGCGCCAAGGATCTCTACGGCGCCCTCCAGCAGGTGGCGCTCTCCTTCGAGGACTTCCAGAGCCGCAAGTACATCCGCCTCTCCCAGTTCAAGCACCTGCTCGATAGCGGACAGCTCGACCCAACACTCCGATGGACGACGTCCGCGCCAGACGCGAGCCGCGCACCTTCCTCTCACAAGTCCTCGAGGTGACCCCCTTGTTCCCCTGCCGCTTCTGCGGATCGCCAGTCCGGCACACGGTCGTCGATCTCGGGATGTCACCCCTCTGCGAGAGCTTCCTCAGCCCGGAGCAACTCGATCAGATGGAACCGTTCTACCCGCTCCACGCCTACGTCTGCGAGGAGTGCTTCCTCGTTCAGGTCAAGGAATACGTGGCGCCGGAAGGGATCTTCACCGAGTACGCCTACTTCTCGTCCTATTCCCAGTCGTGGCTCCGGCACGCCAAGGTCTATGTCGACATGATCACGACGCGCCTCGGGCTGGATGCGCGCAGCCACGTCGTGGAGCTCGGGAGCAACGACGGCTACCTGCTCCAGAACTTCGTCACCAGGGGCATCCCCGCGCTCGGGGTCGAGCCGGCGGCCAACGTCGCGGTCGCTGCCCGAAAGAAGGGTGTGCCCACGGTGGTCCTGCTGTTCGGCGAAGAGACCGCCCGCGGCCTCCTGGCCCAGGGCAAGCAGGCAGACCTGATCATCGGCAACAACGTGCTGGCACAGGTTCCGGATCTCAACGACTTCGTGAAGGGCATGAAGCTGCTGCTGAAGCCGTCCGGCACGATCACGATGGAGTTTCCGCACCTCCTCCGGCTCATGGAGGAGAATCAGTTCGATACGATCTACCACGAGCACTTCTCCTACTTCTCGGTCATCACTGCCCTCCGGATCTTCGACGCGCACGGCCTCCGGCTCTACGACGTGGAAGAGCTGCCTACCCATGGGGGATCGCTCCGGATCTACGTGGGCCACGCCGACGACAGCGGCAAGGTGCCGAGCGAGCGGGTCCACAACCTGGCCGCCCGGGAAGAGGCGGCCGGGCTCCGACGGTTGAGCCGGTACACCCAGTTCACCGAGCAGGTGCACGAGACGAAGCGGCGGTTGCTGGAATTCCTCATCGGGGTCAAGCGCCAGGGGAAGTCGGTAGTGGGCTACGGCGCACCCGGCAAGGGCAACACCCTCCTCAACTACTGCGCGATCCGGACCGACTTCATCGACTACACGGTCGACCGGAACCCGTACAAGCACGGCAAGTTCCTTCCCGGCACCCACATTCCGATCCACGCACCGGAGCGGATCAACGAGACCCGACCCGACTACGTGCTGATCCTGCCCTGGAACTTGCGCGAGGAGATCATGGAACAGCTCGCGGAGATCCGGTCGTGGGGCGGTCAGTTCGTCGTCCCGATCCCCGACGTCAAGGTCTACGCGTGATCTTCACGGAGACCCCCGTCAGAGGGGCATTCCTCCTCGATCTCGAGCTGCGCGAGGACGAGCGCGGCTTCTTCGCCAGGACCTGGTGCGAGCACGAGGGTGCCGAGCGGGGGTTGAACCTGCACGTGGCACAATGCAACCTCTCCTTCAACAAGAAGCAGGGGACCCTCCGCGGCCTGCACTACCAGGCAGAGCCCTTCCAGGAAGCTAAGCTGGTCCGTTGCACGCACGGGGCGATCTACGACGTGATCGTGGACCTCCGGCCTCACTCACCCAGCTTCAAGCAGCACTTCGCGGCCGTGCTGAGCGCTGGAAATCGGCGGGCGCTCTATGTCCCCGAAGGGTGTGCGCACGGCTTCCAGACCCTCGAGGACGATACCGAGGTCTTCTACCAGATGTCGGCGCCCTACTCGGCCGACCACGCGCGCGGCGTACGCTGGGACGACCCCGCCTTCGGCATCACGTGGCCGCAAGCGGAACGGATCATGGCCGATCGTGACCGTACGTATCCGGATTTCACATCGTGAACGGGCGCCAGCCGACTCTCGGGGATGTCCTGGCTGCGGTGGATGTGCAGCGAAGCGGCCGAGACATGTACGCCTTGGTGAAGGAGCTGTACCCGCTTTGCCGCAGCATCACCGGCGACGGCGTCCGGGAGACCTTGCGACGGGTCGCGGCGCACGCCGATATCAAGATGCACGAGGTGCCGAGCGGGACAGCCGTCTTCGACTGGACCGTGCCCAGGGAGTGGAACATCCGCGACGCCTACGTCAAGAACAGCCGTGGCGACCGGGTCATCGATTTCAAGGCTTCGAGCTTGCACGTCGTGAGCTACAGCGCTCCGGTGAAGGCGCACCTTTCGCTCAGCGAGCTGAGGCAGCGTGTCTTCACGCTCCCGGACCGGCCGGATTGGGTCCCTTACCGGACGTCGTACTACCGTGAGACCTGGGGGTTCTGCGCGGCCGACCGGGTTATGCAGGGGCTCGAGGATGGAGAGTACGAGGTGTGCATCGATTCCTCGCTGGCTCCCGGGTCACTGAGCTACGGGGAGTGTTACATCCCGGGGGCCACCGACGACGAGGTCCTCGTCTCCTGTCACGTGTGCCATCCCTCGCTGGCCAACGACAACCTGTCGGGGATCGCGGTGGCAGCATTCCTGGCTGGATTGCTGTCCAAGGCATCACTCCGGTACTCGTACAGGCTGCTCTTCATTCCGGGCACCATCGGATCCATCACGTGGCTCGCGACCAACGAGGCCACCGTCGCACGCATC
>Ga0187773_10000810_pt1 | contig 12564 bp, 19 predicted proteins | sample 0216_BV02_MP05_1_FD_133133 | JGI IMG/M metagenome (GOLD analysis project Ga0187773, IMG submission 133133) | Tropical peat soil microbial communities from peatlands in Department of Meta, Colombia - 0216_BV02_MP05_10_MG | ecosystem: Environmental > Terrestrial > Soil > Wetlands > Peat | place...
ATGCCGCTCCCTAAGCCCCACCCCTTTTGAACAAGCTCATCCATGAGCATCACAATTATTCCAGCGCTCAAAAGTTGCAGGAAAATGATTAGAATTGTTCCTCCAGCAAGGTTCGGTCCATACATTCCGCTTATTATATAGGCCGCGGCCTGAATGCCTGTAAGAGCAATACTGAACACTTTACTTGCTGACGTGAATAATCCCCTGTCTTCAGGGTTTGACATGTCACATTCGATAATTGAGGAGCCAGCAAGCAGCTGCAAAATTAATCCTGCCGTCACAATAGGCCCAATTCCTAACTCCATTAACGTGCCACGATTTGAAGCAAAAATAACTCTTAAAGCGCCGAATTGATCCGATGCTGATTTGGCTACCCCATAAAGTGGGATTTGAGTCATTACCAGAAAAACAATTAATACAAGACCCGTCCAGAAGATTTTCTCGTTGAAACTTACTTTGCGCTCTGGCTTTTTTATCTCAGGTAAAACCCTGCCTATTGGTTTAAAGAGACCGAGAAATCTTCCGGGCATTTAACAGCTTTACTCTCCGTTAACTTGGGAGCCTACGATTTCTCCGCCAGCGTGTTTGATTTTCTCAGCCGCAGATTTTGAGTATGAGGCAACTTGTATAGTCACAGGTTTTGTAATTTTTCCTGTGCCTAAAAGTTTTGTATAGCCTAAGGCTGTTAGGTTAATTTCTAGTTTTTCCTGTTGGCTTGTTCGAGGTATATCTTCAAGCTGTTTTAAGTTTATCGTGTTCTCGTGACGGTGAAGACTTTGAGGAGAAGTGAAGCCACTCTTACCAAAATAGTCAGGCTCATGGGTAACAACGTAACTCCATAGGTGCTTGTGGCGTCCAACTTTTCTCTGCCCTTTGGAGCCCGCGTCTCGGTGTTGACCTATTCTTCCGTAGCCTACTGTTCTTGAACCTCTAAATTTCCTTATCTTTCTAAGTTTATGCGGCATGTTGCTCAGCCTTTACTTATCGCTGTCTCAGCTTTTTTCAACTTTATTTCGAGCACACCGTTCTTGAATTTGGTGTACATGACGTCTGGAATCACTACCTTCGGCAAATTTAAACTTTTATAGTATCTTCTCTCTTTCGATTTTGCCGACAGAGTAAGTTTCTGGTCTTTCACATGAATCTTTAGGGTATCCCTATTAAACCCTGCGATTTCAGCCACGATGATTATATAACTGTTTTCTTGAAAAATGTCAATAAGAGGTTTAGGTTCTCGCAAATTTCGCTTATTAAGGCTTTTAAAAGCCCTAAAACTTGAAGGGGTTGATGTCGATTTTATACGATAGGCATGCTCAAGCTGAGTGTTTTTAAGTTTTTTAATCTTCGTCATGGAATGATTAAAATCTAACCATTTGCGGCTTTTTGAAGTTCGACGCCATTTTGCGCTCATATCTATCCCCTCCAATTGACTAGCGAATTTCTTCTTCCTAACTATAAAACGTATCGCACAGAAACGGTGAGAAAACGCGGGCTTTCTTCAAGGCAATTTACCCATGAAAGTGATGATTGCGGTCGCCATTTTTGAGATTAGAAAGCTCCAACATACGCTGAATTGAGAGGAAATGCTTACAAATGCAATAATAACCTATCAGAATTTGCCGGCTAAGAGCACCAAAATAAACTGCATTGATTATTCAACGCATTAATTTTTAATGGATTTGGGGAATTTTCTTACTGCCTTCTCTCGAAATGTTTAACAATGATGAATGAAATCAATGGAGTGGGAAGGGAGAGAATGAGGGGAAGAGATGCCTCACTACTTGTGTTGCTTGTTCTCGGCACGGCATTATTGTGGTATAGTGCAAGCACTGGGGTAATGATCGGCTCAGAGTGGCTTGGAAACAACGCCTCGTTTCAATGGCACATGAACAACTATATCGTTATAGAGGCAAAGTACGCTTACACTTATTTTGGATTGGCAGCGCTGGCAATCGGTGGTTTAGCAACTGGACTAGCAACTCCAGCGTTCTTTAGCCACAGCAAATCTATCAAAAGAAGGGTCGCTTCGATCTGCTCTTTTTTTGGAGCGATCATACTAACCGGTTTAGGATTTAATACGCTAGATTTCATGCTGGGCTCATTTTATTGGACAAACATGCAGTATCCGCCGCCTGTGGCAGTGCCAGTTTTTGGTTCAATAGACGTATGGAATTTCTATTTCTTCTTCTTTGTCGTTCCGTTATGGCTCGGCGGTTTCATGATGGGCTTAGCAACTTCAAGCCTCGCCTTTGTCTACTATCCACACCATTTAGTTGTAAGCTACGTTATTAAGAGAAACTTAATAAAATTTAAAAGCCGCAACTTATACGCTAAGCCAAAAGAGTGGGTTGCCAAGTCTTCTGCGTTATCTGGAAAACGAAAAACAATGAAGTCCTCTATTAAATCAGGGAACTGACTTTTTCTCAGAAGGCTTTTAGCCAATTACTATCTAGAAACCAAAATGAGTACTCAGCAAATAAAAGAAGATGTGATTGGTGGTCCTTTTCAGACCATGCGTTTTAATAATTCGTTTATTGCTTCTCCGCGGTAACCTGCTTCACCGCCTGCTTTGAAACCTTTCTTGGTTTTTCCCTTATAGCCTTTGCTTGGCGGATGCAATTTAAAGAGTGGTTGTACGTCTGGGAGTTTTTGGAACGCTACTTTGCAATTAACGATGGCGTCTGCAAGTTCATCCACAGATTGGTAGCCTGTTTTTTGGATGTATTCGGCAGTTATTTTTTTGTTGCCTGCTAGTCTTGCGCGTTTTTGTATCATCATTGCTACGGTTTCTTTCGTGGGTTCGCCCCAAGTTACGTAGCTGTTTACACGCTGAAGCATACCCTTGTAAGCTGGACGGCTATCAATGAGGACGGCATGGTTGGTGTGGGTTAAGTGGAGGAACTCGAGGGTTTCTCGTGCTTCGCGCATGGCGCTTACTGCGCCGCGAACTTTAACCGCCACAAAGCATCTGCATTGTTCAGTTTTCTGTGCCAATCTATTTCACCCAATCCATTTGAGTAATTAAATTATAGGTTCTTCGTAAACCGTCAAAGATTGCGCAAGCATAAGATGGTACCGTTCTTGTTGAACCGTAACTTCTCATCCAGAGGTCCTTGACGCCAGCTAAGCCAAAGATGACTTTGGCGACTTCACTTGAAACTAACCCCAAGCCCCTTGGTCCAGGAACAATAACCACTCGGACGCCCCCGCATTTTCCTTCAACCTGGAAAGGAACTGAATGGGGTTTCCCGCAGCCGCACTCCCAACTTCCACATCCACGTTTTACAGGTATAATGTTTAGTCGGGCATTTGCTGCAGCTTTTTCAATAGCGTTTCGTACTTGGCTAGCTTTTCCGGAGCCTAAGCCGATGTAGCCATCTCTGTTTCCAACGGCTACTATGGCTTTGAACCGTGATTTTTCGCCAGCGTCAGTTTGTTTTTGTACTAAGTTTACGTTTATTACTTCTTCTTGTAGGTCAGGAATTAATGCGTCAACTATTTGGGGTTCAGAAATTTTGATTCCACTCAGGAACACATCCTCGATGGTTGTCATTTTGCCTTCCTGTATCATCTTGCCCAGCCGCGTTTTCGGAACCCAAGTCTCTAAGTTATTTTCTCTTTGTCTTCCTCTTTGCATTTGAGTCATGCTTTCTTTCCACCTTTCTTACTTGTCTTTGCCTTTGGTGCAGCTTCAATTGCTGGTTTGCCAGTTTCAAATGAAGCTATAATTTCAGCCTTAACTTTGTTGAAGTGCTCAGGGATTTTTTCAGGCGCAACTCCCTGCGAGGCATACTTTGAGAATTTAGCATTGTAGACCTCAGAACCGGCACCTAAGCTCTTAGCATATTTGGCTATGTGATCGCCTTTCATACGCTCCTTTACAATTTTCTCTTCACTATGGGGGACAGCTACACCAGCATCCAAAACTCCGTTCATTGCGGCGAAAATCTTTGCGCCCTTAGTGGGAGCGACTAAGCCTATATCCAATATGACTTCTTTAACGCCCTGAGCTTTGGCCTTTAAACCGCAGAGTAAACCTGTCAAATATGCTGCTGGAATATTGCCTGTGGGAGCCTTCCAACCGAAGGTTTTGACGACTTCACGGCTGTTTGCTGCAGCCAAAACTTCGTCGCCGTGTGGTTTTGCAACTAATATTTGTACGTTAACGTTCTTTAGTGATGCTCTTGTAACAAGCCGAGGCTTTCCAGAGATAACCAGAGCCTTGCGTGCTTGGTAATCAGTTTTTCCTTCACGTCTGCGTCTCAGTTGTACTCGGTAATTACTGCCTCTTGCCATCAACGTTTCCTCCACAAATCATTAGCTTTTAAATATCGTTCGAGTTCAGCAATAGATTGGAATCTACCGCTTCCAGCCATCCTGTAATATTGGCTGTATGTATCTTCTGTTATTGTTCTGCTTGCCTTTAACTCACGAAGCTTGCGTCTCAGAGAGCGAATTTTCGTCATCCAAGCTTCTTTCTTTGTAACCTTTGCATAACTAGCTCCTGTAACGCTGCCTTGGCCACTCCGTCTACCCTTTCTTTTTTTCTCTCGGATGGTTTTTGCTCTTGACCTGCTTACGCCTTTCTCTGGCAGTGAAACGATAACTTTCTCATGAATTAATTTTCGTACTTCTTCGCGTGTGATCGCTCCGTCAACATCATCCATGTGTTCAGGGTCAATCCAAACGCGGTTTTGCCCAACCTTCAAGATTTGAGCTGCTAAACGTCTTTGGCTACTAAGGTCGGTCATTGTTTTTCTTCTCCTTTCTTCGGTTTAGGTTCGGTTTTTCTTGGCGCCTTTTGTTTTTCTTTCTTTGTTTTCTTCTCTTCTTCCTTGGGCTTTTTTTCTTCCTTGAGTTCTTTCTCTTTTTTGCCTTCTTCTTCTGGCTTTTCCTCTTCGCCTTCGGCTGCTTCTTCTTTCTCTTCGGTTTCTGGTGAGATTTTTACATTTAAGATTTTAACGTTAAGTTTCTTGGCTTCCGCAATGATTGCGGCACGCTTTCTCTTGCCAACGGTATGCGCAATACGAATGGCTTGCGTGCCAGGGTCAACAGAGGATAGTTTCTCCTCATTGTAAACTATAACTTCCTTGTATCCCGACGGGTGTAAACCTCTTGCGATTTTTGGTCCTTTATAACCAACGCTTGGGCCAGGTGGCCAACCCTTGATTTTTCGTCGAATCTTATTATCTAATCCTCTCGGTCTTCGCCAGCTCAAACTGAACCTATCATACTTCCAGCTTTCTGCTCTTACAAACGCCGGTTTCTTGTTTTTTGTCCGAGCTCTAGCTTTGAGAGCCTCTCTTGATGGGGATGGTTTTCTTTCAGTTTTTTCAGTGGTCATTATGCAGCTCCCTCGTTCCTTTCATAGACGTAAAGGCCATCAAGAAAAACTCTCGGGTCCTTGCGTCTTACCCTTGTTGCTTGCTCGATGTTGGCTGCTGTTTGGCTTACTTCTTCTAAGTTTATTCCTTCAACGATTATGTCTTCAGCTTCAATCTTCACTTTGACATTGCCGATTACCTTTACTCGACGTGCCCTTCGTTCACCAGTAAAGTTTTCAATCAAGACAGTCTTATCTTGAGACTTCACTGAAATTGGAAAGTGAGAGAAAACAATTTTTAATTTGTAGGAGTAACCCTTTGTCACACCGGTTATCATGTTTTGGATGTGTGAATAAATTGTTCCCACAAGAGCAGCTTCCTTCTTACGGGGCCACTTTGCCCAAATCCGAATATTTTTGCCATCCCCTTCAATTGCGATAGGAGCAAACGAGAAATCGCGAGTTAAAACACCTTTTGCTCCTTTAACATTGACTTTCTTGCCTTCTAAACTAACGTCCACGTTATTGGGAACTTGAATTGTCTTAGATACTTCCGGAAGCCGCATAATTTTACCTCTTAATAAACGAAGGCTAACAGCCTTCCTCCAACGTTCTTTTCTTCAGCATCTTTATGTGCTATTACGCCTTTTGAAGTAGAAACCACCATTATTCCGACGTCTCTTGATGGCAAAAATTTCTTTTCCCAATCTTCAAAACCGTCAACTTTTACGGGGTATCGTGGCTTGATTGGTCCACACTTGTTTATTCTGCCTAGAAGTTGAACCTTGAATTTTCCAGAGCGACCGTCGTCAATAAACTCAAATTCACCGATATAGCCGTTTAACTGCATTATACGTAGGACACGGCCCAAAAGTTTAGACGCTGGGCTTATTATGCACTCGCGCTTGTTTCGCATTTCGTTATTTATGATTGTAATCAAACCATTTGTTAAAGTGTCCATGACTTTTCTCTCATCCTATTCATATTTTTTGAATCCCAGTTTTGGGGCTGCCTCTCTGAAACAGGTTCTACATAAAGATAAATTGTATCGTCGAATAACAGGCCCGTACGAGCCACATCTTACGCATGGTCTTGAACCTTTGCCGTATTTTCGTTCTTTCTTCAGTTGTTGCTTTCCCATACATTCATCCTCTATTCTTAGACAATTTCGACTCCTAACGCTTGCCTTACAAAGACTATTGATTCTTCAGGTGTTAGTGTGTGTTTATGGCCTATGGATTTGTTCTCTTTTCTGCGAATTTTCACGCGCTGCCCTGGACGGTTAACTGTGACACAAATGTCCATTCCAAAGATGCCGATTTCGGGGTCATATTTCACTCCTGGAATTTCGATATGCTCTTTAAGCCCGAAGGCAAAGTTACCGCGCAAATCAAAGGCCCCTTTAGAAACCTTGTTATCGACTACAGGCAAGACTTTCTTGAGGAAATCAATTGCTTTTTGTTTGCGTAAGGTTACAACTACGGCTATTGATTCGCCTTCTCGTATGCCGAAATCTCTAATGGTTTTTTTGGCTTTCTTCTTTACCGGTGTCTGACCCGTGATGTCTTTCAGGACTCGGTTAGCTTTTTCAAGCGGTTCGCCCGACTTGCCCACGTTGATGTTTACAACAACTTTTTCAATTCGCGGCTTTAGCATTGGGTGCTCTTCCCATGTCTTAACTACAGCTTCTTCCTCAGACAACTGCTGGTGCCTCCGCTGTCGTTATGAGTGGTTCCGTTTCACCTATGGAGAAAACAAAGTCTAAGATTGTTTGGTAGCGAACACCTTTAGAGTCTTCGATGATTACCAGGGCGTTGCGGCGTTTTTTAGCTTCTGTTTTTTCTATTTCAACTATTTTGCCTTGTTTGCCTATGTTTTTTCCACCTGTGATAATTGCCAAGTTTCCTTCTTTCGTTTTCAAGCGTGACGCTACTTGTTTTTCTGGATAAGTGATGATTTTCAAGATGTCAAATGTGTCGTATGCAACTTCTGAAGGTTTTTTGGGGTCTGCAACTTTGATTAGCATATTTGAGCCGTCATGTAGAGCTATTTGCATTCCGTTTTCAACAGTAGTTTTGTCTTCAACTCGCACTAGCTTGAAGGTAGCTTCTTCTTTGCTTATCGGGTTTAGAATAAGTCCTTTGTTTGAGGGCATGAGACGGTAATATTTACCTGCAGAAGGCATGGATATTACGTCCATTAGACCGACTGGGAAATCGTCTTTGCGTCTGATTTTGCCATCAACTTGCAATTTGCCTTCGGAAAGTATCATTTTGCCTTCTTTTCGTGTCTGAGCTATGCCCAGAATATCTCTAAGAACAAGCGTTAAAGGTAGACAGTTATTCTGTGAGTGGGGACCAGATGTGGGCTTAACTATCCATGGCAATTCTTTTCTGTGGATTGGCCAGAACCTTGGAGCTGGCTTACGTTTTAGTCTTGCGGTTTTTCCTTTCTTACCCAAACTATTGTCCTCCTTCCGTTTTTTCAGAAGTTATACGTTTAGCACGCGGCTTAGCAGCCGTTTTCTTGGATGCCGTTTCTTTTGCTGGTGCTTCTTTTGATGCAGCTGTTTTCTTAGCAGCCGATTTTGGCTTTGCCGCTTTTTTCGCAGGTGCTATTTCTTCTTCTACTGGCGCTTCTTCTTTGACAGGTTTCTTTTTCGCTGGAGCTTCCTTCTTCTTGGCAGCAGTTTTTTTGGCTGCGGGTTTCTTTGCTGGCGCTTTCTTTGCCACCGGAGCTTCCTCCTCCTTCTTAACGACTGGAACTTCTTCTGGTATTTTCTCAACTATTTCTTCAGCAGGTTTTTCTACTTCCTCTTTTGCTTTTTCGGCCGTTACTCTCGGTTTTTCTACTTTCTTTGCTGCTTTTGCTTTTGGCTTTTCTTCCTTTGCTGGTTTCTCTATTTCCTTCTTTCTGCCAAGAATGTCTTTTCGCCAGTTGTCACTTAAATTGAGATTTCTTATCTGAATTTTCGATGGATGAACGGCCACGAAAATGTTTGTTCCATCGACTTTTTCTCTTGTTAATCCTTCAATGTAAATTCGAAAATGTTTTAGATCGACTTTTGAGACTTTGCCTTCAAAACCCTTGTTGTCTCCGCGTAGAATACGAACTGTGTCGCCTTTTCTTACTGGAAGAGTTCTTGTGCCTCTTGAAGCAGCAAGGTCGCTTGAAAGAGGAGCTCCCATAAGTTTATGGCGAACGTGAGCAGGAGCATTAAAAAGCATTTTTCGCTGTTTGCGAGGATTTTTTACTCGTTTTGTTTCCTGCATTATCTTGCACCTATACTATAATGCTTGAGGCACTTGCTATTCTTGGCCATCTTTCGGCTGCCTCTCTAGCTACTGGACCTCTGATTTCTGAGCCTTTCATTTCACCGTCGGGAGTGATTATTACAGCAGCGTTGTCCTCAAACTGGATCCAAACACCGTCAACTCGCCTGAAACATTTCTTTTGACGGATAATTACAGCCTGGAAAATTTTTTTCCTCATGTCAGGCGAGCCTTGTCTAACAGACACTGTTACTTTGTCTCCCACAGTGGCGGACGGGTAACGTCGGAGCCTTCCTTTGTAACCCATAGCTTGAATCAAACGCAAGACCCGCGCCCCAGTGTTATCGGCGCATCGAAGTTCCGAACCAGCTAAAAGACCCCGACTGATTTTATTTCCGTGAGAGAGCATTCCTTTTGCCACAAGAGCCCGCTGTTTTGCCTTCGCCGCCATACTACTTTTCCTCTCCTATTTTTTCGACCACGACAAATGATACGGTTTTGCTGATTGGTCGGCATTCCGCGATTTTGACTCTGTCGCCTTCTTTAACATCAATGCATGGCGGATTGTGGGATGGGATGTGCCCGTGCCTGCGTTCGTACCTTTGGAATTTTGATGCGAATTCTAAGAATTTTCTATCAACTATTACGGTTTTGTCCATCTTCGCGGTGTGAACGATGCCGTCGAGCACTCGTCCTCTTATGGCTAGAGTTCCGTGGAATGGACAGTTTCGGTCATCACATGTTTTCTTAGGTTGCTTGAAAGTCATCGACATTACCATAACCTCTTAATGTTCTTTTTCAATCGGTCTTCAGATCTGCCGACCAAAAGTTTACCGTCAATTTGAACTACTGTGCCATCATCAAACTCGAAATTGAAAACGGCTGATTCCTTTATTACTCTCTTGGCTTTGCCTTCCTTCTGAAAGGTGAAGGTGTTTTTGGTTTCACCTGTGACTTTGCCGCCTAAGCCAATATAGTCTTCATGTTGGCTTTGTACGACTTTACCTTCAGTTCCAATAAATTCATAACGAATAATATCCGGAGTTACTTTCATTACTTGGATATCTCCTCAGTCTTTTTTTCGGCTTTGGGTTTCTTTGGTTGTTTTTCAGCTTTTTTCTTTGGTTTTTCCTCTTCCTCGGTCGTTTTGTTGATACCAAGCTTATTCTCGTTTTCTACAGTGAGTATTTGAGCGATTGTTTTGCGCAGTTCCCTAACTCGTGTTGGGTTTTCAACGGCGCCGCCTGCGTTTACCATCGTTTTGATACGGCTCAGTTCTACGCGTAAGTCAACAAGCTTTTTTGCTCTGTCCTCAGAAGACATGCCTTGAATCTCTTTTAGCCGTATTATTGCCATTTTATGGCTTTGCCTCCCCTTTTGGTTCGTCAACAACTTCTGTTGCTTGCACTTCTGGTTCCGGCTCTGCTTGCGCTGATTCCTCAACCTTGCCAGGTGCTTTTTCTACAGATTTGCCTTCTGTTGTTTGGGCAATTGTTACTTTTTCTTCTTCTGGGGGAGCAACTTCGGACACTTTGATTCTGTCGGGGAAATATGCGTCTGGCGGCATGATTTTTACTCTTACGCCGATAATTCCTGGTTTCAGTTGAACGTGAGCCTCGGCTTTTTTCATGGCGACTAGTGCTGGTTCGCCGCATCTAGGAAAGTAGCCAGCTCTAAATTTTTCAAAACGTGCTCGTTCAGTCGTAAGTTTTCCGCTTATAACTATTTCAGCGCCAAGTGCACCTGCTTCCATAACTTGATTTAACGCCCAAAAACCGGCGCGTCTAAAGTGAACACCACGTTGAAGCGCTGAGGCAACACGGGAAGCGACGACATACGCGTTAAATTCGGGAACCTCAATTTCTGAAACTGAAATTTGAGGGTTAGAAACTTTGAAGTTTTGTTCTAAGGCTGAGGCAAGTTCTTTTATGGTTTCTCCGCCTCGGCCGATAACTAAACCTGGACGCATTGCGTAAATTACAACATGCGTGCCAAGAGGGGTTTTGGAGATGTTTACACCGCCGTATCCGGCGCGGTCAAGTTTTTTTTGCAAAAATTCATCGATTTCTGTTTTCTTTATTGATTCTGTAATAAAACGTTTGACTATACTCATCTATTGTTCTCCTTGCGTGGGTTTCTCGTCTAATACTATTTCGACATGCGTTGTTGTGTCGTATTTTGGTGATGCCCTTCCATGTGCTCTTGGCGTGTAACGCTTGAGTTTGATGCCTTGATAAGCAGCTGCATGCATTATGCGTAAACGGTCTACGTCTAAACCTTTGTTTTCAGCGTTTGACTGGGCAGATTCCAAGACGTTTAAGATTTGCTGAGATGCCTTGATTGGGTACCTTCCTGCAAAAGTTTTTACTAGCCCATGACGATGTGGCAGTTTTTTAGTATAACGTGTGTAGGGAATAGCCTTCTTTTTGGCTGCAACATCCCGTAAATACTGTTTTGCATCGTTTAACATCATGCCTCTAATTGCTCGGCAGACTTCTCTTGCCGCTTTATGGGATACCTTAAGCTCTCTACCGCTTGCTTTCGCTGTTTTTTCTGGGTTGAGCATTTCTTCGATGACAGAGTATCCCCATTTTGGCATTTTTATATCTCCGATGCGCAATCAAACACGTAAAAGGAATTTATATGGCTTTCCGTATCACAACTAAAATTTCGCTTAAGTTGACTGGGTTACTTACCCCTTGGTAAGGGCGTAGTTCGTCTCGGTGAGGTGTATGAAATTTGGATGTGGTTTTTGCCTTTTATAGTTTTTCCAAAAAAAGGGTGATGTCTCTTGGCAAAGAGTTGGGGCGCGCAGCTTGGTTTGCCATTTTAATACGTTTTTTGGAGTGGAATTGGTAGGGTAGGTTGGCTTTGCCAGTTTGTGTTCTAAGAAGATAGTTGGAAGATTCAAAGCGTTCGCTGACTGCGATTTGTTTATGTTTAACCTTTCAAAGTACTTGCTATTGAATTTGCACTCAGGGAGCCAAGGAATGTCAAGCAAAAACGAAAAAATCACCATGTTGCATGGCGCTGGCGGTACAGTCATGCACAACTTAGTTAAAAATTATATCATTAAACACTTTAGCGGTATTGGCAATGTTGCTGAAGTGCCACTTGAAGCTATGGATGATGCCGCAGTCATTGGTGATGTTGTTTTCAAGAGTGATTCGCATGCTGTTAAGCCGATTTTTTTCCCAGGTGGTGACATTGGTCGTTTATCGATTTCAGGCACAGTTAATGACATTTCAGCGATGGGTGCTCAGCCTTTTGCTTTGGCCTGTGGTTTTATTTTGGAAGAAGGGCTGCCGATTGCTGACTTGGAAAGGATTTTGACGAGCATGCATGATACGTGCGTTGAAGCTGGAGTAGGTATAGTCACGGGGGACACGAAGGTAATTGAGAAAGGTAGTTTAGGCGGCTGTGTCATGAACGTGTCAGGAATCGGCAAAAGAACCCAAGCCCTAGAAAGCAACCTAAGTGTTGCGAGGCAATACAGAAATGTGACCTCACGTTGGACGCTCGACTCTAACCTAGCCGCAGGCGATAAGATAATTCTTTCTGGCACTATAGGTGATCATGGATTAGCAGTGCTATCAGCGCAGCAGGGTTTGACGTTTGGCAGTGAAATTAAGTCTGATGTAAGACCGCTCAACCGCATGATCCAACGCTTGTTCGGCGAAGTGGGCGGAGTAGTCAGTGTGAAAGACCCGACTCGTGGAGGCTTGGCTGACGCGCTTAATGAGTGGGCTGAAAAATCCAAAGTTGGCATCTTGATTCATGAGGACAAAGTTCCCATTCGAGATGATGTTCAGAGTGCTTGCGACATGTTAGGTTTGGACCCGCTGGAAGTTGGAAACGAAGGAAAATACATTATCGGCGTCGTACATGAAAAAATGAATGAGGCACTGGAGGCTTTGAAGCAGACTGAAGAGGGCAAAAATGCGCAAATAATCGGCGAAGCGACAACTC
>Ga0187773_10000811_pt1 | contig 12557 bp, 9 predicted proteins | sample 0216_BV02_MP05_1_FD_133133 | JGI IMG/M metagenome (GOLD analysis project Ga0187773, IMG submission 133133) | Tropical peat soil microbial communities from peatlands in Department of Meta, Colombia - 0216_BV02_MP05_10_MG | ecosystem: Environmental > Terrestrial > Soil > Wetlands > Peat | place...
CCACGCGGGCCTGCTCACCTTCACGCGCCGCTACTTCCAGGCGCTCTATCAGCAGCTCGGCGCGTCGTTCGTGATCGTGTTCGACGGCTACCACGAAGTGCCCGCGCAGTCCGCGCTCCACGAGGTCATGCGCGTCGCGCTCGGCGAAGTCCCGCCGGGCGGCGCGGTGATGCTGATCAGCCGCAGCGACCCGCCCGCGGCGATGGCGCGGCTGCGTGCCAACCGCGCCATGGAAGTCGTCGGATGGCGCGACCTGCGGCTCACGCAGGAGGAAACCAACGCGATCGTGACGCGCCGCGGCCGCGAGATGTCTCCGGAAGCCCTGGTAGAGCTCTACGAGAAGACGCAGGGCTGGGCCGCGGGGCTCATTCTGATGCTCGAGCAGACGCCCGCGTACGACGCGCTTGCCGCGCCCGCGGACCTGTCCACGCCTGAGCTCGTTTTCGACTATCTCGCCGGAGAGATCTTCCAGAAGATCGACGCGCGCACCCGCGAGCTGCTGCTCGCCACCGCGTACCTGCCGCAGATGACCTCGGCGATGGTGGAGCGGCTGACGGGAAACGACAACGCCGGGTCGCTGCTGTCCGAGCTGTATCGCAACAACTACTTCATGACCCAGAAGCAGGCGCGCCCTCAGCCCGTATACGAATACCACCCGCTGATGCGCGAGTTCCTTCTCGCCCGCGCGAACGAAGTGTTCGACAAGGAGCGGCGCGCCCAGCTCAAGCAGTTGTCGGCCGAACTGCTGGTCGCCGAGGGCCAGCCGACCGACGCGACGGCGCTGCTGCGCGAAATCGGCGATTGGACCGGCATCGTCCGGATCATCGAGACGCACGCGGCGGCGATGCTCGACCGCGGCATGGGCGAGACGCTCGCTCAGTGGGTCAACGTCCTGCCCAAGGAAGTCCAGCGTCAGAACCCGTGGACGCTCTACTGGCTCGCGACGAGCCGGGTCTCGATCTCGCCGCGGGAAAGCCGGCTGCTTTATGAGCAGACGTACGAGCTGTTCAGGGCCCAGCGCGAACCCGACATCAGCGGGCTGTCGCTCGCCTGCTCGGGCGCGATGGACGCGATCCTCTTCGAATTCGACGATTTCTCGCTCCTCGATCGCTGGATCGCCGAAGCCGACCGCCTGCTGCGCGGCCGGCCCGAGCCGCTCCCGGTGCCCGTCGAAGTCCGCGTGGCGAGCAGCCTGGTCGCCTCGATGCTCGTGCGCCAGCCGCACCACCCGGACCTCGAATCGTGGGTCGGGCGCGCCTATGCCGCATCCCTCACGCAGACCGATCCGAACCTGCGCCTCGCCGTCGAGGCGCGGGTGGCGCTCAGCATCATCTGGGCGGGCCACTTCCCCAAGGCATGGCAGGTCCTCCAGGGCATGCACGCGGTAGTGGCGCAGCACGAGGTGTCGCCCTTCGTGCTCACGATGCTGAAGGTGACCGAGGCCACCTACTTCATGTTCACCGCCCAGGCGGAGGCGTGCCTCAAGTCGGTCAAGGAAGGCCTCGAGATCGAACGCGCGAGCGGCGTGCGGGTGCTGACGCACCAGTTGCTCGCCTACGGCGCGGGCGGCGCGCTGGCGAGCGGCGACGTGGAGACCGCGGAAAAGCTCCTCGAGGAATCGATGGCCCTGCCCGGCCCGCGCGAGCGCTTCGACGCCTGCCTGCACCACCTGTTCGCGACCTGGCTCGCGCTGCTCAAGCACGATCTGGTGCTCGCGTCGCAGCAGCAGCGGCTCGCTCTCACGGCGGCGATCGAGGTGGGCTCCCCGTATTTCGAGGCGATATGCCACATGGCGGCGGCGCACGTGCTCTACGAGGGCGGAGAAGCGCGCAACGCGCTCGCCCACTTCAAGCCGATGTACGAGATCGGAAAACGCATTCCCAACCATTCGCTCGAATTCACCGGGCTGATGGGGTACGCGTACGTCGCCCTCGAGAGCGGGCGCCGGCCCCGTTCCGGCCTGCGTGCGCTCAAGCTCGCGCTGGGCGTCGGAAAGCCGCGGAACTATCTGAGCTTCCTGCTGTGGCGGCCGGACATGCTCGCGCGGCTGTGCAGCTACGCGCTCGAAGCGGCCATCGAGCCGGAGTACGTGAGCACGCTCATCCGAACGCGGAAGCTCGCGCTCGACGCTTCACGGGTCGCCGTGGCCGACTGGCCGTGGCCGTTTCGCGTCTATACGCTCGGGCCGTTCCGCCTGGTGCGCAATGGCGAGCCGCTGACTTTCTCCGGCAAGGCACAGCGGCGTCCGCTCGAGCTGCTGAAGGTCCTCGTCGCCAACGGCGGCCGCGAGGTCAGCGAGGAGCGGATCACCGAGGCGCTGTGGCCGCGCATCGACGGCGATTCCGCCCACCGTTCGTTTACGACAACCCTGCACCGGCTGAGGAAACTTTTCGGCGAGGACCGCGCTGTCCAGCTCTCCGAAGGAAAGCTGTCGCTGGACGGACGCCACGTCTGGACCGACACCTGGGCGCTCGAGCAGATCTCCACGCGCATCGAGCAGATGCTGCGGCGGCCGCACGAGATCGTCGACCCGGAGCAGCTCGAGCCGCTGTGCGCGCAGCTGAACGGGCTCTACACGGGCTCGTTCCTCGGGAACGAGCCCGACGAGCCCTGGGCGCTGAGCATGCGCGAGCGGCTGCGCCACCGCTTCCTGCGCGTCGCCGCCGAAGTCTCGCGCTATTGGCAGCAGGCCGGTCAGGCGGAGCGTGCGGTCGAGTTTCTCGAGCGCGCGCTCGAGGCCGACAATGTCGCGGAAGGCCTGTACCGGCAGCTCATGCTCTGCTACGCGCAGCTCGAGCGCAAGGCCGACGCCGCGGAGACCTTCGAGCGCTGCAGAAAGATCCTTCAGGCGTCCCTCGGCGCGGAGCCCTCGGCCGAAACGCGGGCGCTGTATACGAAGATTTCGCAGCCCGCCTAGCGAAGGGCCGCTGCTCGGTCCGTCGCGGCGCGATCTCCACGCGGCGGCCCGCCGTACGGTGCGGCCGCGATCTGTAACCCATCTGTAATCCATCCGTATGCCATAAGCAACCCGGCTCGCGCGAGGATGCCCCCCGGCAGCACGACGATCAACCGACCGAAAGGGGGGACGAAGTCATGATCAGCGCCAACATCTGGGCCGCCTGGACCGGCATCCTGCTCGGCCTGCTGAGCGGCGTGATTCAGGGGCTGTTCTTCGATCGCGAAGACTGGCTCGGCGGGTACGGCTCGTGGCCGCGGCGCCTGACGCGGCTCGGACACATCAGCTTCTTCGGCGTCGCATTCCTCAATCTCGCCTACGCGGACAGCGTGCGGCTGTTCGGCGCGGCGCGCGACGTGCCGCTCGCATCGGTGCTGCTCGTCGCCGGAGCGGTGCTGATGCCGCTGGTCTGCTATCTGGCGGCGTGGAGAAAGCCCCTGCGGCATCTCTTTCCGCTGCCGGTGCTGTGCCTGGTCGGCGCAGCGGTGCTCTTCCTCGCGGGGCAATGGTCATGAAGATCGGCCTCATCGCAATGAGCGGCATCCGCGCGTGCGACAAGGAGCTGCTTGCGCTCGGTCTGACGCTCCCCGGATTCGTCGAGCGCTCGAAGGCGATCGCCTCGCTTCCGAGCCTGGGGCTGCTCACGCTCGCGGGCATGACCCCGGCGCGGCACGAGCTGCGCTACATCGAGGTCGCCGACCTCGAGCGGATGGAGTCGCTCCCCGCGGACGTCGATCTCGTCGCGATCTCGAGCTTCAGCGCCCAGATCAAGGAAGGCTACGAACTCGCCCGCCGTTACAGCGCGCTCGGCGTCCCCGTCGTCATCGGCGGCCTGCACGTCACGATGAATCCCGCGGAGCCGCGGCGATTCGGCGCGAGCTCGGCGGCGGGCGAAGGCGAGATCGTCTGGCCGGAGATCCTCGCGGATGCGGAACGGGGCCGCCTCAAGCCTCTCTACGACGCGCGCGGCCGCGAGTTCGATCTCGCGGAGGCGCCGATGCCCGCATTCGAGCTGCTCGACATGAAGCGCTACAACCGCATCACGGTGCAGACGAGCCGCGGCTGCCCGTGGCGCTGCAGCTTCTGCGCGAGCTCGATCCTGCTCACCCGCCGCTACAAGCAGAAGCCGGTCGGAAAGGTGCTGGCCGAGATCGACCGCATCCGCGCGCTGTGGCCGCGCCCCTTCATCGAGTTCGCGGACGACAACTCGTTCGTCAACCGCCGCTACTGGCGCGAGCTGCTGCCGGAGCTCGCGAAGCGCCGCATCCGCTGGTTCACCGAGACCGACCTCGCGATCCACGAGGACGAGGAGCTGCTTCACCTGATGCGAAAGGCGGGCTGCGCCGAGGTGCTGATCGGCTTCGAGAGCCCGGTCGCCTCGGGCCTCGACGGAATCGAGCTGCGGCGCAACTGGAAGTACGAGCGCCACGGCGAGTACCTGCGCGCGATCGAGCGCATCCAGGCCGCAGGAATACGCGTCAACGCCTGCTTCGTCGTCGGGCTGGACGGCCACGACCTCTCGGTCTTCGACGCGCTGCTCGATTTCGTTCGCGAAGCGCAGCCGTTCGACGTGCAGGTGACCGTGCCGACGCCGTTTCCGGGAACGCCTTTCTACGAGCAGCTGAAGTCCCAGGGCCGCCTGCTCGGCGAAGGCGCGTGGGAGCGCTGCACCCTGTTCGACGTGACCTTCCACCCGATGCGGATGACCGCGGAGGAGCTGCGCGCGGGCTTCAAGCGTCTCGTCGTCGCCCTCTACGGCGCCGAAGCGACGCGCGACCGCCGCGAGCATTTTCACAGGCGCTGCCTGCCGAATGCCCGGCGCCACAGCCACCAACCCAAAGGAGAAACACATGTTCAGAGCCTCGACAGGTAGTCCGTCCCGCCGAATCGCTTCTCTGCTGCTGCTTCCCCTGGCCGTCGCCGGATGCGTCAGCACTGCGCACAACGCGGCGACCACGTCCGACTTTCTATTTCCCGCCGGCAAGGACCCGGTGGTCTCCGGCACTCCCGTGCTGAGCGTTCCCTTGAGCGTGGGAATCGCCTTCGTGCCGGCGGATTCCGGCTTTGCGCCGCAGTCCACGGCCGGAATGAGAGCGGTCGGCCTGCTGCGCAGGCCGACGGTCACCGAGAGCCAGAAGATCGAGGTCATGCAGATGATCTCGGAGCGGCTCCGGGCCTTTCCATTCGTCAGGGCGGTGACGATCATTCCATCCGACTTCCTCAGGCCGGGCGGAGGATTCGAGAACATCGACCAGTTGCGCGCGACCTACGGCGTGGACACGATCGCGCTGATCTCGTACGACCAGACCCAGTTCAGCGACGAGGGGGCTCTCTCGCTCGTCAACTGGACGGTCATAGGAGCCTACGTCGTCCCGGCGCAGAAGAACGAAACCGAGACGATCCTCGACACAACCGTGTTCGACATCGGCAGCCGCAGGCTGCTTTTCCGCGCGTCGGGCACGAGCCGCGTGAGCGGGCGCGCCACGCTGGTGAATCAGAGCGAGGAGGCTCGCCTGCGCAGCGAGGAGAGTCTGCGCAAGGCCGCCGAGAACTTGGTCGGGAACCTCGAACCCGAGGTCCGGGCCTTCGGGAAGAAAATCGAGGAGCCGGCGGGCCAGTACACGATCGTCCGGCTGCGCGCGGGCGGCGATCACCGCAACTGACCGCCGGATCTCTCCGAGGGCGACATCGTGATGGACCGCATCGCCGCCGAGTGGAGCAGCCCTCGGGCTGCCGCCGAGGCGCTCGGCCTGATCGGGCTTCCGGCCGCGGTGCTCGGCGCGGAGGGGGAGCCGCTCGCGACCAACAGGCTGTTCGAGCGCCTTCAGCCGGGTGTCGCGAGCAGACGCGGCGAGCGCCTCGCGTTCGCCGACCCCGTCGCCGACGCCCTGTTCGCTGACGCGCTCGCGCGCCCGCTTCCGGGTTCGACCGCCGATCCGATCCGTCTGATCCCGATCCGCGCGCGCGGAGAGCGGCCTCCGATGATCGCGCACGTGATTCCGCTACGCGGCGCGGCGAGCGATCTCCTTGCCGGCGCGTGCGGCGTTCTCGTCTTCACTCCGCTGAAGCCGCGCGCCGCTCCGAACGCCGAAGTGCTGCAGCGGCTCTTCGACCTCACCCCGGCGGAAGCGCGCGTCGCTCGCGGAATCGGCGAGGGCCGCACGGTCGAGGCGATCGCCGAAGCGTTCGGGCTGTCGCGCGAGACGATCCGCAGCCAGCTGAAGGTGGTTCTCGGCAAGGTCGGCCTCGCGCGCCAGGCGGATCTCGTCGCGATACTCGCGGGCGTTCACGTATCGGAGGGGTGACCTGCACATCGTCGCGGGCAGGGACGCGTCACCCGTTTGGGGGATGCAATCCTGCGACGCACACGCGAAACTCGCTTCCGATTTTCGAGGTGTTTCCTTGCGAAACGTGAATGGAGGGGTGTCATGCGACTCGTCAAAGCAACGATCGGCAGTTCCGTGGTTCAACGCAACACGGCGGAGGAAAACATGTTCAAGGCATCGAAACGCAGTCTGAGGCTGCTCGCAGCATTCGCGTTCGTCGCGACGAGCGGCTACGCGACGGTGCTCCACGCGCAGGACCGGGGCTGGTACATCGGCGCCGGCGCGGGCCAGTCGAAAGCGAACAACGTCGGCAGCTGCTCGGACCTGAACGGACTTTTCGATCCGGGATTCTCGTGCAGCATCAACAGCACCGATACGGGGTGGAAGCTGTTCGGCGGCTACCAGTTCAACCGGAATCTCGCGGTCGAGGGCACGTACGTCGATCTCGGAAATTTCAAGATGTCGGCGAGCGGCACGGCCGGCGGCATCCCGTCGACCGCCTCGGGCAGCGACAAAGCGAGCGGGTTCAGCGTGGATGCGGTCGGGACCTGGCCGATCAACGAGCAGTTCGGCCTCATCGGTCGGATCGGTCTCTTCGCCTGGACTCTGGACACTTCGACAGACGCGTCCGGCGGCCTCGTCGCGACCGGGAGCGACAGCCCGACCGGCACCAGCCTCGATTTCGGGGTCGGAGCGAAATACGACTTCGGTCCTAACGTCGGTGCAAGGGCCGAGTTCCAGAGGTTCCAGAGCGTCGGCAACGACAACACCGGCAAGTCGGATATCGATTTGATTTCGGCGAGCCTGGTCTATCGCTTCAGATAACGGACCGGCGCTTCCAGCGGCAGCGGCGATCATGCCATCGGCAGACGAGGGGCTGATCGACTGCCTGCCGGAGGGGTCTCTGAAGCCGTCGAGGATCATGAGCCGTTCGCGTTACGTGTTGGAGTGGCGTGATTGTGTCGCTTCCGCGGCCGGGCGCACAGTTCACCTGACAGCCGTCGCTCCTCTTCGCGGCGATTGCGAGGCTCGTGCGAAGCGCGCATCCTTTCGCGTTGCAGCAGGGCAGCAATTTTTCGGCTGTACGATTTCATCGTTCTCACGCCAGAGGGAGAAGACCATGCAGATCGTCAAAGCAGTCATCGGCAGTTCCGCATTGATCGCCGTCCTCGCTGCGGCGCCCGCAACGGCCCAGTCGCGGACCGAGCAGCTCAGGGGCGATTACGCTTTCACCGACAGCACCGTTTGCCTCAATTCGCCAGGAGGGTTCTCCTCGACCCTTGTGCCGATGGGCACCACCTCGAGCATCACGTTCAGCTTCACCGGCGTGCTGACTTTCAACGGCGACGGCACGGGAAGCCTGACCGCGCGCGGTGACTTCCTGAACCCGGGAGGCGCCAGCGCGGGCGACTCGACCGCCGACTTCACGTACAGCGTCGCGGCCGACCGCACGGTGACGTTCGATCAGGGGACGACGTCGACCACGTTCGTCGCGGGAGCGAGCATGGGGACAGTCACTGTTTCGAATATTCCGGCCCTCGTCGGCCACCTGTCGTCCGACCGGAAGTCGATCGTACTGGGGTCCTTCAAACCGGGCGTCGAGGATGTTTCGACGGGGGCCCTCCACCGCATCTGCCATCGCTCCCGCACGGCGATCCGGATCGGCAGAGTCCCCGGATCGCGCGGACACGAGGACGACGACAGGTAAGAAAGAAGCGTGAAGCGGTTCTACTTCTGCCTTTCGGCGGCGTCGAGCGCGGCTTTCGCGCCGGCGCCGTCGCCACGCGCGTCGCGCGCCTGCGCGATGAGGCGCCAGTTGTCGGCGCGCAGCGCCGCGTCGCCGCCCGCCCAGGAATTGGAGCGCGCCGCGAGGCTCTCGGCCTGCGCGTACTGCCCCTGCGCAAGCCGCACGCGCGCAAGCTCCTGCCAGAGCCGCGGGTTGCGCGGCTCGATCCGCAGCGCGCGCTCGAGCGACGCCGCCGCGTTCGACAGGCGTCCCGCTGCGCTGTCCGCGCGTGCGCTGTCGAAGAGCGCGACGACGGCGGGGCTCCCGACGGGCGTTTCCGGCGGCGGGACCGCTTCCGGAACCGGGCCGGGCGCGGGCGAGTAGACGGCGGCGCATCCGGCGAGGAGCGCCGCAAGGAGCGGAAGGAGGTATCTCACGGTAGCCTGTTGGATGCCAAGTCATCCCGAGCGTAGCGAGGGATCTCTTCCGGCACCACCCGTATCGAGATTCCTCGTCGCTGCGCTCCTCGGAATGACAAGGTAGCGTCTTTTTATCGTCCGAACAACCGCTCCCAGAAACCCTTCGTCTGCTGCTTCACTTCCTCGACCGCGACGCCGACCGAGGTCGCGCAGGGAGCGTTCGCCGTCGGCGCCGAGCCTTGCGCGAAGGGCAGCTCGAGCGCGCCCGTGCAGCTCGCGTCGGCGCGCAGCCCGCTCTGCGGATCGATGAGCACGCTTTCGACGTCGTCGGGCTTCGGGAGCGCGAGCGGCTCGGCGCCGACCGCCACCATCAGCTCGCCCCAGACGGGAAGCGCCGCGGTCGCGCCGAGCAGGCGCGCAGCGCGGTTGTCGTCGTAGCCGACCCACACGACCGCGAGGCGCCCGCCGTCGAATCCGGCGAACCAGGCGTCGCGCTGCTCGTCGGTCGTGCCGGTCTTGCCCGCGACGCCGATTTCCGGCGGCAGCCAGTACTTCAGACCCTGCCCCGTGCCTTCGCGCACCACGCCCTGCATCGCCGCAGTGAGGAGATACATCGGCTCGGCCGGGAACGCCTGCTCGACCGCGAGCGGATAGCGCTTCAGCGGTTTCCCGTCCCCCGTCGTCACCTCGCGGATCGCGCGCAGCGGCGTCCTGAATCCCCCGCTCGCGATCGTCTGGTACATCTGCGCGACCTCCATCGGGGAAAGATCGACCGCGCCGAGCAAGGTCGAGGCGAACGGCTGCATGTCGCGCTCGATGCCGAGCTTCTTCAGCGTCGCGAGAACGCGGTCGATGCCGAGGTCGGTCCCGAGACGCGCGGTCGCGGCGTTGTACGACTGCGCGAGCGCGGTGCGCAGCGGCACCATGCCGTGGAACTTCCGGTCGTAGTTCGACGGCTGCCAGTCGGGCGCGCCGCGGCTCTTCCAGACGAACGGCCCGTCGTCGATCGGCGTGACGAGCGTGTAGCGCGCGGGATCCTCGAGCGCGGTGAGGTAGATCGCGGGCTTCAGGAGCGACCCGACCGGCCGTGCCGCGTCGAGCGCGCGGTTGAACCCGGGAAAGCGCGGGTCGCGGCCACCGACGAGCGCCTGCACTTCGCCCGTCTGGCTGTCGGAAACGACGATCGCCCCCTCGAGGCCGGAAAGGGACGCAGCCGTCGCTCCCTGTCCGGACACGACGAAGCGCTTGTCGCGGTCGAACTGCGCGAGGCGCCGCGCCAGCACCGTTTCGGCGGCGCGCTGCACGCGCGGGTCGAGGGTGGTGAAGATCCGCAGCCCTTCGGAGCGCAAGTCGGCTTCGTCGTATTCGCGTCGCAGCTGCCGGTGCACGAGGTCGATGAACGCGGGATGCGGCGAGGTGCCCATCGAGGGCTTCGGGTTGAGGCCGAGGCCGGACGAGCGCGCTGCGAGGTATTGCTGCATCGTGATCGCGTTCTGATCGCGCGTCTCGCGCAGCACCAGGTTCCTGCGCTCGAGCGCGCGCTGCGGGTGGCGGTACGGATCGTATACGGCGGGACCCTTCACCAGGCCGACGAGCAGCGCGCACTCGGGAAGCGTGAGCTGCTCGACCGGCTTGCCGAAGTAGTGCAGCGCCGCCAGTCCCACGCCGTGGATCGCGCGGTCGCGGTCCTGGCCGAGGTAGATCTCGTTGAGGTAGGTCTCGAGGATCTCCTCCTTCCCGTAGTGCAGCTCGAGAAGCACCGCCATGACGAGCTCGGTCGCCTTGCGGGTGAGCGTGCGCTCGGGGCTGAGGAAGAAGTTCTTCACCAGCTGCTGCGTGAGCGTGCTCCCGCCCTGCAGGCCGTGGCCGCGGACGAAGCTCCAGATCGCGCGCCCGATCCCGCGCGGGTCGAAGCCGTGGTGGGTGTAGAAGTTGCGGTCCTCGGTCGCGATCAGCACGTCGATCAGCGGCTTCGGCACTTCTGACAGGCGCACGAGCACGCGGTCCTGGTTGTTCGCGGGATAGATGCCGCCGATCGGCAGGGGCTCGAGGCGCGCGAGCGGCAGATCCTTGCCGTCCGCATCGCGCACCGCGGACACCGCGCCCGAATCGAACGTCACGCGGATGCGCTTCGCGGGCTGCAGCCCGTCCCAGAACTGGAAGGGACGCACGGCGATCTCGAGATCGTTGCCGCTCGCCGCGTACCAGCCCGATTCGTTCTCGCGCGCGCCGACGCGGTAGCCTTCGTCGGCGAGCTCGGCGATCACGTCGCTCTCCGGAACGCGCAGGCCCGCGTGCAGCTCGAGCGGGCGCGCGTAGATCCGGGCAGGGAGCGCGAAGCGCCTGCCTTCGAATTCGTTCCGCACGCGGACGTCGAGATACAGCGTGAAACTCGCGCCGACGAGCGCGAGCGTCAGGAACGCGTAGCGGAAGTAAAGCCACCTCGAGCGAGGCCGTGAACTGCCGAACATGCGGCGGCGAAACATGCGGGGCATTTTACTTGCGGGGATGCCTGGACGGTCGCCTGCGGAGCGTCGGACGTGGAAAATGCGCGGAGTCGGATGAACTGTCGCCGTTAGGCGACAGACAATGCATCAGACAATCGGGATGAGCGTAAGATTCCCGCGGCGCGAGAAAAAAGGAGGGAGGCGGTGGAACCGTTCAAGTTCAGCCGGCAGACGATTGCTTTCCTGTGCGTGCTTGCCGCCGTCGAGATCGCGATCGTCCTGATCTTTCCCGTTGTCGCGGTCCTCCTCGGCGTCCTCGCGACCGCGCTTCAACTCTTCGTCTGGCTCAAGACCGGGATCCGCTCGGGGAAATGGCTCTGGTGGAATCCCGCAGCCGTTCCGCTGACGCAGATGGAAGGTGCGCTTGCGCTCTCGGCGGCGCTGCTGTTTTCGGTTGGGGTTCTTGAGGCAGGTTATGAAGCAAGCCGGCTCGCGGTGGGCACGAAGGTGGTGTTGAGCGGCTTGATCTGGCCCTACCTTGAAACTGGGCGTATGCCTTCCAGCGATCCGAACGAGCCGCATTCGGTCAGCTACGGAGACCCAGAATCGCAACAACGGCTGAAGGACGAACTCAAGAAGGCTGCCATTCCCTACACAGTGGAGACGATCGGAGGAAACGAGTTCGTCGCCTGGACGCGGGAGCATAACGCTGCCGTCGAAGAAATTCAGCGAAAGATAGAGTATGAATTCACTGCCGGACACAACATATCATTCGACGACGCGAAACTGCAGCAGGAATTCGTCGATTGGCTGAAGAAGCGCGGCATCGTCAGTGACATCGTAACGAGAGGCGGCAAGAAATGGGTTGTTTGGACGAAAGGACCCGACGATCTTGTCAGGCAATTCATGAAAGAGACTTCCCCGTGTCCTCGACCCAAGGCAGAAAAGGCGAAGCCGTGTTAAGGGGTAAAGCCAACTCTGACTAGAGAACATGAAAATCACTTCTCTCCAAGTCCACATCCTCCGCGCCCCCGACACCGGCCGCCCGCACTGGGTGTCGCATTTCATCGTGCCGAAGGCCAACGAGATTCTCGTACGTATACAGACGGACGAAGGGATCGAGGGGATCGGCCTCGCGACGAGCTATACGCCGATCGAGGCGGCGATCCACGCGTTCAAGTCGGGAATCGCGGACCTGATCGTCGGTGCCGACGCGCTCGCGCCCGAGCGCCTCTACCAGAAGCTCTTCGCGCTCACGTGGCAGCGCCTCGCGCACGAGAAGAAGTGGATGCGCGAGGCGATCGTGCGCATCTCGGCGGCCGTGGACATCGCGCTCTGGGACGTCGTCGGGAAAGTCGCGAAGCTTCCGCTCTACCGCCTCTTCGGCGGCTACCGCAAGCAGGTGCCCTGTTACGTCACCTGCGCGTACTACCGCGACGGCAAGACGCCCTCCGAGCTGCGCGACGAGATGCAGATGCTGAAAGCGCAAGGACACCACGGGTTCAAGGCGAAAGCGGGCGGCGTGAGCCTGAAGGAAGACCTGGAGCGGCTTGAGCTCGTGCGCGAGGTGATCGGCTCCGACCGCAATCTCATGGTCGACGTCAATCGCGGCTGGGACTTGCAGACCGCCATCGAAGGCGCGCGCCTGCTCGAACCCTTGAAGCCGCGCTGGCTGGAAGAGCC